>Ga0102938_10000575_pt1 | contig 27130 bp, 25 predicted proteins | sample SalPonR2_B_D2_MG_FD_84516 | JGI IMG/M metagenome (GOLD analysis project Ga0102938, IMG submission 84516) | Salt pond soil microbial communities from South San Francisco under conditions of wetland restoration - Salt Pond MetaG R2_B_D2_MG | ecosystem: Environmental > Aquatic > Marine >... | reverse complement strand
CCTCGGATGCGCTGCCAGCCCGCGCGCGCCCGACCGAGCCGCCGCATATCGCCGATCGCAGGCTGGTCTACGAGGATGAACGCGTCAGCCGCCCCTATGTGGCGATTTCGATGCTGGCCCCGGCGCGCGAAGCAGGCAATCAGGCCGACGCGGCCGCGCTGACGTTTCTTGCGCAGATCATCGGCGGGTCTGGCCAGACCTCGCTCTTCGCGCGCCAGTTGCAGGTGGAAGAGGAACGCTCCCTGTTCGCGAGCGCCTATTACGATTCGACCAGCCTTGATGCGTCGACCTTCACCCTGGTCAACGTGCCCGTGCCCGGCATTTCGCTGGAAGAGGCCGAGGCCGATCTGTGGCGGATGATCGATACCTTCCTGCAAGACGGGATCGACCCCGACCAGTTCGCGCGGCTTCAGTTCCAGATCGAGGCGTCGGAAATCTATGATCAGGACAACACCGACGGGCTTGCGCGGGCCTATGGCGTGGCGCTGACCTCGGGGCTGACGGTCGAGGACGTGGATGCCTGGCCCGAAGTTCTGGCCGCCGTCACCCCCGAAGACGTGATGCAGGCCGCCCGCCGCCTGTTCGACGATCCCAGCACGGTCACGGGGTATCTGACCCAACCTGCGGATGACACGCAAGCACAGGAGGTCACCCAATGATGTCCCGCATCGCAGGCCTGATCGCGGCCCTCGCATTCGCCCTGCCCGCCCATGCCAATATCGAGATCGAAGAACTCACATCGCCGGGCGGAATCCAGGCATGGCTGGTGGAGGATCATTCGATCCCCTTCGTGGCCATCGATATCTGGTTCCGGGGTGGGTCCGTATTGGAAGCCCCCGAGCAGCGCGGCGCGACCTACATGATGATGGGCCTTCTGGAGGAAGGCGCAGGCGACATGGACGCCAGTGCCTTTGCCGAAGCGGTCGAGGGTCTGGCCACCAATTTCGGCTTCGACAGCTACCGCGACGCGGTGACGGTCAGCGCGCGGATGCTGACCCAGAACCGGGATGAGGCGGCCGATCTGTTGCGTCTTGCCCTGACCGAGCCCGCCTTTGACCCAGTCGCCATCGAACGGGTGCGCGGCCAGGTGATTTCGATCATCGAAGGGGATGCACAGGATCCCAATGAAATCGCATCGAACACGTTCAATGCGCTGGCCTTTGGCGATCATCCCTATGGCAGTGCGCAGGAAGGCACGGTCGAGACGATAACCGCCCTGACACGCGACGATCTGATCGCGGCCCATCGGGCGGCGTTGACCCGCGACCGGGTTGTCGTGGGCGCCGCCGGTGACATCACGGCCGAGGAACTGGGCGTGCTGATCGACCACATTCTCGGCGGTCTGCCCGACCAGGCGCCCGATCGTCCGGGCCCGGCGGAATACCTGCTTGGTGGCGGTGTCACGGTCGTTGATTTCCCCACGCCGCAATCGGTGGCCATTTTCGGGCATGCCGGCATCGCGCGCGACGATCCGGATTTCTTTCCGGCTTTCGTCCTGAACCAGGTGCTTGGCGGTGGAAACTTTCGCTCGCGCCTGATGGAAGAGGTCCGGATCAACCGTGGCCTGACCTACGGCATCGGCACCTACCTGTCGCTGGCCGATCTGTCGCCGACGCTGTTGGGGCAGTTTTCATCCTCCAACGATCTTGTTGGGCAGGCGGTCGAGGTCATCCAGGGCCAATGGGCCGACATCGCCGCCAATGGCATCACCGAGGCCGAGGTGGACGCCGCGATCCAGTACCTGACGGGCGCCTACCCGCTGCGCTTTGACGGCAACGGCACGATCGCGGGTATCCTTGCGGCGATGCAGGCCGATGATATGCCGGCCGATTACATCGCCACCCGCAACGACCGGGTGGCCGCCGTCACGGTCGACGACGTGCGCAGGGTCGCGGCGCGTTTGCTGCAACCTGATAACCTGCACTTTGTCGTGGTGGGTCAGCCCGAAGGTTTATCCCCCGGAAACTGACCTGCCGGGTCTTTCATCGACTCACAGGGGCGTGCTAGGTTTTGTGGCATGTCCCTTGATGACCCCAAGATAAGCCGCCCTGTCATCCGGCAGCTGGATGAAACCGCGATCAATCGCATCGCGGCCGGTGAAGTTGTGGAACGCCCGGCCTCTGCCGTGAAGGAACTGGTGGAAAACGCGCTGGATGCCGGCGCGCGGCGGATCACGGTCGAGGTGGCGCAGGGCGGCAAGGCCCTGATCCGGGTCATCGACGATGGCTGCGGCATGGATGCCGACGATCTGCCCCTGGCGCTGAGCCGGCACGCGACCTCCAAGATCGATGGCAGCGATCTGTTGAACATCCGGAGCTTCGGCTTTCGCGGCGAGGCGCTGCCCTCGCTCGGGTCGGTGGGACGGCTGAAGATCACCAGCCGGGTGGATGGAGCGGATGCGCATGAGATCCGTGTGACCGGCGGCGTCATCGCGCCTGTCCGGCCTGCGGCCCTGTCGCGGGGCACGGTGGTCGAATTGCGGGACCTGTTCTTCGCCACGCCCGCGCGTCTGAAATTCATGCGCAGCGACCGGGCCGAGATGCAGGCGGTCACCGATGTGGTCAAACGGCTGGCGATGGCCGAACCGGGCGTCGGGTTCACCCTCAAGGATGTGACCGACGGGGAACGCGTGGTTTTGCGGGCCGATGCGGAAACCGGCGATCTGTTCGACGCGCTGTCCGGGCGACTGGGCGGCCTGATGGGGCGCGAGTTCATCGACAACGCGATCAGGATCGACGCCGAACGGGAAGGTCTGCGCCTCAAGGGATTTGCGGGGCTGCCCACCTATTCGCGTGGTGCAGCGGTGGCGCAGTTCCTGTTCGTGAACGGCCGGCCGGTGCGCGACCGGCTGTTGCTCGGGGCCTTGCGGGCCGCCTACATGGACGTGCTCAGCCGCGACCGGCATCCCGCCGCGGCGCTGTTCATCGACTGCCCGCCCCACCTGGTGGACGTGAATGTGCACCCCGCGAAATCCGAGGTGCGGTTCCGCGATCCGGGGATGGCGCGCGGGCTGATCGTATCGGGCCTGCGTCATGCGCTGGCCGAGGCCGGGCACCGGTCCTCATCGACCGTGGGCGACGGGGTGCTGGGGGCGTTCCGGCCCGAGACAGCCCCCCCCGGGCCGGCACGGATCTACCAGATGGACCGCCCGCGCGGCGCGACGCTGGAGCGCGCCCGCGACTGGCAGGCCCCGGCCCTGCAAGACCCCGCGGCCCTGTGGGACGCCCCCACGCCTTCGGCCCGAGTGGAAACGGACGCGCCCGAGCCCGAGGCAACCATCCGTCCGCTCGGGGCGGCGCGGGCGCAGGTTCATGAGAACTACATCATCGCCCAGACCGAGGCGGGCATGGTCATCGTTGATCAGCACGCCGCCCATGAGCGACTGGTCTACGAACGGCTCAAGCGGCAAATGGCCGAAAGCGGTGTCGCGCGTCAGGCCCTGCTGATCCCCGAGATCATCAGTCTTGGCGGCGATGCCGACCGGCTCCTGGACCGGGCCGAAGACCTGGCCGAGTTGGGCCTGATCATCGAAGCCTTCGGACCCGGCACCATTGCCGTGCGCGAGACCCCCGCCCTGTTGGGCGTGGTCAATGCCGAGGCGCTGTTGCGCGACATCCTCGACGAAATCGACGCGCTTGGCGACAGCCAGACGCTGAAGGCGCGTCTGGATGCGGTTCTCAGCCGGGTGGCCTGCCATGGCTCGATCCGGTCCGGCCGCCGGATGAGCGCGGACGAGATGAACGCGCTGCTGCGCGAGATGGAAGCCACACCGATGTCGGGCCAGTGCAACCACGGGCGGCCCACCTATGTGACGCTGGCGCTGAGCGACATCGAACGGCTTTTCGGGCGGACATGACCCATTATGGATGACAACGCCTTGCTTTCCCTGTTCGACGCATTCGGCGCAGTCCTGCGCCAGTCGAGCCCGTTCGGGCCAGGGGCCGATCCGCTCCCGATCTACCTGTTCGGGGCGCTTGTGGGGCTGATCGCCCTTGTGGTGGCGGTGATCTTGCGCAGCGCCCGCCTGCGGGAGGCGCGCGCACAACTGGCTGACGCCGAAGGGTTGCGGGCGCGTCTTGCCGTGGCCGAGGCGGACGCGGCCCGGCTGTCGGGCCTGGAACACACCATTTCGGACATCCGCGATGACCGCGACCGGCTGGCCGGCGCGCTGACCGCCGCAGAGGCGCGGATCGAGACGGTGCAGGAAAGCCACGCCGCCAGGCTGGAAGAATTGCGCGGCCTGAACGACGCGCTGCAATCACGGTTCCGCAACCTGGCCTCGGAAGTGCTGGAGGGGAATTCCAAGGCCTTTCTGGATCGGGTGACCGAACGCTTCGCCACCCATTCGGAAACCGCCAAGGCCGAACTTGAGGCCCGGCAAAAGGCCATCGACGGCATGGTCAAGCCGCTGAACGAACGGCTTGGGGCCTTCGACACCACCCTGCGCGAGATCGAGAAGAACCGCACCGATGCCTACGGGTCGATCCGGGCGCAGGTGGAGGACCTGAAGCTGGGTCAGAGCGCGCTGACTGGCGAGACGCGCAAGCTGGTGCAGGCGCTGCGCGCGCCCAAGACACGCGGCCGCTGGGGCGAGATGCAGTTGCGGCAGGTCTTCGAGCTGGGCGGCATGTCCGAGCATGTGGATTTCGAGACCGAGGTCAGCCACCGCACCGACGAGGGCCTGCAACGGCCCGACGCGGTTGTCCGGATGCCCGGTGGACGGTCGCTGGTAGTGGATGCCAAGACGCCGCTCGACGCCTATCTAGATGCGCTGGAGGCAGACACGCCCGAGGCCCGCGACGCGGCGCTGTTGCGCCATTCCCGGCAGGTGCGCGAACATGTGCGGCTGCTGTCGTCGAAGAAATATCACGACCTGCTGATGGGCACGCCCGATTTCGTCGTCATGTTCATCCCCGGCGAGACGTTTCTGTCGGCTGCTGCCGAGGCGGACCCCGAACTGATGCAGCGCGCGATGGAGGCGCGGGTGGTCATCGCCACGCCCTCGACCCTGATTGCGCTGTTGCGGACCATTGCCTTTGGGTGGCAGCAAGACGCCATCGCAGAAAACGCGGTGACGATCCACCGCGAGGCGAAGGAGCTTTATGACCGCCTGGCCACCTTTGCCGGTCATCTTGAACGGGTCGGCACGGCGCTGAACCGGTCTGTCGAAAGCTACAACAAGGCGATGGGGTCGCTGGAGGCGCGGGTGCTGCCATCGGCCCGCAAGTTCGAGGCGATGCAGGTGGTGCAGAGCCCGTCGGACGATTTGCAGGATGTCCACCGCGTCGAGGCGACAACGCGGGCGATCACCGCGCCGGAACTGATCGCGTCCGATGAGAGGGACGACTAGCGCCCGAAGGTCGCGGTCAGGATCGCGTCAAGCCGCGTGGCATCGGTTTCGGTAAAGGCGTCGGGCTGGTCGCTGTCGATGTCGAGCACGGCGATAAGCTCGCCTTTCGCGTCGCGCACCGGCAGAACGAGTTCCGACCGGGTCGAGGACGCGCAGGCGATATGGCCCGGGAAGGCGTCGACATCGGGAACCAGTTGCACCTGCCCGGTGCGTGCGGCGGCACCGCAGACGCCGCGGTCGAAGGGGATGACAAGGCAGCCATGCCCGCCCTGATAGGGCCCGATTTTCAACAGGCCGGGTTCAGTCACGCGGTAGAACCCTGTCCAGTCGAACCGGTCATCGGCATGGTGCAGTTCGCACACCACGGTCGCCATCAGCGCAACCTCGTCGGTTTCGCCCTCGGTGAGGGAAGCGATGGCTTGGGCAAGGCTGTCGTAGTTGATCTGCATGAGCGGGCCTTTGGGTCGTGGTTTTCGGGGGCTCTGCCCCCCGTCCTTCGGACGCCCCCCGGGATATTTGGGAAACAGAGAAGGGGGTGGTGATGCCGGGATGGCGGATCAGACGCGTTCGATGGCGATGGCCGTGCCTTCCCCCCCGCCGATGCAGATGGCCGCGACGCCGCGTTTGAGATCGTGGCGTTCCATGGCGTTGAGGAGGGTCACTATGATGCGCGCGCCCGAGGCGCCGATGGGATGGCCCAGCGCGCAGGCGCCGCCATGGATGTTCATCTTGTCGCGCGGCACGCCCATTTCGCGCATGAAGGCCATGGGCACCACCGCGAAGGCCTCGTTCACCTCCCACAGGTCCACGTCGTGGGCGGACCAGCCGATACGGTCGAGCAGTTTGCGCGTGGCCGGGATCGGGGCGGTTGGAAAATCCCTGGGGGCCTGGGCATGCGAGGCGTGACCCAGAATGCGCGCGCGCACGGTCAGCCCCTGATCTTCGGCCGCGGCCCGGCGGGCCAGCACAAGGGCGGCCGCGCCATCGGAAATGGACGAGGAATTGGCCGGGGTGACGGTGCCACCCTCGCGGAAGGCCGGTTTGAGATGCGGTATCTTTTCGGGGCGGGCCTTTGCCGGTTGTTCATCCTGGGTCACCGTCGCCTCGCCCTTGCGGGTGCGTGTGGTGACCGGTGTCACCTCGGCATCGAAGGCGCCGCTTTCGATGGCGGCCAGCGCGTTCGACAACGAGCCCAGCGCATAGGCATCCTGCGCCTCGCGGGTGAACTGGAACGCCTCGGCGCAATCCTCGGCGAAGGTGCCCATCAGGCGGCCCTTGTCATAGGCATCCTCGAGCCCGTCGAGGAACATGTGATCGAGCGTTTTCTGGTGGCCGATCCGCGCGCCCGCGCGCATGGCCGGAAGCAGGTAGGGCGCATTTGTCATCGATTCCATGCCGCCGGCCACGACCATGTCCGAGCGGCCGAGCGCCAGTTGATCCCAGGCCATCATGGCGGCCTTCATGCCCGATCCGCACATCTTGTTGAGGGTGGTTGCCGGCACGTCCTGGGCCAGACCGGCGGCAAAGCCCGCCTGCCGCGCGGGGGCCTGACCCTGGCCCGCGGGCAGAACGCAGCCCATCAGCACCTCATCCACGCGTCCAGGTTGCGCGCCCGCGCCCTGCAGGGCCGCCCGGATCGCGGCGCCGCCGAGATCGGCGGCGGTGACGCCGGAAAACGCGCCCTGGAACCCGCCCATGGGCGTCCGCGACGCCCCGGCAATGACCACTTCATCCATGTGCACTCTCCCCCGGTTTGCATGGAAACCGATTGGTAAGACTTCGTCGCTACATCCATAGCAAAACCGTCAGACGAGGAACATGGGATGAAGATGAGTTTCGAACCTCGGGGCGAGATCGGGGTGGTGCGCGTGGAAGAAGCCCGGATCGACGCCAGCGTCGCGATCGAATTCAAGGATCAGTTCAAGGACCTGACCGACGGCAGCGAGACCAATGTCGTGCTGGATTTGTCGGCGGTCGATTTCCTCGATTCCAGTGGGCTTGGTGCCGTCGTTGCGGCAAGGAAACTGCTCGGCGCGGGGCGGGTGCTGGAACTGGCCGGACTGACGCCGGCCGTTGGCAAGGTGATGACCCTGACGCGGATGGAGTCGATCTTTCCCATACATGCCGACCTTGAGGCCGCGCTGGCCGCCTATGGGCCCCGTGATCCATCGGTCTGATCAAAGGTCCGGGCGATCGCGCGCGGGGCGGATCTGCGACCGGATGCGGCGGCAGGGGGCGCGGGTATGACGCAACCGGGCACGATAAAGGAACGGTTTCCCGCCACCGCCGCCGATGTCAGGCATGCGCTGATCCGGACTGACGCGGCCCTCGACGCAGGTGGAGCGGCGGAACCGCTCAGGATCCGGGCCGAAATTGCGCTCGGCGAGATCTTCAACAATATCGTGGAACACGCCTATGACGGTGCGGAAGCGGTTCATCAGCGCGATATCCTGATATGCCTGACCCTGCAGGCATCCGGAATCGACTGCGACGTCAGGGACTGGGGAAAACCGATGCCGGACGGCGGCCTGCCCGCCAGACCGTATCCGCCGATTGATGCCGGAGATGTCCCCGGATTGCCGGAGGGCGGTTTTGGGTGGGCCCTGGTCCGCGACCTTGCGGATGACCTGTGCTATCGGCGCGAGGATGGGCAGAATATCCTGCAGTTCCATCTTTCACAGCCAGACTGACCGGCCATGATACCGGTTGAAAATGCCTTGCGATCGCCACATTGCGCACAAATTGAAGCCCTGAACAAATCGGATACAGAGAGGGTAGCTGCAGAGGCTTCCCTCGGCGTCGTGCGTTTAAGCCCCCACCCAGTGCGCGGCGCCGAGGTCTTCTGAGCTGCACCTTTCCTTTCTTGATCATGCCGAACCATTTCCTGCGCACGGGCCGAGATTCAACGCCCGTCCGCGTCATGTTGCGCAGGCTGCGCGCCGGGTCTAAAGGACAAGGGCCCTGACATTTGCGCAGGGTGTTAGAGACGTGCCGCGCGACCGTCGTGGCCGGGGAGACATATGACCATGCGCGATTTTCACCAACCCGGCCGCTCGGCGGCGTTTGCAGATCAGGGCATGTGCGCCACGTCGCACCCATTGGCCGCGCAGACCGCGATCCGCATCCTGCAAGACGGGGGCAATGCCGTGGATGCGGCCATTGCGGCGGCGGTGTTGCTTGGGTTGTGCGAGCCTCAGATGACGGGCCTCGGTGGCGACATGTTCGCGATCGTGGCGAAACCCGGTGGCGAGATGGTGGGCCTCAACGCATCCGGCCGCGCGCCTGCGGGCCTGGACGCGGAACGCCTGCGTGCCGAGGGCATGACCAAGATCCCCAAGGGGCATATCGCATCGATCACCGTCCCGGGCGCGGTGGACGGGTTTTGCAGATTGCACGGCGATATGGGCCGGCTGCCCCTGGACCAGGTCCTGGCGCCTGCAATCCACTATGCGGAGGCCGGCGTTCCGGTGGCGCCGCGTGTCGCCATGGATTGGGCGGTTGGCGTCGAGCGCCTGTCCGGACGGGCGCGTGATCTGTTCGCCGACAATGGGGCCGCACTTGCGGCGGGGCACCGCTTTGCCGCGCCCGGCCAGGCCGAGGTCCTGCGCCGCATCGCCGGCCAGGGCCGCCGTGGATTTTACGAAGGTGAGGTGGCCGAAGATATGGTGGCGAGCCTGGGCGCGCTTGGTGGAGCCCATACTCTGGACGATTTCGCCACCGCGACCAGCACGTATGTGACCCCGATCCGGACCACCTACCGGGGTGCGGAACTGATCGAGCTGCCGCCCAACGGGCAGGGCGCGACGGCGATGCTGCTGGCGCATATGCTGGAAGGGTTCGACATCGCGTCGATGGATCCCTTCGGCGCGGAACGTGCCCATCTGGAGGCGGAGGCCACCAAGCTGGCCTATGATGCGCGCAATCGGTTCGTGGGTGATCCCGACGCGACGCGGCGGCTGACGCATATGCTGGACCGCGATACCGCGTCGAAACTGGCGGCCAGGATCGATATGGCCCGCGCCATGGACACGCCCGCCGCGCTTGCGGAATCCACCCACAAGGAAACCGTGTACCTGACGGTCGTGGACAGCGATCGCATGGCTGTGTCGATGATCTATTCGATCTTCAGCGATTTCGGGTCGGGCAAGGCAAGCGACCGCTTTGGCGTCCTGTTCCACGACCGAGGCGCCGGTTTCACCCTTGCAGCGGGGCATCCGAACGAGGCCGCAGGCGGCAAGCGACCGATGCATACGATCATCCCCGCGATGCTGAAGGAAGCCGACGGAAGCCTGATGCCCTTTGGCGTCATGGGCGGGCAGTACCAAGCAACGGGCCATGCGCGGTTCATGTCGAACATCGTGGATTTCGGGATGCGCCCGCAGGAGGCCATCGACAGCCCCAGATGTTTTTCGGACGCGGATCTGGGCGGTTTGCGCATCGAGCGGGGCTATTCGCCACAGGTTCAACAAACACTGGCATCGATGGGGCACACCCTGGTGCACAAGGATGCGCCGATCGGCGGGGCGCAGGCGATCCGGATCGATGCCACGACAGGTGTGCTGGAGGGCGGTTCGGACCCGCGAAAAGACGGCATCGCGCTGGGCTACTGAGGCGGGGGCCGTTCAGTTCAGCTGGTATTCGAGGGGGTATTTGCCATCCTGGAATTCCCCGAAGAGATCGGGCAGATCGGGATGGTCCACCGGTTCGCCGGTTTCATCGAGAACCAGGTTCTGTTCAGACACGTAGGCCACGTAATAGGACTGGTCGTTTTCCGCCAGCAGATGGTAGAACGGTTGTTCCTTGCGCGGGCGCGAATGTTCGGGAATGGCATAGTACCATTCCTCGGTATTCTGGAATTCGGCATCGATATCGAAGACCACACCGCGAAACGGATGCTTCCGATGTCGCACGACCTGACCGATGTTAAATTTTGCATGGCTTCTCAGCATGGCCCGGCACCCCCTTGCACCTGATGTCTAACGCCGGCATGGGGAAAATGTCCATGCGCTGCGCACTCTTTTGAAGGAAACAGATTGTTGGAAATCGCGCTTACCGTGTTGGGCATCGTGGCGCCGGTCTTTCTTTTGGCGGCCTGTGGGTATGGGTGGAAACGATTGGGTTACGACTACCCGATCGAGTTCGTCACCCGCATGGCGATGACGCTGGCCGTCCCGTGCCTGATCTTCACCGCGCTGATGCAGACCGAGATCGATCCGGCCGCCCTGACCGCGCTGAGCCTGGCGACGCTGGCCGCCTACGTTGCGGTCATCTTGCTGAGTTGGGGGATCGTGCTGGTGTTGCGTCTGGACCGGGCCAGTTTCGTGGCACCGCTTGCGTTCGGCAATACCGGCAACCTGGGCCTGCCGCTGGCGTTGTTCGCCTTTGGCGAGGTCGGGCTGGGGCTGGCGGTGGTGGTCTTTGCGGTGATGGCGCTGCTGGCGTTCACCGTGGGGCTTTGGCTGGTGGGTGGCGCAGCCTCGCCCGCCAAGGTCCTGCGCGAACCGATGCTGTGGGCGACCGCGCTTGGCGCGCTGTTCCTGAGCCAGGGGTGGAGCACGCCTGAATGGCTGACCCGCGCGCTGGAACTGATCGGGCAAATGGCGATCCCGCTGATGCTGATCACGCTGGGCGTGGCGGTGGCGCGGCTCAGGCCCGGGCGGATCGGGCAGGCGATCTGGCTTTCGGGCCTGAAACTGGCGCTTGGCATTTTCGCGGGTGTGGCGGCGGGGCGGTATTTCGACCTGGACCCGACCGCCCTTGGCGTTCTGGTCCTGCAACTGGCAACGCCCGTGGCGGTCACGTCCTACCTGATGGCGGAACGCTACCGGGTCGATGCCGATGCCGTGGCGGGGCTTGTGGTGGTGTCGACCCTGATGTCGGTCATTGCCTTGCCCATCACATTGTCGTTCCTGCTTTGACCGGGTGGAAACCCGCCATTCCATCTCGCCGTTTTTCGACGTATGCTGCCGCCACATAAAACCGAAAAATCGGGCAAGAGCAGTATTATGATCCGTAGGTCCTTTATCCTGGGCTCGCTTGTCGCGTTGGCGGGCTGTGGTGGCGGCAGCTATTCGGCCCCGCGCAACCTGGACGATGCGTGCAGGTTGGCCGCCGAGCGGCCGCAATATTACCGTGCGATGCAGCGCGCCGAACGCAACTGGGGCGTTCCGGTTCATGTGCAGATGGCGACCTTTCATCAAGAAAGCCGGTTCGTGGGCGATGCCCGCCCGCCGTTCCGCTATGCATTGGAAGTGATCCCGATGGGGCGACTGAGCTCGGCCTATGGCTACAGCCAGGCGCTGGACGGAACCTGGGACGAATACCGCGCGGCCACAAGGAACCGCAGCGCAAGACGCACGGATATTCGCGACGCCACCGATTTCATGGGCTGGTACATGAACATCACACGCGACCGGAACGGGATCGCACTGACCGATGCGCGCAACCAGTACCTGGCCTATCACGAAGGTCACACGGGATTTGCGCGGGGCAGCTACAACGCCAAACCCTGGCTGCTGGACGTTGCAGACCGGGTGGCGGATCGCGCCGAACTATACCGCACGCAGTTGCTGAGTTGCCGCTGAGGGTTACTGGCCGCCGCGCGCGTTGATTTCCTGCTGGATGCTGAACAGCCGCGACGACAGGCGCATGCCTTCCTCCAGCCCGCCCAGCACCACGGTTGTCACACCGCCATTGCCGTCAGTTATGATCCATTGGCGCAACTGCACGGGATCACCGGTGAACACCATCTCGATCGTGCCGATTTCGGGGCGGTCGGGATCCTGCGCCAGAACGCGGGTCGAGGTGTCGTCAAAGCTGTGCCGCGTCACCATGCCGGACCGGCCAAGATCCACGTTGCGCGCAAGGATCAGGTTCAACGGCGTTTCGTCCAGCGGGTATTGTTCCGGCCGGGCATTGGATCGCCCGTCGAAAATGGCAACCTGCTGTCCGCCGGCAATCACCAAGAGATCATCGCCGTCATATTCGAACCGGACCCGGCCCGGGCGGTGCAGGTAGATGTCACCGGTATCGACCGACCCGTCCGCATTGATCTGGGTAAAGGTGCCCTGCGCGGTTTCGATGTCGTTGAGATAGCGAGACAGGTCGCGCAGCGGCACGGCGTCGGCCAGTGCAGGCGATGCGGCTGTCAGGACCAGGGACAGGCTCAGCAAGATGCGTTTCATGGTACCAAGATAAGCCTTTCCCGCCCCGGTTGAAGACCATCGCGCCCGTATCACGCAGACGTCAAACCCACCCATCAGGGTCACGGGCCGACGACGTCACTCGTGTTCGGGGACGAGGATCTCGCGTTTGCCCACGTGGTTGGCCGACGAGACCAGCCCGGCATCCTCCATCTGCTCTACCAGGCGGGCGGCCTTGTTGTAGCCGATGCCCAGTTTGCGCTGGATGTAGGAGGTCGAACACTTGCGATCCTTCACCACGATCGCGACCGCCTGATCGTAGAGCGCGTCTTCGCCATCGGTGTTGCCGCCGACACTCAGGCCCAGGACCGCGTCGATATCGCTTTCACGATCCTCATCGGGCCCGTCCAGAACGCTGCTGGCATAGACCGGCGGCCCGAAGGATTTCAGATGGCGCACGATTTCCTCGACCTCTTCGTCGGATACGAAGGGGCCGTGAACGCGCGTGATCTTGGCGCCGCCCGCCATGAACAGCATGTCGCCCATGCCCAAGAGCTGTTCGGCACCCTGTTCGCCAAGGATCGTGCGGCTGTCGATCTTGGACGTCACGTGGAACGAGATCCGCGTCGGAAAGTTTGCCTTGATGGTGCCGGTGATCACATCGACCGACGGGCGCTGCGTGGCCATGATCAGGTGGATGCCCGAGGCGCGCGCCATCTGCGCAAGGCGCTGGATGCAGGCCTCGATCTCTTTGCCGGCCACCATCATCAGGTCGGCCATTTCATCGACGATGACGACGATATACGGCATCTTTTCAGGCAGGAATTCCTCGGTCTCGAACACCGGATCGCCGGTTTCGTCGTCAAACCCGGTCTGGAATGTCCGGCTGAACATCTCGCCCCTGGCCAGCGCATCCTTTACGCGGCCATTGTAGCCGTCGATGTTGCGCACGCCCATCTTGGACATCTTGCGATAGCGTTCCTCCATCTCGCCCACGACCCATTTCAGGGCCACGACCGCCTTTTTCGGGTCGGTCACGACAGGGGACAGAAGGTGCGGAATGCCGTCATAGACGCTGAGTTCCAGCATCTTGGGGTCGATCATGATCATCCGGCATTCTTCCGGCGTCAGCTTGTACAGCAGGGACAGGATCATGGTGTTGATCGCCACCGACTTGCCCGACCCCGTGGTGCCCGCGATCAGAAGGTGGGGCATCTTGGCGAGGTTGGCGACGATGGGATCGCCGCCGATATCCTTGCCCAGGGCCAGCGGCAGCTTGTGGTTGCCATCACCGAATTCACGATGGCTGAGGATTTCGCGCAGGACCACCTTTTCACGGTTCTGCTTGGGCAGTTCGATACGGATCACGGTGCGGCCGGGCACGGTCGACACACGGGCCGCAAGCGCCGACATAGAGCGTGCGATATCATCGGCCAGACCGATGACGCGCGATGCCTTGAGGCCCGGCGCGGGTTCCAGTTCGTACATGGTGACCACCGGGCCGGGGCGGACCGAAACGATCTCGCCCTTCACGCCGTAGTCATCCAGCACGTTTTCAAGCATCCGGGCGTTTTCCTCGAGCGCCTCGTCACTCAGGTGATGGCGCTGTACCGTATCGGGGCTGCTCAGAAGCGTCAGGGCGGGCGGTTCGTAGTCGGACTCGGCGCGACCTTGCAACGGAAGCGACGGCTGCGCCTCGGCCATGGCCTGGCGGGACGGCGTGGATTTGCGCTGCAGCGCACGCTGCATCACCCGGCGCTGGAGATCGGTCTGCGCAGTGGCAAGCGGGGCGGCGGCGACCGGAGCCGTGTCGTAGGCGACGGCGTCATCCTCGACAAAAATATTGTCCATGTCGGCATCATAGGCCTGCGGCGCAGCGGCGGGTGCCGTGTGAGTTTGAGTCAGAGGCGGCTCTGCCCTGTGGCTTGCGGTCAGCGGGGGTTCGGCGCGGGCCGCCGGGTTCGCCATCGGCTGGCCGGCGGCGTGTTGGGCGGCCAGACCGACCGCAGTGGCCGGCAGAATGCCACGCCGCCGCGCCGCTGCATCGGCAATGGTGTTTGGCCTGCGGACGCGCGATTTGATGACATCGCTGATCTTGGCCCGGATCCGGTCCTCGTCGGGGCCATCGAACCCGTCATCATGAAGCGCGTGGCGTTCGGGAAGCTCGGGTTCCAGCATCGGCTCGGGCGGGCGCGCGCGCAGCATCGGCATGCGCGACAGGAAACCGCCGCCAAGGCGTGCCGGGCGGATCTCGGGCTCGTCGTCGTGGACGATCGGAACCGGGCGTTGGGCTGTATCCTCGGGCAAGGCCTGCAATGTCTCGAACCGGTCCGCGCGCGCGGCGGCGCGGCTGGCGCGGCGATCGGCCAACATGCTGGCGGCCTGCCCCGCGCCTGCGCCAGCGGTGCGCAAACCGCCCGACAACAGCGCACCAAGGGACAGCAGGCCAATCACCAGGAACCGGATCGCAACGCCGAATTCGGCCCGGTTCATGCCCAGGACGTACAGGCTCAGCAAGGCGCCCGACACGAAGGCGAGCGCCGCCAGCACCTTGAGGCCCGCCTCTGGCGCCATGGGCAATGCATTCAGGATCGCGCCAAGAATGGTGTCACCGAACAATCCGCCCAGGCCAAAGCTGTGCGTCCATGTCTCGGCGGGTGTGTAACTGGCCGCATAGATCGCGGCGAGTGCCACGGCGATCGGCAAGAACAGGCTGCGCCCCAAAGCGCGTTCATGACCCGTCTGCAAGAGGAACCGAAGCCCCCAAGCCAGCGCCGCCAGCGGCAACAACAACGCGCCATAGCCCATGATCATCATCAAGATCGCGGCCACCGATGCCCCGAACCGACCCAGAAGGTTCTGCGGCTGCGCGTCGGTGGCGGCCATGAAATTCGGATCTTCCGGCGCGTAGGACAGCACCAGCGCGGCCAGGGCCACGCCAAGACCCAGCAGGGCGAACCCGATCGCCTGCTGGCTGAACCGCATGAGGGCCGCCTGCATCCGGCTGTCGAGCAGGGGATCACGCTGTCTGGTTTGATACGCCATACCTGAAGGTCCTTATCCGTAAAGACACGCTTTGAGCCGTTCCAGCCCTCTGCGCATTTCTTCTTGTTCCGCGACCATCGCGACGCGGATCCGATCCGCACCGGGGGTCTTTCCGTTCACGTCACGCGCCAGATAGGCGCCGGGCAGAACCCGCACCCCGGTTTCGCGCCAAAGCTTCAGCGCGGCGCGTTCGCCGTCTTCGACCCGCAGCCACAGGAAAAACCCGGCCTGCGGGGGCGAATAGCCCGGCAGATCGCCCAGGATTTCATCCGCGATCTTGTATTTCGCGCGATAGAGATCGCGGTTTTCTTCCACATGGGTTTCATCGGACCAGACCCGCGTCGCCACGGCCTGCAGCGGAAGCGGCAATGGGGCGCCGGCATAGTTCCGCAGCTGTTTCATCCGCGCGATGCTGGCCTCGCCGCCCGCTGCAAAGCCCGATCGCAGCCCCGGCAGGTTCGAGCGTTTCGACAGCGAATTGAACAAGATCACCCGGTCGGGGTCGGCGCCGATCTTGTGGGCCACGGCAAGCGCACCGGTGGGCCGCACATCGCGGTAGATCTCGGAATAGCATTCATCGGCGAAGATGCGGAAATCGTGTTTTTCGGCCAGACGGATGAGGCGATACCAGTATCTCTCATCGGCGATCGCACCCTGCGGGTTGGCGGGCGAACAGATATAGGCAATCGTCGTGCGATCCAGGATCGCGGGATCAAGCGCGGTATAGTCGGGCAAATCGCCGGTTTCGGCGGTGGCTGGCACGTAGACGGGTTCGGCCCCGACGGCCAGCGCGGCGACTGCGTAGACCTGGTAGAAGGGATTGGGCATCAAGACCACGGACCGCTTGCCGTTCTTGGTTTCCGGGCAGAGCGCCAGACAGGCGTTGAACAGCCCTTCGCGGGTGCCGTTGAGGGGCAGGATCTGACGCTCGGGCGACACCGTTACCCCGTAGCGGCGCGCGATCCAGCGGGCGATGGCACCTTGCAATTCCGGGGTGCCGTCATTTGGCGGATATCGGTTGAACCCTTCCAGGGACGCCGCGATTTCATCTCCAACCCAGGCGGGAAAGGGATGCGTCGGCTCACCAATGGTCATGGAAATGGGGTCGCCGCCCGGTGCATGCACATCGAGAAGCTTCCGCAAACGCGGGAACGCATATTCGGGCAGGTTCGAAAACCGCTCGGGAAACACCATGTAATCTGCCTCTGGCACAGGGTCGTTATCGCCCCGTCTGGAGGTAACTTACGCGGTTGATCGGCCCCGGTCCAGAAAAACGCGCGGCTTTGATGAAACCTGTGGCGGTTAGGCCAATGCGACCTCGGCCGCCTTGCCCAATCGCAGCAGGTGCTCGTCAGCCATGGGGGCGGCCAGCATCATGATCCCGCAAGATGGCACGCCCGTGGGAAGCGTCAGGCCACACAGGCCCATCAGGTTTCCGACACGCGTATTGCGCAGCGTCAGAAGGTTTTCCGCCACGTAATATTCGGGATCGGACATCAGGCGGGCCATGTCGGCCGGCAGGTTGGCCACCGTGGGCAGCAAGACCGCGTCATAGGCCGCCGTTTGCGCCTGCCATTGGCCGCGCAGCGCCCGCAACCGCTGCCACGCGGCAACATAGGTGGGGGCATCGAAATCGGCGCCCCCCCGGAACCGATCAAGGATGCGCGCGAACATCTTGTCGGGGGCGGCCTCGATCACGTCTTTCCAGGTACCGTAGGCCTCGCTTGAGAACAGGACCGGTGACAGGCCCATCGCCTCTTCGATGCCGGCGATCGTGCCATGTTCGATCTTGGCGCCGGCGGTGGCCAGTCGGTCCACGGCGGACACGAAGGCCGCGCCGGGGGTTTCGCGCACATCCGCTGCATAGGTGTCGAGGATCAGGAACCGCGCGCCTTTCAGCGTCGCCGCGCGCAGGTCGGCGGGTTTGCCGCCCTCCATGATCGCCAGCAGTTCGGCGCAATCCTCCACGCTGCGGCACAAGGGGCCGACGGTGTCGAAACTTTCGGCCAGCGGCACCACGCCTTTCAGCGACAACCGGCCATGGGTGGTCTTGAGGCCGACCAGGTCGTTGTAGGCGGCCGGAACACGCACCGATCCGCCTGTGTCCGAACCGATGCCCGCCGGCGCCAGGCCGAAGGCAACCGATGCGGCCGCACCCGAGGATGATCCACCGGGCACAAGTGCCGGGTCGTTGACGTTGGGGGGCGTGCCCGGTTCGGGATCCGTGTTGCCACCATAGGCCGGGTTCAGGCCCAGTCCCGCAAAGGCCAGTTCGGACATGTGCGTTTTGCCAAGGCAGACGGTTCCCGCCCGCGTGGCGCGCGCCAGCACATCCGCATCGGCACCCGGCACGCGGTCTTGCAGCAACATCGATCCCGCCTCGGTCACGATGCCCGCGGTGTCGAACAGATCCTTCCAGCTGATCGGCACACCATCCAGAAGCCCGCGGCGCACGCCATGTTTCGCGCGCGCGCGCGCAGCCTCGGCCTCGGCCAATGCGCGGTCCGGGGTCAGGCGGACGTAGATGCGCGGGCCGTATTCATGGGCTTTCGCGGCCTCCAGATACGCATGGGCCAGATCGACCGGATCAATCTGCCCCGTGCCGATACCCCGGCCAAGATCGCCGGCACTTTGCCATAGCCAATCGGTCATCCTGTCCCCCGTCATGGTGTCGCGGATGACGCTATAGATGCGCCGCCCCGTGGACAATCCCGCGCGTCACACCATAGTCAGGGGCATGGAACGGGACGCGGATATCGTGATTGTCGGTGGTGGGCTGAATGGCCCGTGCCTTGCGTTGGCGGTGGCGCAGGCGGGGTTGTCGAGCGTGGTTTTGGACGCGCTGCCAACCGGCACACGGTCCGGCGACGATTTCGACGGGCGATCCTATGCGCTGGCGCTGGCGTCGGTGCGGATGCTGTCGGCGCTTGGGCTGTGGGACGGGGTCGCGGACCACGCGCAGCCGATCAATGAGATCAAGGCCTCCGACGGGCGGGCGGGCGAAGGCGCGTCCCCCCATTTCCTGCATTTCGACAGTGGCGAGATGGAAGAGGGCCCGATGGGCCACATGCTGGAAGATCGCTACCTGCGCCGCGCGCTTCTGGATGCGATGGCGGCCAGCGACCTGGTTGACCACCGTCCGGGTGCCAGGGTCGTGGCGCAGTCGACCGAAGACGCGGCCAGCGTCACGCTGGCGGATGGCACGGTTTTGACCGGACGGCTCTTGGTGGGCGCCGACGGGCGCCGTTCGGGGGTGGCGGAGCGTGCCGGGATCCGGCGCACCGGGTGGGGCTATGGCCAAACGGCGCTGGTGGCCGCGATTTCCCATGAACTGCCCCATCAGGGCATCGCGCATCAGTTCTTCATGCCTGCGGGTCCGCTGGCGATATTGCCGCTGCCCGGCAATCGCTGCTCGATCGTCTGGTCGGAAACGGCCGAGGATGCCGAGGCCATGCTGGCCATGGATGACGATGCATTCCTCGAGGTGCTGCGCCCGCGTTTCGGCGATTTCCTGGGCGAGATCGCCTTGGCCGGGAAACGGTTCAGCTATCCCCTGAGCCTGAGCATCGCGAACAGGTTCATTGGCGACAAGCTGGCGCTGGTCGGGGACGCGGCCCATGGCGTGCACCCGATCGCGGGCCAGGGGCTGAACCTTGGTCTTCGGGATGTGGCCGCGCTGGCCGAGGTGGTGGCCGACGCGGTGCGGCGGGGCGAGGATTTCGCGGCATCAGACGTGTTGGAGCGGTACCAATCCTGGCGACGGTTCGACACTGCGGCGCTTGCCGTGGCGACCGATGGGGTCAACCGTCTTTTTTCCAACGACAACCCTGCCCTGCGGCTCGTGCGGGATCTGGGGATGAGCGCGATCACCGCCATGCCCGGATTGCGGCGCACCTTCATGCGCGAGGCGGCGGGGCTGACCGGCGATTTGCCCCGGTTGTTGCAGGGACGCCGGATCTAGCACGACGGCTGCGGGATCATTCGATCTTGCGCGCTTCGCTTTCCAGCATGATCGGGATGCCGCCACGGATCGGATAGGCCAGATGCGCCGCCTTGGATATCAGTTCCTGCGCATCGGCATCATACGACAAGGTCCCGTGTGTCATCGGGCAAACCAGCGCCTCGAGCATCTGCCGGTTGATCAAGGGCTCGGGCTTGGTCATTGCATCAGGTCTTCGGGGCTGCTGCCGCGCAGGGCGAATTCGATCAGTGTCACCAGCGTTTCACGCCGCGTGCTGAGCGATGGCGCCTCGAGCAGTGCCTGTTTTTCCTCGGGATCGAAGGGGCAAAGCATGGACAGGGAATTGATCAGCAACTCGTCTTCGGCTTCCTTCAGGTTGTCCCAGTCCGTCGACAGGTCCATCGCCTCGAAATAGCGGCCCAGAAGATCGAGAAAGCTGTCGCGGTCAAAGCTGACATCATGTTCGGTGCCACCCAGATCTTGCGAAAACCCATCCCAGGATACATCGCAACGGCGATAGGGGGTGAACCCGGACACCTCTTGCTTGATGCGGAACCGCGACATGCCGGCCAGCGTGATCATGTAGCGCCCATCCTCGGTCTCGGAGAATTGGGTGACGCGGCCGGCGCAACCGATGGAATGGAGGCGCTTTTCGGTCGAGCCCGGCACCTCGCGCGGCTGAACCATGCCGATCAACCGGTGCGAGGTTTTCAGCGTATCATCCAGCATCGCAAGAAAACGCGGCTCGAATATGTGCAAGGGCAAGCGCGCGCGCGGCAATAGAAGTGCCCCCGGCAACGGGAACACCGGGATCGTTTCGGGGAGATCTGCAGCTGACATCATCATGCGGACGTAGCGCCTTCGTCCGCTCAGGCAAATATCATCGAGCTCAGCTTGCGCCGCCCGTTCAAAGCAATCGGATCTTGCGGTTTGAGTGCATCGAAAATCGTGAAGAGCTGCGTCTTGGCCGCCCCGTCGTTCCATTCGCGATCCCGGCGGAACAGATCGAGCAACTGATCGACGGCATCTTCCACGTCGCCCGCCGCATGCAGCGCCTGGGCATAGTCAAAACGCGCCTGATGATCATCCGGGTTCGCCTCGACCGCAGCCTTCAGGTCGGCCAGGGGGCCCGCATCGGCGGCCTGACGAGCCAACGCGATCTGGGCGCGGACGGCCTCGAGCTCGGGCGCCTTGGCGATAGCATCGGGGGCGGTGTTCAAAATCCCCTCGGCCTTGTCGATGTCACCCAGGGCAAGGCTCACGCGGGCCAGGCCGCTCATCGCGGCGGCGTTGTTGGGATCTTCGCCAAGAACGCCGGCAAAGACCTCGGCGGCGTCTTGGGCGGCGCCTTCGGCCAGCATCGCCTCGGCCGCTTCGATGGCTTCGGCCAGGCCACCATCCCCGGCAAGGCCGGTCAGCCGCCCGATGAACTCGGCGATCTGGCTTTGCGGAACTGCGCCCTGAAACATGTCGACGGGACGGCCTTCGAAAAAGGCGACAACCGTCGGGATGGATTGAAGCGGCAGGCCCTGTTGCGCGAGCGCGCCGGCAAGGCGCTGCTCGGCATCGACATCGACCTTGACCATCCGGACCTTGCCCTTGGCGGCCTTCACCGCGTCCTCGAGCATCGGGCCAAGCGTCTTGCAGGGCCCGCACCAGGTGGCCCAGAAATCGACGATAACGGGAACCTCCTGGCTGGCTTCGACCACATCGGCCATGAACGTCGCCTCGGTGGCGTCCTTGATCAGGTCAGCGTCCTGGGCTGCCGTGTCGGTTTGTCCGAATTCCAGCATAACGTCTCTCCGTCAGAATGCGTTGCGCGCCGCGTTGGGGCGCGAGGTTGTGGCCTATATGCGCCCGACAGGCGCCCGCGCCAAGGGGTCAGAGGTCAAAGGTTGCGAGGACCGGGGCGTGATCGGAGGGTTTTTCCCACCCCCGCACATCGCGCAAGATGCGCGATCCGTGGGCCGCATTGGAAATGTCCGGCGTCGCCCAGATATGATCAAGCCTGCGGCCCTTGTCGGCCTCGGCCCAGTCTTTCGCACGGTACGACCACCACGAATACAGCAACCCGTCGGGTATATCCTGCCGGGTGATATCGACCCATTTCCCCGCGTCCTGGGTCTGGGCCATATGATCGACTTCGATGGGCGTGTGCGAGACGACCTTCAACAGCTGCTTGTGGGACCAGACGTCATCTTCGCGCGGGGCGATGTTCAGATCCCCAACCAGGATGGATTTCTGCGGGCGATCCGCGCCGAACCAATCCCGCATCTCGGTCAGGAAATCGAGCTTGTGGCCGAATTTGATGTTCTTTTCGCGGTCTGGTTCGTCGCCGCCGGCGGGCACGTAGAAATTGTGGATCGTGGTCCCGTTCTCAAGCCGGGCCGCGACGTGGCGGGCGTCGCCCTTTTCGCAAAAATCGCGGTGGCCCGCATCCTCGAGCGGCAGTTTCGACAAGATGGCAACGCCGTTGTAGCCCTTTTGCCCGCGGGCAACGATATGGCCGTAGCCAAGGGCTGCGAAGACCTCGACCGGGATCTTGTCGACAGGGCTCTTGCATTCCTGAAGGCACAGCACATCGGGTGCCTCTTCGGTCAGCAGTCTTGCCACCAGATCGGCACGCAGCCGGACCGAATTGATGTTCCACGTGGCGACGGTAAAGGGCATTTCGGGCTCCGGCGTAAGGTCGCGTGACCCTAAGCGTGACGCGCCCTGGCCTCAACCCGGGTTCGGTCGGTCAGGCCTCGATCTTGCGGATGTGGGGAAAATCGCCCTGGGCGATATAGGCCTCTTCCTCGGGGGTCGACAGGCGGCCAAGGATGGCATTGCGGTGCGGATGGCGACCGAAACGCGCGATGATGCCCTGCACCCTTTCGGCCTGCGCGACGGACCGGTCGAGAACGTCCGCCAGCGCATCCGGCAAGATCGCGGCATGCGCGCGCGACAGGTCGGTGCAAAGCTGCATCCGGGCCGCGTGATCGGGACCTTCGCAATGGCTGATGGCGATGATGTAGAACTGGCGTTCCCACATATGGGGCAACGCCTGGTAGTGACCGTTTTCCAACCCGTCCAGGGCCAGCCGCGCGGCCTTGATGTCCTGCGCATAGGCCCCCGGGGTGTCCCGCCACAGCGAGCGGGGAAACTGATCCAGCACCAGGATCAGCGCCAGGCGTCCGCGCGGCGTATCGGCCCAGTGATCCAGAAAACCCCGCGCGCCCGCCTCGGTCAGGTCGGCATATCGATCGCAGATGATCGCATCCATGCCCCCTTGCATGCGCTCTTCCCAAAACGAGGCATGGGACTGGATCGATGCCCAGTGCCCGGTGTCGGGAAACCAGAGGTCGAGAACGGTTTGGGGATCATGCCGTTTGGTCATCGTGCGATCTTAGGCGCCTGGCTGGCCGATACGACGATTCTTTGACAAAAATGACGAGATTGCTTGGCGCCTTGGCCCGATCACCAAAAAAACAGCCCGGACACGTGGTCCGGGCCAGTACAACAGGGAGGTTGTTGTAATCTCTATACGCCCGATGCCGCGGCGCGGATTTGATTCAAGTCAAAATCCTTCGACAAGAACCATGCCGTCCGCGCGTCACGCTTTTTCCCTCAGGCCACGAGGCGATAACCACCGGATTCCGTGACCAGAAGGCGCGCGTTCGAGGGGTCGGGTTCGATCTTTTGACGGAGGCGGTAGATGTGGGTTTCCAGCGTGTGCGTGGTGACGCCCGCATTGTAGCCCCAGACCTCGTGCAAAAGCACATCGCGCGCCACCACGCCATCTTGCGCGCGGTAGAGGAACTTGAGGATGTTGGTCTCTTTCTCGGTCAGGCGGATCTTCTTGTTGTCTTCGGTTTCCAGCATCTTCATCGCGGGCTTGAACGTGTATGGCCCAAGCTGGAACACCGCGTCCTCGGATTGTTCGTGCTGGCGCAGCTGCGCACGGATGCGGGCCAGCAGCACGGGGAACCGGAACGGTTTTGTCACGTAGTCATTGGCGCCCGCATCCAGGCCCAGGATCGTGTCGGCATCGCTGTCATGGCCGGTCAGCATCAAGACGGGGCATTTCACGCCCTGCTTGCGCATCAGGCGGCACAGCTCGCGGCCATCCGTATCGGGCAGGCCCACGTCCAGGATCACCAGGTCGTAGATGCCTTCCTTGACCCGCTCCATGCCCTGAGCGCCGGTGCCGGCCTCGAACACATCGAAATCCTCGGTCATGACAAGCTGCTCGCTCAACGCTTCGCGCAGGTCGTCGTCGTCGTCGACAAGCAGAATTTTCTTCAGCGTGGCCATATCAGTGGCTCCTCTCTCGCGTTTGATACGACATTGGACAAGCACACGCATTTGGCAACCGACTGAAAAACAATCTCACGCCGTCGTGTCAGCGCGCGAGGGATTGTTTCAATATCCCGAAGTCCAAAGTAAGGAGAGGTATGACCCTTTTGCCAACCTCGTCCGAACTTGTTGCCCGCGCCCGGTCCGATCTGCGCGTGGGCTTGCCTGTCGTGTTGGGCGGTGGGGATCGGGGGCTGGTGGTTCTTGCAGCCGAAACCCTGACCGACGCGCGGTTTGCGGGGTTGTGTGCCTTGCCCGGCGACCCGGTGGTCGCGATCACCGCGCGGCGCGCCGATACATTGAAGGCACGCGCCTATGATGGCGACATCGCACGTGTCGGTCTGCCCGGCGATGCGAATGCCGGCTGGGTGCGTTGCGTGGCGGATCCCGCGCGCGATCTGTCCTCGCCTCTGAAAGGCCCGCTTCAATCCGCCCGCACGGGTGAGGCGGGGCTACACCGGCTGGCGCTGTTGCTGGCAAAATCGGCGCAGCTGTTGCCGGCGGTGCTGGCCATCGACACCGATCGCCCTGCCGCGCTTGCGGCGGAATTGCACGCGGGCCTCTTGTCGCCCGAGGCCGCGGCCCGGGACCTGGCGCACCACCATCCGCTTTTGCCTGTCGCCGCCGCCCGCCTGCCGATGGAAGCGGCCGAAGCCGGGCGGTTGCATATTTTCAGGCCGGAGAATGGCGGAACGGAACACTACGCCATCGAGATCGGCCGGCCCGACCGCGACGCCCCGGTTCTGGCGCGGCTGCATTCGGCCTGTTTTACCGGCGATGTCCTGGGATCGCTCAAATGCGATTGCGGGCCACAGTTGCACACCGCGCTGGCGGATATGGGCCGCGCGGGCGCGGGCGTGCTTTTGTACCTGAACCAGGAAGGGCGCGGCATCGGGCTTGCCAACAAGATGCGGGCCTATTCCTTGCAGGATCAGGGGTTCGATACCGTGGAGGCGAACCATCGCCTGGGTTTCGAGGATGATGAACGCGATTTCCGCATCGGGGCCGACCTGCTGCGCCGCATGGGGTTCGGGGCGGTGCGCCTGATGACGAACAACCCCCGCAAGGTCGCCATGATGACCGCCGAGGGGATCGACGTGGTCGAACGCGTGCCGCTGGTCACCGGCACCAATCGGCACAACGCCCACTACCTGTCCGTCAAACGCGAAAAGTCGGGGCATCTGCTGTGACGCCACGCGATATGGTCGTCACGCCCATGGGCCTGCGATTCGCTGGCCGGATGTTTGCCTGCACCGTTGGGCGGGGCGGCATCCGCGCAGACAAGCGCGAAGGGGATGGCGCAACACCTGCGGGCCATCACAGGATCGTCGGGTGCCTCTACCGCCCGGACCGTATGGCGAAACCCTGCGACTGGGCAGTGCCGATCCGGCCCGGCGATCTGTGGTCGGACGATCCGCGCGACGAAGACTACAACCTGATGGTGCGCGCGCCCTACGGAGCCAGCCATGAACGCCTGTTCCGGGCCGATCGGCTGTATGACCTGGTGATCGTGACCGACTGGAACTGGCCAAGGGCCGAACGCGGGCGCGGATCGGCCATCTTTTTGCATCGCTGGCGGCGACCCGGCTACAGGACCGAAGGCTGCGTCGCGCTGGACCCGGCGGACCTGCGCTGGATCACCCGGCGGATCACCTTCGGCACCCGGCTGATCGTTCAGTCGTAGGCGCGTTCGCCGAAAATGGCAGACCCGACGCGCACGTATGTCGCGCCAAGGCTGATCGCCGTTTCGAAATCCCCGCTCATGCCCATGGACAGATCCGGAAGGTCATTGCGGGCGGCGATCTTGGCCAGCAACGCGAAATGCAGGCTGGGTTCCTCGTCGACCGGGGGAATGCACATCAGGCCGGTCACCGGCAGGTCCAGCGCGCGCACCTCGGCGATGAACGCGTCGGCGTCTTGCGGAAGGATCCCCGCCTTTTGCGGCTCGGCCCCGGTATTGACCTGCACCATCAGGTCCGGGCAGGCGCCACGTTCCTGCGCAAGGCGGGCCAGCGCATTGGCCAGCTTGATCCGGTCTAGCGTGTGGATGGCGTCGAACATCTCGACCGCCTGCCGGGCCTTGTTGGTCTGCAGGGGGCCGATCAGGTGCAGGGATATGCCCTCGAATCGCGCCTGGAAATCGGGCCAGCGCCCGGCGGCTTCCTGCACGCGATTCTCACCGAACACGCGGTGGCCCTGGGCCAGCACGGCCTCGACCCGGTCGGGGGGCTGCACCTTGGACACGGCGATCAGACGGGCCGATCCGGCCGGGCGTCCGGCGGCGGCTTCGGCAGCGGCGATGCGGGTCTGGATGTCAAGAAGTGCCATGCTGACAGCATAGGCCAAAAGAAAAGAGCGGGCGCAAGGCCCGCTCTTTCCTTATCCGATAATCCCTGAGGATTAGAAGGACATTGCCACACCGAACGACCAGCTGTCGGAGGTGCCGGGGGTGGAGTGCGTGCCGCCCAGGTCGGAGTGACCGTAGCCGAGGTGCACCGATGCGCCGCCGCCCAGGTCATAGGCAACTGCCAGGCCGTAGCCGACTTCGTCGATGATCTGACCGGGAACGAACGAACCGTCGAATGCGCCGTAGTTGGCGGAAACGGTGATCGCGTCCATGGTGTAACCAACGCCGAGGCCCAGGTGGGTCGCTTCGCCGGTGCCGCCGAGGTAGGAGGCTTCGAAGTCGGTGAAGGCGAGGCCGAGGCTCAGGCCGTTCATCGAGTAAGCAGCGCTCACGCCGATCGCGTCGACTTCAACCTGGAAGGCTGCCGGGATCACGACGCCGTAGTCGGACACGGTGACCGTTGCGATGGTCAGAGCGCCAGCGCCGGATGCTGCGTAGGTCGCGGTCTGGTAGCCCAGGCCGAGGTCCAGCGAACCGCCGCCGAGGTCCATGCCGTAGCGGAAGCCGATGGCATAGCCTTCGTCACGCACGCCGGTGTCGTCCATCTCGACCGAGATCGCGACGCCGAAGTCACCGAAGGTGTTGTTGTAGCGCAGGATCTGGCCGTCATAGGCGCCGTCCAGGTACGAACCCAGCGCACCGGCGTGGCCGGTTTCGTCGTCGTTGATCGAGCCGGCATTGCCAACCCAAGCTTCGGTCATCGCCCAGTCGAGCGCGCCGTCGGTGTCACCCAGGGTGACGGTGCCGAAGTCGCCGGATAGGAAGATGGCGACGCCGCCGTCATCCGCGTTGTCGGCAACGGCTGCTGCGCCTGCGCCGCCTTCGTCCAGGTCAACGGCTGCGCCGAAGGTCAGGCCGTTGTCGGTGGTGCCGGACATGGTGAAGGT
>Ga0102938_10000574_pt1 | contig 27146 bp, 23 predicted proteins | sample SalPonR2_B_D2_MG_FD_84516 | JGI IMG/M metagenome (GOLD analysis project Ga0102938, IMG submission 84516) | Salt pond soil microbial communities from South San Francisco under conditions of wetland restoration - Salt Pond MetaG R2_B_D2_MG | ecosystem: Environmental > Aquatic > Marine >... | reverse complement strand
TGAAGCGTTGCTCCCATCGTTCGCAGTCCGGACATCCGTTTCCCGTGCTCATGGACGACGATTCTACCCGAAACCGTCGAATCCTCGAACATCGATTTCAAGCCGTGAACAGTTACAAATTCGGTAACACCTTTCTCCGGTTTTCGCTTGGCTGATTAGACCGACGTTTCGGCGTCTCATCCCCAGTGATTTCCAGGTGATCCGATGCAATTTCCACTCTTTCCCGTGCCCCATTTGCCCGTGCCGACTCGCACCACCGCCTGGCTGACGATGATCGTCCTGAGCGGTCTGTTCCATTTATCGCTGGCTCAGGCCGACGTCCAAACGTACCAACAAGCCCTCAAATCGACCGCTTGGGTGATTTCCAAAAATTCGGAAGGCAAATCGAGCGGCACCGGTGTGCTGATCGACACCGAAAAACGTCTGGTCGTGACCAACGCCCATGTCGTGGGCGATTCACGCAACGCGGTGATCTTTTTTCCCGTCCGCAAGAACGAAACACCGGTCGTTGACCGCACCTATTATCTCGAAAATGTGCTGAAGATCGGCATCCCTGGGCGGATTTTGGCAGTCGATTTGAAACGCGATTTGGCATTGATCGAGCTAAGCAAATTGCCGGAGGGTGCCGAAGCGATTGCCTTGGCCACGAAAAGCGTCGGCCCTGGGGAAACGATCGAATCGATCGGCAACCCTGGCACCAGCGATGCCTTGTGGGTCTACACATCGGGGACCGTTCGTTCGGTGTACAAAAAGCAGTTCCGCACTAGCGGCGTCGACCGCGAATTCCGCGTGGTGGAAACGCAATCGCCGATCAACGCGGGTGACAGTGGCGGACCGGTGATCAACCGTGCCGGAGAATTGGTGGCGATTTCCCAAGCAATCGCCACCAAGGCTCGGCTGGTCAGCTACAGCGTCGACATCAGCGAAGTCCGTGCGTTCCTGGAAAGCCCATGGAAAAAGGCTCCCTTGCCGGTGACTGAGGTGCTGAAAAACGCCGAGTTGGAATACGCTCAAGACGCCAGCGGTCACTATAAAGTGAACTTTCCGATCGACATCGGTGGCTCGGACAAAACGGTGACGCAAGAAGTCCTGATCACCAAGGACATCGAGTATTACGAACGAGCCGACGTGCGGAAAATCTGGTCTCTCGCTCGCATCCAAGACGAAGCGCCAAGTTTGGAGATGACCACGCGGCTGCTGCAGCAGAGTGCGCGCACGAAGCTGGGAGGCTGGACGGTCGAGCAAACCAGCAACGGCAAGTACCTGATCGTCTATGTCGCCAAACTCGACGCGACTTCCACGCACGACGCCGTCAAAAGCACGATGCAATATGTCGCCAAACTCACCCGCTCGATGCAGCGGGAACTGACGCCCAAGGCGACCACCGAGGATGCCGCGGCGACGCTGCAAAGTTGGCTGGCCGAATAAAGCCTCCGGCATGCCGAACAGGCAGGAAACACCTGGACGGCCCCGCTGTTCGTCGCCTCGTCGGTGCCGATGGCGGGGCCGTTTTTTGTTGTTTCAGCAGGTTTGTGGTGGGCGGCTGTTCCGCCCCAGGTCGACGACTCGGTGGGATGATCAGGCCGCTGGTGTGGCTGATTTTGGTGGGAAATAAAAACGAGCGTTTTCTTTGTAACGCTTTCGGCCACGGTTCGCTTCTGTTCTCAGCAGGCCAGTGGGCCGCAGAGATTGAACACCTATTTTTAAGGAACCTGACCATGAAACGCTTCACCAAAATGCTCGCTACTTCGGCTGTCGCCCTCAGCACGATCGTCAGCACCGTTTCCCCGGCAATGGCCTGTGGTGGTCGCGGCCGTGGCGGCAGCTTTGGCGGCTTCAGCATGTCCTCACGCGGCTTCAGCATGTCGTCACGCAGCTTCTCGGGGCCATCGCAGCGGTACTCGGTTTCTTCTCACCGTTACTCGGTTCCAACACAGCGGCACACCACGTCGTCGCAGTGGCACTCGGTTCCCAGCCAGCGTTACACGACTTCGGCTCCGCACTATGCACCACCGGTGCACAGCAGCTCCTTCGGTCAACCGCAATTCGCCCAATCACAACCGCAGCCTCAACACTATCCCGCGACTCCCACTCAGGTCTCGCAAGCTTCATTCTCTCGTAGTGTCCCGTCGCGCTCGTTCGCGCAAACCGCTCCGTCGCAAACGGTCTCGACACAGCAACCCGCTTCGTCACGCCTCGCACAATCTCAACCCGGCGCACAACCCCAGTCGCAAGCACAACCACCTCAACGCGCTCCACAGGCGGCACCTCCAACGAAGCCACAATCGGCACCGCAAACTCCTGCCAACACAACCCCCAAGCCAACGGCGCGGCGGAGCGCCCTGCAGATGTTAAGCGGCACGCCTGCTGAGACCCCCGCACAGACGACGTCGGAGTCGATGCCACAATTCCAGCCTGCTCCGGCGAACTCTTCCAACACGCCGACTCACATCGGCACTTGGAAGGCTACGCTCTCCAACAACGCTTCGATCTCCCTAGACCTGCAAGACGATGGCTCGTTCACCTGGAGCGCGCGCAATAAAGAGGGCCAAGCCAGCGAATTCCAAGGACGCTTCAAGATCACCGACGGAGCCCTCACCCTGATCCGTCAAGACAACCAGCAACTCGCCGGTAGCCTGACGATCAACAACTCCAACCGCTTCACCTTCAAACTGAACGGTGCCAAAGACAACGGGCTGGATTTCCAACGCAGCTAATGCGGGGACGGTTCGCCATCGATCAATCATGCACCCCACGAGCGCCCCGCGCCCGTGGGGTGCATGCGTTATCGAAAGCTGTGTTTGGCTTCGGGATATTTGCCGGTACGCACCTCGTCACAATACTCGCTGACGACCGCCGTGATCGACTGTCGCAAGTCCCCGTATTGCTTGACAAACCGCGGCAGGTAGCCGGCGGTCAGCCCCAGCAGATCGTTGGTCACCAACACTTGACCGCTGACATACGGTCCGGCGCCAATGCCAATCGTGGGAACGGAAATCGCGGCCGTGATCTGCTTCGCTGTTTCTGTCGGGACACATTCAATCAACACCGCAAACGCGCCGGCTTGTTCGGCCGCCTGGGCATCAGCAATCAACGCCGCAGTGTCCCGCTGAACGCGGTAGCCACCATTCTGATGCACATTCTGAGGTCGCAGCCCGACATGGGCGATCACCGGGATCCCGGCGGTTGCCAAGGCTTCGATGCGTCCCGCCTGTTCGCAGCCACCTTCCAACTTGACTGCTTGGCAACGTGTCTCTTTTAAGATCCTCGCCCCGGCCCGCAGCGTTCGCCCAATCGACATCTGACCCTCGGGAAAGGGCAAGTCGACCACGACCAAAGCACGCTGTGCAGCACGACCGACCATCTCGGCATGGTAAATCATCTGGTCCAGCGTCACCGGCAATGTCGTTTCGTGACCCTGCACCACCATCGCCAGCGAATCCCCCACGAGCAGGCAATCGACACCCGCCTGATCTAAGATTTGCGCAGTGGGAAAATCGTAGGCAGTTAGCATCGTAATCGGCTGTCCCTGCGCAGCGAACTGGGCCAGCGAGTTAACGGTGAGACGAGACGGAGCAGCAGGCTGGGACATGGAATCCGGACGTTGGCGAGTCTGAAACGGCAAGACAGCCAAAGTCTACGCTGGTTGCCATTGATCGTCGATCATAAGTTCTCCACAGCTATCGTCGCGGGTGCAGGTTTTCGGGCCCATCCCCCGTAAAAGACTTACTACGCACTGAATCTCTCTGCTGGCGCATTGACTTAAACTGTTTTTCTGCAAGTACTTGCGGGTTTCGCTCGCTCTCAGGTTGCCCCCTCAGATGTTCGTGCCGATTCCGAACGGTTTCAGCCTTCGTTAAGCAGGCAGGCTGGAGTCATCGGGTAACGGGCCGTCTCGGCGATAGCCGCGGTTCCTGAATGGAACCGGGGCTAGCCGTGGGCCGTGAACCTCAGACGCTAGCCGTGGGCCCGTGCTCCCAAACGCAAAGCGATCATCGGCACAAACCTGGGACGCAGGTCCTAGGAAAAAGCACAGCATGCGATTCCTGCCGTCGCTTCGCGACTTACGCCTCCACCCTGCTTGGCACCACGGACTTACGTCCGTGGCTACAACCTGCCATGGCTTCGCCATTGAAGACAACAAATTCTGCGCAATTCCAAATCGCCGCAGCTCCGAATTTCTAGCCACCCAGCGCTAGCCGTGGGCCCGTGAACCTCAGTAGTTAAAACGGGAACGGTTGAACCGTGCGATAAACTAGGGGAAGCAACGAATTTCGCCGACGAGAGAAAAAGTGGTCCATCCCGGTTTATCGTGGGTAGAGATCGAGTCCGCAACAGTAAAAGTAGATCGCTGCTAAGCTGCATGGTCGATGGAACCGCCAGCGTCGTCGCGATATCCTGGAGCTCGTGAGCGACGATGCAGATTTTTTACCTGAGCCGCAAACCGAGGAGGCTGTCTATGAACCGCAAATTCGTGATGGTCTTGAAGCTAGCCGTTTGTCTTTGGTTCTGCGGGAGTACTTTGGCTTTGTCAGCGACAGAGAACACCGATACTAAATTTTTTAAATCCAAAGTCGAGCCGTTGCTGCGCGAGAAATGCCAGAAGTGCCACTCCCACACCGCTAAGCAGATGGATGGTGGGCTGACGCTTGATTCCAAAAGCGGTTGGAAAACGGGCGGTGACCGCGGGTCTGCCATCGTGCCTGGGAAGCCGGATGAGAGTCTTCTTATCTCCGCAGTGCGCTACAGTGATCCCGACCTGCAGATGCCTCCGGATGAACCACTCTCGGAGGCCGAAGTTGCGATTTTAGTGGATTGGGTACGCGCTGGCGCCCGCGACCCACGCGAAGTGGAGTCACCAAAGTCGCGTGCAACCGATTGGTGGTCGCTGAAAAAATTGACGGCTCCCGAGATACCCGTTGAAGGCCACCCGATCGACGCGTTTGTTCGCCAGCGATTGAACGAACAAGGTTTGCGACCATCCAGTCGGGCGGACCGAGTTGCGCTCGTTCGCCGATTGTACGTCGACCTTCACGGTTTCCTCCCCACGCCCGAGGAAGTCAAAGCGTTCGTCACCAACAATGCTCCCGATGCTTATGAGAAATTGATTGAAGACTTGCTTGCTTCGCCACGTTATGGAGAACACTGGGCGCGTCATTGGCTAGATGTCATTCACTTTGCGGACTCGCACGGCTGTGAACACGATGTGAAACGTCCTAACGCATGGCGATTCCGAGATTACGTGATTCATCGATTCAACACTGATGTGCCGTGGGATCGATTTATTCGCGAGCAACTGGCGGCTGACGTGTGCTTTCCCGATGAACCTCAGTTAACGACGGCCCTGGGTTTCATCGCGGCCGGACCTTTGGAGTTGAGTCGTGCTGGCACGGCGCCGGTCACGTTTGACTACCTCGATCGAGATGACATGGTGACGCAAACCATGGCTGCCTTTGCCAGCTCAACGGCGAACTGCGCACGTTGCCATACGCATAAATTTGATCCAATCACCCAAGAGGATTACTACGCATTGCAGGCCGTGTTTGCGGGCGTTGGAAAGGGAGATGTCGAATACGAAGAGTCAGCAGAAACAAAGAAACGTCGCCAGGAATTCAAAGCGGTGCTCGCCGCAGCCGCTAATCAAGATGGAAATGTTCTGCTGCAGCCCAAGTATGCCGGAATCGTTAGCAACTGGATCGCTGTTCACAACTCGCAGACTGCGGAATGGAAGGTTCTGAATCCCGACGTCTTCGTTGCTTCCAGCGGCGCGACACTGACGAAACAAGAGGATGCTTCGATTCTGGCCAGCGGCGAAGTCCCTGAACAGGAGACTTACACAGTAACGTCAAGCGTCGATCTCCAGCGGTTGACGGCCGTGCGATTAGAAGTGCTGGCGGATGCATCGCTACCTGAAGGGGGGCCAGGGCGAGCCGGCAATGGGAATTTGCATCTCTCTGAGGTGGCGTTCCAGTGGTTTCCGACCGGTGCCGTTACTGCTACCAGGCCAAAGATTGTGAGAGCTACGGCTGACTTCGACCAAACAGGCTGGACTTCCGCTCAGGCGATTGACGGAGATCCAAAAACCGGTTGGGCGATCTTTCCCGAGGTTAACGAGTCGCACCAAATTGTGTTTGAGCTCGAACAACGGCAAGATATCGGAAGCGGTGGAAAGCTGGTCGTCACCCTCAAGCAACTGCATCCACCCAAGCATGTGATCGGGCGGTTCCGTCTGGCTGTGACCAATGCCAAGGGAGGAACCGTCCGCATGCTACCCCGCGAAGTCACCGACGGGCTCGGAAAACCTTCCGAACAGCGTACTCATTCGGAATCTATCGCCATCGCCGCCGCAGCGTTGCATGATTATGCACAGCAGCGACTTAGCGAACTGCCGCCCAAACGGGTCGTTTACGCGGTCTCTCCTTCTTGGTCTCACGCCAAAAAACTGGACGCCCCGCAGTCGCCCAAGGTGGTTCACCTGCTGCGTCGCGGTGACATCGACAAACCGATCCGCGCAGTCAGTCCAGGAGCACTATCGGCCATTGATGCCTTGCCAAGTCGCTTTGAGGACATCGACCCAAACCGCGAATCGGCAAGGCGTGCCGCACTCGCCGAGTGGCTGGCCCACCCTGACAATCCGCTAACTTGGCGGAGCGTTGTGAATCGGGTTTGGCACTACCATTTCGGCCGCGGGTTGTGCGATACGCCAAATGATTTCGGTAGGATGGGCAGCCGACCGACGCACCCCGAACTACTAGAGTGGCTGGCGGTCTGGTTTCGGGATGAAGCCAATGGCTCGCTTAAACAATTGCATCGTTTGATTTTGACCAGCGAAACTTGGTGCCAATCGAGCAGTGGCGGCGCGCTAAACGATATCGATAAAGACAATTTGCTGCTCTGGCGGATGAATCGACAAAGGATGGACGCCGATGTTTTCCGTGATTCGGTTCTACGTATCTCCGGTCGGTTGGATCTGACGATGGGCGGGCCCGGTATCGAACAATTTCAGAAGTTCAAAGGACCACAGGCGACTCCCATGCTGGACTACACGACGTTTGACTGGGAGTCGGCGGAGGCAAAACGTCGCAGCATTTACCGCGTTGTGTGGCGAGGCATCCCCGACCCGTTTATGGATGCGATGGACTTTCCGGATCTGGGTCTGCTGGCGCCCAAGCGTGGTTTCTCCGTCTCCGCGTTACAGTCATTGACACTTTTCAACAACGATTTTGTGTTGCACGGTAGCGACTGGTTTTCTAAACAAGTCGAACAAGAATATGAAGATCGGACGGCGCAGGTTGTTCGCGCCGTCGAAAAAGCCTGGTCACGGTCACCCACGGAAGACGAGCGGTTTCGCTTCGTCGCTTATGCACGCGAGTACGGACTTCCCGCCTTATGCCGCTTGCTCCTCAACAGCAACGAGTTCCTCTTTGTGGATTGATTCCATGCAACGCAGAGTTTTTTTGCAACAGGTCGGAGGGGGAGTGGGCTGGATCGCCGCAACCCAGTTGTTGGCTCAGGAAACCTCGGTCGCACCGAACCCAAGTTTTAATGGTGGTCTGCATCATCGAGCCAAGGCTAAGCGAGTCATCCAGTTGTTCATGACCGGTGGAGCAAGCCCGATGGACACCTATGACTACAAGCCTGCTTTAAAAAAGTTGCATGGCCAAAACCTGGGGCCGAAGGAAAAGCCCGAGGGTTTCACTGCACAGCCGGGCGCGCTAATGAAAAGCCCCTTCAAGTTCAAGCAACATGGCGAATCAGGGCGGTGGGTCAGCAGTGTCTTCCCTCACCAAGCAAAGTGGGTCGACGAAATGGCCTTCCTGATGGCCATGACCACGAAGACCAACGTCCATGGCCCAGCAACCTACATGATGAATTCGGGCTTTCTCTTGCCGGGCTTTCCCTGCTTGGGCGCGTGGACATCCTACGCATTGGGAAATCTAACCAATAACCTCCCCACCTTTGTCGTTCTGCCCGACGGAAAAGGCTTACCTTACAATCAGCGTGGGCCGTTTTCTGCCGGCTTTCTTCCCTCGCTACATCAGGGAACGGTGATCAATGCGGGCGGTGAGACTCCGGTTCCCGATTTATTGCCCAGCAAACGTTTTCCATTCGCCAATCGCGATGCGGATCGAGACGGTTTGGCACTACTTCGGCAGATGAACGAAAAACACTTTGCCAATCGTCACGAAGATAGTCGTCTGGAATCTCGCATTCGTTCCTACGAGCTCGCAGCAAAAATGCAGTTGTCCGCTCCCGAGGCATTTGATCTGTCAAAGGAGACCGAGGCAACTCGTCGGTCTTACGGGTTGGACGAAAAGGTTACTGAAGATTTTGGTCGACGATGTTTGCTGGCTCGTCGACTTTGCGAACGTGGGACTCGCTTTGTCCAAGTTTGGAGCGGACCACAGGGAGCAACCGGAAACTGGGATAATCACGGTAGCATCTCCGGGGAATTACCGCCGATCGCAGCCAGCGTCGACCAGCCAATTGCGGCGCTTATCGAAGACTTGAAAAAACGAGGCCTGCTTGAGGATACCCTGTTGATCTGGACAACCGAATTTGGACGCACTCCATTCGCGCAAGGCGGCGATGGCCGCGACCATAACGGAGGCACCTTTGTGACCTGGATGGCCGGAGCAGGCATCAAAGCCGGTACATCCTATGGCCAAAGCGACGATTGGGGTTATCAGACCGCCGAGGGAGCAACATACTGTTACGACCTTCATGCCACCATCTTGCATCTACTAGGAATCGACCACGAACGATTGACGTTCCGGCAAAACGGTATCGACCGTCGTCTAACCGATGTGCACGGGCACGTGGTACAAGAGATCCTGGCCTCTCCGTAAAAGATCCTCTTACTGAACGGTTCTCTGTTTTTGAAATCAGCAAGTGCTGCATTCACGAAGGCTTAGCGGTGCAGCGTCGGTTTCGATCCTAAGGTTGCGAAACGTGTTGCTGAATTTGATAGCCAGGAGAGGGGCCGTTCGGAACAAGACCACTTGCCTTCCACCCGCGACGAAACCATCGCGGTACCAATCAAGTTTCGCAAAGAACAAGTCTTCTGCGATTCAGAACTTGGCGGGCGTCTGGTGAGCTACCGACGGGTTGCCTGGCTTCTCATGAGATAGGAATTGAAGTCGGCACGAAGCGCTAAGCGGATTGCTTGTGTTATGGCGCAGTACGAGTGCGTTATTCGCTCAAGACCGCGGCAATCCTCTGAAAAAATTTCGGCGACCAATGGGCACTACGAGGACCGCTCTGCTTGCGGACTTGTACAACGACCAGTTCCAGGTCGGGGGCGACGAGGAATATGCAGCCGGAAAAGGAACCGTGTCCCAGCGTCTGCGGCCCGAACAACAGGTCTTTATCGCGTTTCGAGTCGCGTGGCGCACCGGGTTTGAGATGCCGCTGCCAATGGATGCCGATCCCTTCGTCCGCCGTGTAGCCGGAATCGGCAACTTGCAGCGGTTGTGGGAGGAGTTGCTCGAACGTTTCCGGACGGATGAACTGCTCAGCTCCGTAGCTGCCTCGGTTGACCATCCACTGGGCCAGGATACCCAGCTCCATTGCCGTGAATTCGCCGGACGAACTGGCGTTGCCCATCCGCACATCGCCGAACCCAAGCGGACGGAAAAGATGCTCGTCGAAAATCCTCGCGGCACTCTTTCCCGTCACGATCTCCATCGCCTTGGCGACCAATTCGTAGCCCAACCCGCAATAAGAATATTTCACGCCCGGTTCGTTCACGTCGATCCCGTTGAGCACGATGTTTTCCAGATGTGCCGTATGCATGTCGCCCAGTTCGCCGTGTCCTGACAAACCGCTGGTATGCGTGAAGCATTGCCGAAACGTGGGCGTGTGCGATTCATGATTTCGGTAATCTGAAAAGACAGTGGCCAGCGAATCGTCCAAGTCGATAAGTCCCTGGTCGAGAAACTGGCTGAACAAGATCGCCGTGACCGTTTTGGTAATCGAAGCGACCCAGCAACGATAGTCGCGATCGACCGGTTGGCCTGCGGCGTCTTTGCCAAAAGCCTCGTGCGTGATGATCACGCCGCGACGGGCGACGAGCGTCACAAAAGGCTCGCCGGAATCCTCGGCCCAGTCACGACACAGGGCGTCAATTCTGGCCTTGGCGTCGGAGGCCACCCCGGCTTCATCGGGCGAACCATCGCGCAACATCGGTGTCGGCGGTTCCAGTTGCCGGGGTGGACGCAATGAACGCACCTTGTCTTCCAACCCTTGCAACTTGAGCTTCAGCACCAAGTTGAAGTCATCGCTTCGGACGGTGGTTGACTCGATGTACCTCGCGGGGCGTCCCAGCGATTCGCTTTCGGTCAGCCCAGCAACCAACACCGCGCCTTCTTCGTTGCCCATCACGGTTCGCACAATCGCGTCGTTTGCCAAGCCGACGATTTCGCGCTCGTGTTCACGAACAACAGCCGGAACTCTGGGGCTCGACAGATTGGGGAACGCCACCTTCAGGTCTGGCATGCGCGAAGTGGGAAGCTGAGCCGGTAACGCGTAGAAGGTCCGCAAACGCCGCAGCGGTGTGCCGTTCGGGGCGACTCCTTCGATCCAGGCGAGCCAACGGCCGGACGCATCGGGTTCCGGCGACTCTTCCAAATCGGCGTTGAACCAACGAACATTCAACGGCTCGTCACACCCAAGCCGCCGCACCGTTTCGACATCGCGCCACATTACGCGGGGGGTCTCGCCAGGCTTGAATATCCAACCACCGGTCTTCGCCAGCATCAGTTCCTGCGATTGAAACTCCCGCCGCTCCTCTTTTTTGTCTTCGGCGACGCGATGCGCGGTTCCGGCCGCGTTCGAGGAGTCACCGCCGACCGCGCCCTCGCCTTGGCCAAAGCTAAACCCCGCCAGCCCCGTAGTCAGGCTCACGATGGCCAGCAACGATGCAATCCTTGCGAAACGTGGAAGCGGATTCATGCTCAAACGCTCTACCGAATTAAAACTTCCCACGGAACCGGCATGCCTATGACGCTTACCAGACTCGCCGAATACCTTTTCATAAAATTGTATCACAGACCGTGCCACCGCCACTCGCCGTCTGCGATTCTTAATCGTTCGAGCACGCATTCCTCAGTCCGAAACCTCAGAGATCAAAATTTGTCGGCATGATGACCACATCACGAATGGTCACGTTGCGACGGCGAGTCAGCATGAACATCACGACATCCGCGACTTCCGACGCTTCGATCAAGCTGCCCGCATCCCTTGCATCATTGAGCTTTTGCTCCGACCAATCATCGAGCAACGCGGTGATGACTGGACCGGGCGAAACCGACCCAACACGAATCCCATGCTTGAAGACCTGACGCCGCATGACTTGAACGAAACAGTTGATCGCCCACTTGGACGATGCATAGACCGGTTCCCAGGGTGTCGGAAAATGACCTGCCAGCGAACTCGTTACCACGATGTCGCCCGAACCACGCTCGATCATGTGCGGCAGCACATCGCGCACATTCTTCATCACAACGTTGACATTCAGGTTGAGCATCCGGTCGATCTCGTCCGTCCCCGCCTCCACCAAATCGCCGCCGATGTAGATGCCGGCGTTGGCATGCAGAATGTCGATCCGGCCGGCCTTTTCGAGCACCCGCGGCATCAATTGTGCGCATGCCTTTGGATCGAGCAAATCCATCGGCAACGGAATTGCCGCATCCCTGTGACTTTCGCAAACCCGATTGAGAGCGTCCTTGTCGCGGTCGACCAACACGACGCGAGCGCCGGCGGCCAGCATCGCCTCGGTGCTAGCCAATCCGATTCCCGCCGCCGCTCCAGTCACGACAGCAACTTTTCCTCTCAACTCTTGTGACATGGTTGTTCTCTCCTGAGTCTATTTTCGAGATCGGCGACCGCTCGAACCCAACCCTCTTCGTGAATATTCTCTACTATCTGCTGTTCGTCATGGAGCTGAAGACACGCCGCTCAATGGCAAGCTGGGTCGAATTCCGATTCAAGCGCAACGCCCTGTTCGTTTACCTAGGGCTGGGGTCAAATTCTATCGCCTCAAACGTATACGATCGCTTGCGATAAGTCATCCGTCACTGATCCGCGAGGCGATCGTGGTCCACTATGAAGAATGTTCGCCTCGCTTCCTTTTCGCTAGTCCTCGCCAATCACAACAGCCACCCCCATCCTACTTTATGACGCGTTAAGCAGATTGGCAGGAATCATTCCGCGGAACTCTGCTTAGCCGTTTTGGCGATAGCCACGGTTAAATCCAGGAACCGCGGCTATCGCCAAGGCGGCTCATTTAACCGGATGACTCCTGCCAACCTGCTTACAAACGACTAGGATGTTGCGACGCTTTGTCATCACTCGGCCCAGTTCAACACGAATAATTCTTGTTTTTCGTTTTCGGGAGCTTTCCAGTTCGCACGCTCCTTGTCCGCTTGACGCAACTGCGTCAGCACGGAAAGAACATGGTCTCGATTGACGTGCCCGTGTCGCAGAAGCCAACAACAAACGGTTGTTCCGGTTCGCCCCATGCCGCCGAAGCAATGCACGTAGACGGGGCGACTGGCTGAGAGAGAAAGATCGATCGCATCAAGGATGCATCGCATACGATCGACTGAGGTGGTTCCCCCGTCCGGGATCGGAAAACGTAAATGAGCGATCTGTTGGACCCGCTCTCTGGCGATCCTTCGCAGTTCATTGTCGTAGCGAACGAACGGGACGCCGGAATTGTTTGTTTCGTTTTCTTCCTGCAAATTGATGAAGGTTCGCATGCCGCCGTTGAACAGCAAATGGATTCGTTCGCGATGGTCCGCCGGATCCGGGCGACCAGGGTAGGCACCCGCCAAAAACGTGTCGTCGAGCACCCAGTATGTTCGGTTGCACGGGGTAGGCTTGAATGGAATGACAAACGCGGTTGGGATGCTCAATCGAAGACTTTGATGGAAAGGGGTAGAATGACGCCGTAACAGGCAACATGACAAGGATAAACGCATGGCATGGTTCACCAAGCTTACCGGAATTGATGAAGAATCACCCGCACAGGTTCGGCAGGAATTGTCCGTCGACGGTCAGCACTTGGTCTGCCCCGACGGAAAACGGATCGCGTTTGGCCGATTCGAAACACCGACGCTATCCGAACTGCGAAAAGCCGTGACGGACCTGAATTCCTACCCAAAATGCTCGACGATTCGCGAAGTCGTCGGCGACGTCCGCAAGTTGCACACAGACCCGGCCAGTGCGAACGCGATGTTCCAAGTCGCGTCGCAATTCAATTTGTTGGAAATGACCGGCCCATCGGTGACGCCCGAGTGGGGTGTTGGTATCTACGAGAACGATCCGACGCAAGGCCCAGCGTGCGCGATCGCTTGCGGAGCCGGCACAATCTATCGCAACTACTTTGCCGACGTCGATGGCCAGATCGGACAAACTTCTGACAGGCAAATCGACTGTTCCGCCACCCTCGGAACCGAGCTTGGCAACTCCGGACAGCGGCTTTGGAAGATGCGGAACGGCTACCTATTCCCGACCGATCATGGCCTCCCCAAGATCGCCGAAAGAATCCAGGCGTCCAGCGAAGGCGAACGTGACGCCCTGCTTGGCCAGTTGCGAATTGGATTGCAGCTCAACGCCGAAGTTACTCTCGAAGGGGCCGGACATTGCGTCTCCCAAGCCTACTGTTCGGCACTACCCGTCGCGTACGGCCGGCAACCGGCCGATCAATGGGGCGACTTTGCCAAACTGATCCTTGACGCGGCCTACGAGGCAACGCTGGCGGCTGCTGCGTTAAACGCGGCCCGAACGAGCAACCCCGTCGTCTATCTCACCCTGCTCGGCGGAGGCGTCTTCGGAAACCAAGACCACTGGATCATCGAAGCGATCGAGCGAGCGTTTGAGATTCACCGCGGCCACGGTCTCGACGTGAGAATGGTCTCCTACGGTCGCTCCAAACCCGCAGTTGAAGAACTCGTGCGGCGACTGAGCGGCACCCGATGACCTTCGTTACCGCATGAGTGCAAGCAGCACCGGCAGCAGCACCACGGCTAGCGCCACCAGTACCAGAATCAGAAACGAGCTGCGGTGGCTACGGATCCAGCCTCCCGGGTCACGCATGAAGTCGTGCGGCAGCGTGGCTCGCTGTGCTTCGTTCTCGCTGGATGCCTTTTTCGCCATTGGGTTTGCCTTTCGTTTGGTGGTTTCTTCCCAATGCTGCGGCAGTTTATGTACCGCGCGGTCTTTATTCCTCCGTATGACGAACCTGAAGGAAGTCGGCCCACGCGATAGAGAGATCCGGCTCGTGAAGTCTGGCAAGCGCGGCACAGCGATTGCAACCAGACATTTTCCGACCAAGCTTCTGAAAGTTCCGACCAAGCTTCTGAAAGCGAAGACGTTTTTTTGAGTATGGCAAAGAATTTAAGAGAGGCGACTCCGATGCAGACAAACCGAGGTCAGTTGATCGAGTTCTTTGACGGGCCCGTTGATGGCTGCGTCGACAGATTCTCGATGCCATTGAAAACCGCGATAGTCGTTAGAGCAGATCCGCACACGCAATGCACTCGTTTCTTCTCCAGCCTGAACCGGTTCATGTTCCGCAGGAGGAAGCTACCGCAGGTTGTGGTGGCGGTTTATGAGCTCAACCCTCGGGGAAACAAGCTGGGATGCGACTATCTTCGCTCCAGTAGTACTCCGGAAACCGTGTTTTGAGACCTCCGCATTGTCGCTCAAAATTGCGACGAGATGGTGAAGCCGACCTCACGGACACGTTAGCGACCGGTGCTACGCTGAGCTGAGCAGTGGTAACCATTCGAAAGTGTCTTTGTCATATCTTCTCTTTCCCATGTCCCACGCGACGAGAGTCTTAACGGAGAGATATTCTTATTGAAGTAGTACGTTTGGCAGGGTTGACGCGGAGGGCAGTTGCCGAGCGTTCGTCACGCAATCGTCGCCGCTTTCGCGTCCGGGCTTCTTCGGGTCGGCTTTGCGTTTTTTGCGGAAAAGAGCCGCTTTACGTTTGGCTTCGCGTTCCACTTATTCAAGGCGAGCGGTCAACCTCTGATTCTTTTTTTGATGAGCATGTCGATGTTTGCTTGCTGTTGTTCAAGCAGCGACTTGCTGTCGGGACAATCGACAGTGATCTTAGACACATCCATGATCCCAGAATCGTGGTCGAATCAACCGAAATTCAGCAAGGCCCGTTTTGGAAGGGTAAACAAGTGCCCGTGGATTTCACCATATCCGTCCTCGGTGATTGATCGGTAACATCTGATCATCGCATTTTGCTACGTTCATACTATAAGCGTTGTGCAACCAAGATGAATTAAGGAAACGAAGTGGAAACGCGTAACATCGTCGTAATCGGAGCGTCTGCGGGCGGAGTTCAGACGCTAAAATCTTTAGTTCGCGGTCTTCCAGCATCGTTTCCCGGCACAGTGCTCGTCGTGCTCCATGTCCCGTCTCACACACCCAGTCAACTTCAGGAGGTGTTATCCCGTGTCAGTTCGCTTCCAGCCACCGCTGCAGTCGATGGCGAGAGAGTCAAGCAGGGAAGGATCTACGTCGCTTCGAGTGACCGACATTTGCTGATCGAAAAGGATCGTCTGCGGGTCACACGTGGACCAAAGGAGAATCGTTCGCGTCCAGCAATCGACGCCCTGTTCCGTTCGGCCGCTTATACCTGCGGGCCGCGTGTCATCGGAATCGTGCTAAGTGGGATGCTCGATGATGGGACCGCTGGACTTTGGGCAATCAAGGACCGTGGTGGACTTGCCGTGGTTCAATCGCCCGAGGAAGCAGAATATCCTTCCATGCCCCAGAGTGCGTTGCAGTACGTCGAAGTCGATGCGACGTTGCCTGTAGCTGAAATGCCAAAGTTCCTTGAGGACGCGATTTCAGAACACTTCGTGACGGATTCACAGGGCACGGCGCTGGAACGAATGGAGATTGAGCATCGAGTGTCGCTCGAGGGGAGCGGGTTGCATGCAGGCGTCATGAAGCTCGGCCCTGTTTCACCCAATACCTGTCCTGAGTGCCATGGTGTCCTGGTCCGGATCTGCGAAGGATCAATCACCCGCTATCGTTGTCATACCGGTCACGCCTTTTCACTGCAGAGCCTCCTTGCCGACGTCAATGATGAGATCGACAGGACCTTGTGGAACGCGGCCCGCTCGATCGAGGAGCGTATCCTGCTGCTACGTGAGATGGCCGATGCTGTCGACTCACATAAGGATCGAACGAACGCTCGGCGATGCACCGAACAAGCCGATGCCGCAGAACGCTACGTCGAGCAAATCCGAAAACTGGTCCTCAGCCATGAACTTTTCGCCAGAATCCCCAGTATCGGCTCACCCCATGTTCGAGTTGATTCGCCGGGTGGGGAAGGCGGCCGGTCCGAAGCAAGCTTTGACTAGCTGAACAGTGATGATTTTTTGCGCAGGATTCTGATTCACGCAACCATGTCCAAACGGCCATCGCGTCACCGCTAATCCGGTTCCGTCAGCGACTTAACGAAGAAGGGTTAGAAAATGTTCTGGTCTTGCATGGAGATGGAACGCAGGGGGGCCCTCGCATGGACCGTGCGACGCAATTGTCGTTGCCGTCGGCGGTCCCGATGTCCCCCAGGCTCTGAGGCAATCACCGAAGTCCAAACTCAGCAGTGGACTGCCACGCATCCGTTCTCGGTCATTGATCAGTAATCGTAGGACCTCGCAGTTTCTCGCATTCTTCTTCAGTCGATGCCTGCTAGGTGGTGACACGATTCCGGACGTTTTTGAGAACCAAAAACGCCGCTAAAGAGATCTCCGACGACCTTCGTTCACAACTCAACTATACCCCCGTTATGTTTGCCGCCGACCCTGCCTTCGTGCCGCGCATTGTCGGATTACCCTGGCCAAACCTCCGCTAGAATCTCATCGGGAATCATCTGTCGTACATGTTGGAACTGCCCTTCGGTCAGATGGTTTTTCAAGGATTGTAGAACGATAGCGGTAGCCTCTTTCACGTCGATTTCTGTCTTACCACCAAGACTGCTTTTGACGTGGGCCAGGAAGTCTTCGAGCGTGCGTTCCTTGTTGGGCGCAAGAGATGGCTTCCAGCCTTCATAGTAAAATCCTCGGACCACCATCGGAAGCTGCGAAGCGAGGTCGGCCGCTTCGTCGACCACCAATCGATCACGCACCGCGTGGATCACGGCGCGGAAGGCCGAGTACGCTTGATCGCGACTTTCATACTCGCCTTTGCTTATTAGCTCGTCTAACCAATCGTTGGTCTTCTCGATGCTATGTTCGATCGCGGAAACGGTTTGAGTTGTCACGTTTGCCTTCCTTTCGAGTTTGCATTCGTTGCGGCGGATTCAAACCTTATGTTACGGTCGCTCAGAATTTCCGAGCAAAGCAAAAGGCAAAGCAAAAGGCATTCCTATCGCCTGAGCTCGTCGTCGGGCGGCTTATTCCCGACGGCAGAAGCAGAGAGCTATTGAGTGCTGTGCGACCGAAAGGCTGGTCGCTGTTCGAACACACCAAGCCACCACGCCCCAGAAGCGATTGATCATTGGCTCGGAACGCGGTTGTTTACAGGTGGAGATTTGGCGGCGATCGTGATCACTAGGCAAGCTCGGCAGATGGGGTGATGCCGCCAAGGCTTGGTTTGGCATGGGCATTGCCGGTTAGAAGAACGACCAGGGAATGCAACGATATTTCGTTGTTGAAAAGACACTCGATGCCAAGAGGACACTTATGAGTACTGACCAGCACATCTACGGCGAAATCGATAACAAAACGAATTTGCAAGACGTGTTTCTGCAGATTCGGAAAGACATCGAGAAAGCCGGCTCACGCGGGGCGATCACGGAGTTGTATCGCCGGGCCGGTTACCTGATAACGTTGTCTTACGCTGATTCATGGCAGAAGAAGTTCGGTGATGACATCGGCGAAATCCGCAGCATCGCCGAAGACGAATTCCGAACCACTGCTCGTCGCGCCAACGCACGGGCTGAGGAGATTGGAACGGAAGCCGATTACGATGAAGCATGGGGGCGGATGAAGAAATGAGTAATAAACCATCCCAAAGTTCCGACGGCTATCGCTCTACCGAGTCGAAATACAAAGGAACGGCCAATGAGATGTACGTGACGTACGATCTCGAGCAACAAACCAGCGGTGACACCACGGCGAAATATCCCAAGGTCAAACGCGTCTACATCGCTGGCAACGTCACCAACTGGCAGGCCGGTCACTTTGAAAAGCAAACCGGTAAGAAGGTGTTCGGCGTGAAAGTGGATTATCAGCAAGGCCGCGAAGGCTATCACCGTGAGGGTTACACCGCCACACGCAGTGATACCGGTACCGAGTACGAAGTTCCACCGACCGACGTAGATTCGAGCAAGTCAAGCTTCAGTAAAATTGTCGAGCTACCCGAAGATGCCGAGAACATCGAATTCCATCAATCGGATTTGCCTGAGCGATACCAGAGTGCGTTGCAAGACATTCGATAATTGATCGTCAGGGCTTAGCAACTAGGAACGGATGCAGTGGCTGTCGACTGACACAAGCGGAACACACCATGGCCAAACCAACCCAGCGAGAGCGAGCCGATACAGTGCTCCGCAAATACGGTCGTACCTACGCGGATGAGATCAAAATTCGGCTGAAGGACACGCCCGCGCCCCTTTTCCAATTGCTTTGTGCATCGCTCCTGTTGAGCGCAAGAATCTCCGCCGAGAACGCGATGGAAGCAGCGCAAGCCCTGCTGGATGCAAAACTGACCACACCGCAGAAGATGGCCGAGGCGACTTGGCAGAACCGCGTCGATGTGATTACCAGTCATGGCTATAAGCGATACGACGAAAGCGCCTCGTCCATGCTCGGAGAGATGGCGGAGCTATTGCTCGAGAAGTATGGTGGGGATCTTCGCGAGTTGCGAGAGGAGGCGGACCGCGATGCGGATAAGGAATACAAACTCCTGCAACAGTTCAAGGGAATTGGCCAGATCGGCGCCGACATATTCCTCCGCGAAGTCCAAGGCATTTGGTCCGAGGTCTATCCTCACGCCGACGCTCGCGTGACTCAGTCAGCGAAAAAAATCGGTCTTCCCGACGATGTCGCAGCGCTATCACGATTGGTCGACCAAAACGATTTCCCCCGGTTCATTGCCGGGCTGGTACGCATCGAACTGGCCAACGCACATGACGAGGTACAACGACAGGCAGCTCGCTGACATGCATGTGCGTACTCAGCGGACGACGGTCGTTTTGTCAACGCCAGTGTTACCGTCTTCCCGTCTTCCCGATTGTGGGCACAGACGGTGATCTTGTACGACTCCGCCTCCGGAAGCTTGACCCGGCCAGCAAACTGGCTTGTTGAACCGGCGATTTGGAGCTGGACTTCAGGAACAATTTGGCCGTTGGGACTCATGATGGCTGCCACCCCAAAGCGATCAGCAGCCCACAGACCGCCCGGCTCGATGGGACAATCGCACACCATGGTCACATTCGCTTTCACGTCAATTTGATCGCTGGAGCCAATGAGCCCGCATGATTCACCAAGAACTTGTTGAATAAAGAAGCCATCGCGTGAACCACTGCGTTTAACGGTTAACCACAACCGACGCAAACGCAACAAGGATTCACGCGATGGGTGAACACCAAGGTAACCTTTTCGAGCCCCAATTCAATCGCTCCCTCAAGGTTCAAGCGACCGATCATCGAATCACCTCCCATGCCGGAGTCATTCTGCTTCGCGATGTCGAACATCGACTCGGCCTGTTCGATGCGATCGCCCGGAACGCTCGTGACCCCAGGCACCCCAATCGGATCCGTTACCGCATTGATGAACTGATTCGTGAACGTGTCTTTGCCATGGCTGTGGGTTGTTTGGCTCAAGGCGATGTCGACCGGCTCGCCCACGATCCGGCCTTCCGCGCCGCGGTCTGGAACCGCACCGGAGATGCGGTCGCCGACGAGCGATTGGCAAGCCAACCCACTCACTCACGCTTGATCAGCATCCTGGCCAAACAGTCGTGCAATCTCGAAGCGGTCCGAAACCGATTGGCCCATGGCATCGAGCAACACGTGATCGCTTCGGGAGGCCGCCGCGTCAAACAGGCCACCGTCGACATCGACAGTTTCCCCATCGAAGTGCATGGCAAACAACATGGAGCAAACTACAGCGGCCACTACAAAAAGACGGTTTATCATTCGAGTTTTTTGACAGGACGGGGTTGAGAACACTTGCTCCTAAAGTTTGGATATGACCTATCGCGAGGACGAGTCTCGCATTCGTGACGCCCATGTGCCGGAAAACTTTGCTTAGCTCAATCGCTTTACCCTCTTGCTATTGAAGCAACATCCACGTCAGGAGAGCCTCGCTGTGAAAAGAAATCATTGTGCCTGGAGCGAGAGATTCTTAATGGAAGTCCTGACTGGTAAAGCGATTTAGTATGCGCTGGCGCTGTGATCCAAACGGACTAGCTCTCGTTGCGAGCGGATGTAGAGACCTTCATTGTCGATGGCGGCGGGGCCAAACGTCCAGGAGTTCCCGCTGGGAGAAATGGAGGTCCAGTGGAACGATTCGGGACTGAGAGGCTTCGTGGTGTCGATGATGTACAGCACGCCGGCTCCGTTCATCCAGTACAGTTTATCTTCGTGCAGGGTGGGCCAGGCGGGATTGGTATGACCAAAGCTGCCTCGCTGGATTCCTCGAACCGAGCCGACTCGCATATTTACGGCTTTACCTGAAGCGTTTTGAATTCCTTCGGTAAATTTGAAGTCGTCCGACAACCAGGCCGTTCCGTCGGCTCGAACCTGAAGCGGAGCCTGGATCATGGTTGATTTTCCGGTGTCGACTTCAAGGCAGCCGATCGCGGAAGTATCGTAACGCCAGAAGTAAATGCGTTTGCCAACCACATGCACCGTCGAAGGCGTCGGCTGCCCCTTGCCTCCCAGAATGCGTTCGCCAGTGAAGAGGGACTCGAATTCGGCTGCTTCGTAGTTCGTCCCGTTCCATGCATAGTACTGATCCGGTTTCTCGATGCAAAAGTTGCGGTGAACGGTACCGTCTTCTGGGTTGACCAGTTGGAAAACGGTTGCCTTGCCACCGATCGGCGAAGTGACTAGGTAATGATCATCGCAGAGCTGATTTTTCTGATGCGGATTGGTCGGCGGTAGTTTGAATTTGCGAACAATGCTTCCATCATCAGGATTGAGCAAATAGCCGTAAGTTCCCTGACGAAACTTCCAGTGCGACAAGTCGGCCATGGAAGCAACAATGATCTTCTGGTTGTTCCATTGGTCGAAGCTGTACTGAGTCGCATGATGCAGCAGAACGGGCGAAACCCAACGTTCGTCGCCCGATGCCAGTCCCAGACAGTGAAGCTGATAGAAGGGAAGTTCTGGGTGCTGCTTGCTGGCCTGGACTGCGATTTTCGTCGACGGCAGGGCAACGATTAACGAATCCTTGTGCAGGAACATGCGACAATTCTTGATATCCGGATCGGGTGCCTGCCACGAGCGTTTCCAAACCAACTTGCCATCATGCGTGTAACACCCCAGCATCCCGTTCAAATTGTGAAAGACAACGTATTCGTCGTTGGCAACCGGCGTCAGGCTTGTCGAGTCATGCCATGATTCCAGAACTCGTCCGGCATAACTTCCTGGCAGGTCGACTTGCCAATGCAGCTTGCCGGAATGTTTGTCAAAGCATTGCCCAACGACGTCACTGCTAAAATAGAAGCCGCCCTTGCGCGGCCCCTCCAGACCTTTGTGGACCGTCAAAAACAGGCGATCGCCGGACAGGCAAACCCCGGATTGCCCGACTTCACTGAGCGGCTGGCGGAAGACGGGATTTGCTACAGTCGGTTCGCGATCGCCAGTTGTTTTCTGGGCAAACACGGAAGGCAGCAGACAAAGGCAAACCGTGGCACCGAATACGAATCGTTTCATAGCGAGGAGTTTTCGTTGGGGGCGATTTAACGCTCTTAGCTAAAGTGTCGGTAGCTGCTGGCGTCGACGGACGTTCCGCTGTCAAACAAGGATGTCGGCGAGTGCTTTTGTACTGTCTGAAAATGATGTTGCAGGGACGTCAATCTGTTGCAACATCGTCAGCAGCAGGTCACTCATGCGAGCATCGGTTGCTGACAGGTCGTGAAACTGTCCTTGCTTGATTCCCAGGTTGCGTCCGCCCGCGAGCATCAATGGGTAGTCCCGATTGACGTGTGTTTTGCTGTTGCTGCAGCCAAACAGAATCAGCGTGTTGTCCAGCATCGAACCGCCCGGTTCGGGCGTGTCTTTCATGCGTTGCAGCAGCGATGCGATTAGATCGGCGTGGAATTTATCGTAGGCCCCCAATTTCTCCATCGCTTTCAGTCCTGAACCAGCCGCATTGTGAGCCAGCAGATGATGGTTCGCGCCCAATCCGAGTGCGTTCTTTGGCATGTCATCCCAGATGCCGCTGCCCATCGTTTGCAGCAGGTAACTGACGTAACGCGTGGAGTCCGTTTTGAAGGCGAGGTAGATCAAATTGTACATCGTTTCGATAAAGAGATCCGGTTCATTGACCGTCGCTTTCAATGCAAGGTCCGATGCATCGATATCTGGTTTCGGTGTATCCGACCACTTCTCCATGCGTTGGATGTTCTTTTCAACGGCGCGAACGGAGTCGAGGTACGAATCGATTTGCTGATTGTCGTGGGCACTGGTTCGTCGCTTGAGATCTTTGGCGGACTGGAGAACGCGGTCGACAAGGTTATTGTTTTTTTGAAACAGCTGCTTCTCGGCAAGCATGAACTCTGGAGTTGAATTAAACAGTTGGTTGTAGAGCGTTTGCAGGCTGTTGTTCGACGGGATTGCTCGACCAGACCGGTTGTACGACAGCGTGTGCGATCCGCCGCGAATGCCCAGACCGCCTTCGTTGCCAAGCGTCAAGCTGGCAAAGCGTGTCTTCTTTCCGTGAGTCAACGCTGCGACCTGATCCACCGACGGGTGAATGATCGAACTCTGCGGGTTGCTGCCCGTCAGAAACGAATCTGCGGAAGAGTGACCGTTACTGGCGACGACCTGAGGGTGATCGAGGCCATAAAAAATAGAAATCTCATCGGCCAGAGGCTGGTACGCGGCCGTCGAAATTCCAAACTTCATCTTCCCGTCAATGACGCGCGGGTACCAGCTCCAGTCGCGGGCCGGATGGTCGTCCTTGCGAGTGATCGCCAGACCGTGGCCGACGTACAAAGCCAGAAGACGCTTCGGCGTTGATGGCTCAGCCAATGGCGAACCGGCAAGAGACTCCAGTTGCGGCAATAGCATGGCGACACCGGTACCGTACAGGAAGTGGCGTCGGCTGAGTGAAGGGTGAAGGTGCTTTCGCGTGGTCACGGTTATTGCTTTTTCAAACTGGGTTGAGCGGTCTGCTTTACGGAAAGCTTCTGCAATACAATCGATTTCACAAGTTGGTCCATGCGATGATCGGACTGACGGAAATCCGCTGTCACACTTTCAATCTGTTCGTCATCGCGGTAACTCAGTGGTCGTCCCAATGCGAACGATAGCATGGCTTGGCTAAAACTACGAGCGAAACGGTCGGCGTGATTCTCTCGGATGAGCTTCTTTAGGTCGCTCATTCCGAGAATTGCGACGTCAGAAATTTCCGTACTGGATTCGACCGGCAACTGCAGCCGCTTAGGCGGATTATCGAGGATCTTCAGGATTCGTGTTCGTGGTTTGCCTGCCGCGTCGAACCCTTCCATCGCCACTCCCCAGGGGTCGATGTCTTTGTGGCAGTCGTAGCAGACGCCCGTTCGGTGGGCGGCCAATCGGTCTTTCGTTGACAGCTTGTTCGCGTCGGGCACGTCCAGATCGTCCAAAGCCGGAACGGCGGGCGGTGGATCTCGCGGCGGATCGCCCAGCAAATGGCCCTTCAACCACACCCCGCGAAGCACCGCGTGTGCATCTTCTCCGGTGGAATGAGCCGTAAGAAAGGAGGCCTGAGTTAGGACGCCACCACGTTCTGCGGGAGCCGCTACCTTGGAGAAGCGATGTCCGCTGCTGGGTTTGGGAATTCCGTAGTACTTGGCCATCATGTCGTTCACGACAACGAAATCGGAAGAAACCAGGTTCAGGCAACTGAGTTTTTCCCGCAGCAGCAGATCGAGAAATTCGACGGATTCCAGTTTCATGTAGTGCTTGAAGTGAGGATTCCACCAGCCGTAATAGTTCGGATTCACGGCGGTCTGGTCCAGCTTGCTAAAGTTCAGCCACTGCGAAGTGAAATCCGATACCATCCGGCGACTGCGAAGGTCGCTCAGCATGCGATCGACTTCGGCCAGCAGTTGTGTTTCGCTGAGCGGCTCGTTTTGGTCAGCCAGAGTCAGCAGTCGAATGTCAGGAGCAGAACGCCACAGGAACGCAGCCAGCCAGCCGACTTGTTCAAGGTTCTTTTCTCTTGCGGAAGTCTGCGTATCGGTGAGGTACAGAAACCGTGCATCGGCCAGCACTGTCGCCAACACGTTGCGAAGTGCTTCGGTCTTGCTGGGTGCCGATTCCATTTCGGTTCGAAGCAGAGCGTCAAGTTCGCTTTGTTCATCGGCGCTGAGCGGATGCTTCCATGCTTGCTGAGCGAATGCAGCTACGCCGTCGCCCATGCTGTTGTCGGTCAGCCGACCATTGTCCAGAAACGGTTGCATAGACGCCGGCGGCCATTGCCATGGCATGTCGAATTCAATCCGTTCCACCACGACATAGCTGGTGTCCTTCATGACCTGCTTGTAGATCGACGGCTTGCCCATGGTGTGGTGCTGAGCCCCCGCATGAGACCGCTTTAGCCAGTTCTTCTTGCCGAATTCCTCGCCCCACGCATCGATCCACTGATCATCGGCACGCACGAAATGCCCGTCACCGTGAATGACCCATTCTGAATTATTGACAGGCTGGTCAGCGGGCGAATTGAGTGGCGAACAGTTCTGCAAAGTGATGAAACGATACTTAAAATGCGTTTCGATTCCGTACGGATCTTCGTCTTTTTTGACGGGTGCTGGATCGACGCCAGGAAAATCAAGAACATTGCCGAAGACCTCAAACACCTGAGTGCCGGGTTTCGCCTCGACGGTAAAGCTGTCGACCGCATGCATTGGCGACTTGAAACCCTTGTCCATAAAAACCGTCATCTCGTGCGGTTGTCGCTGGCCACCCTCTTGCGGAGGTTCGTTGCGTACATAGACACGCACACGAAAAGAGCCTTCATTGCGATTGTCATGAAGGTAGATGCGGAAGAAATGATCGGGCGGAAGCGGAATTTGAAACTTGTCTTCCAGCCATTTCGGACCACGATACGGTTTATGTTTTCGCCGAGGCCCGTGAGCCAAATCGTTCCGGCTCAGATAGTGCATCTTCTCCCAGTCGTTACCGTGAAGCTGATACTTCACCGGAGCTTGATCTGGATCAGGAATCGCCTCCGCGACCGCTCGCTGGAGTGCGGCCAGGTACACCTCCAGATGGCTGCCCGTCATTGCCAACGACGACTGAGCAGACTGACCATGTTCGCCGGGTGGGTCTTGAATCAATTCACGCGAGTAGTCGCGATCGATTTTCAGCAGGTCTCGCCAGTTCCACGCGATCTGCTGATTCGTCAAACGCAGAAACCGAAAGTCACGACTTCCCAGGTCGGCAGCCAGACGATCAAGCCGCGTGCTGAGCAGGTGAAGGAATTTCTGCCGCTCATCATCGCCCAGCGACCCTGCATCTTCCGGAGGCATCGCGCCCCGCTGAATCTGATTCAATACGTCCTGCCAAAGTTCGGCAGTCTCTGACTCAAAGACGACTGGCTGCGTCAGATCAATCCCGCCGGAAGAATCATCGGGATGGTGGCACGCGACGCATTTGGCTGTCAAGAACTTCGCAATCTGTTGCTCAGGTATTTCACCCCCATCCGCACTCAATGCGTCGAAGCCAGGCAATAACATGCTCCCGACACTCATGATGTAGGCAGCGATTGTGTGAAAGGAAATAGCCACAAGCAACTCCAAAGTAAATTGAACAACATTATCAGGATAACAGCCTCAAAGGCGGAATCTCCCCGTACACAACCAATTCGGAGGGAGTCTACGGATTTTGCGGGCTTTTTCTGCCTGGAATCTCCCCGTACACAACGTTCTCCCGCACTAACTCTCGCAATTTCCCAGCTCATTCAGCTGTTCTCGGTTAACGGAATTGCGACCGGGGGGTTTCACGAACAATCTTCGTGGATTTTGAAAGATAGTTATTAAAGGGGAATTTAGGCGCCAAAGGCCTTCGCGAAGGGCCCCATAAAAGTCCCCGTAAAAGACCCTCTGCAAACCGATTCTCTGTTTTTCGCGACGGCAAACACTGCAATTCGCAGGACTTGGCTGTTCAGCGTCCGTTTCGCTTCAGATCGCGAAACGCTTTCCTGAATTGAATAGCCACGAGAGGGGCTATTCTGAGAACATTCTCGAGTCGCACGTTTGACACGCTGGTTAACAAGCTGCTGTTAACCCTGATGTCGCCATCGCCGTAAAGGAGTGCGGATTGGAGCGGTCGTTTTGTCGGCCATCTTGGCTGGCTGTCTCGGCAACCCGTGGCTGAGCTTGTGGCTCCCGCTGCCGCCGATATCCTCGTCCGCTGAGCGGGGTAAAAAAATGATGCCACCCCGATTATTCCAGGATTTGCAAGGGAATCGGCAGCACAAATGGCCGCGATCGTTCACCCACTTTTGACACTGCTTGCGTCGCTCACCCGGCAGGAACTGGCCCAGCAAGTGACGTATCTGAAAGCGGAGAATGCAATTCTTCGGAGCAAGCTACCCGATCGGATCAGGCTGAACAATCAGGAGCGGCGCCGACTCGTTCGCCACGGCAAGAAGCTTGGCCCGCGTATCAAAGAGCTGATCTCGATCGTCAGCTACTCAACCTTCCGCCGCTGGATCCGAAACATCGAAGATGGGCCGTCGAAGCGGCTGAAATCGAAGGCCGTGGGGAAACCGGGCCGGCCACGGGTCGACGAGAGCATCGCCGAGACAATCATCCGGATCCGCAAGGAAACCGGCTGGGGCTATACCAAGATCGTTCAGGCGATGCGCCGCTTGGGACACCACATCTCTCGGCAGACGGTCAAGAACATTCTGGTCGAAGCTGGCCTCGGTCCCGACCCAAGCGACCATCCC
>Ga0102938_10000573_pt1 | contig 27156 bp, 12 predicted proteins | sample SalPonR2_B_D2_MG_FD_84516 | JGI IMG/M metagenome (GOLD analysis project Ga0102938, IMG submission 84516) | Salt pond soil microbial communities from South San Francisco under conditions of wetland restoration - Salt Pond MetaG R2_B_D2_MG | ecosystem: Environmental > Aquatic > Marine >... | reverse complement strand
TCTTCAGATTGTGTTGTATCCGGCATTTCGCAATTCCTCTTGTTGTTTTTCTTCATCAGCCTCTCGTGCGGCTTTTTGTGCAGCTTCATCATCTAGCTGGCGGTTGAAGCTAGGCATGTAGCCGCCATCTTGTAGCATGTCATCACGTATGTTTTGATTACGCTTTTCAAGATTGAGAACACGGGTAAAGCTATTGGTAATGGTTGCTGTGTAATATGCGAATGGATTGCTTGATCTTGCCTCGTTGAACTTGAGACCAACTTCGCTAAGCTGAAGCAGAGCAGCACCTTGCATTTCTGCATTGTAAGTGTAGCCGCGCCAGTTGCCACGCATTGCATAACGCTCAACCAATTTCATCATCATCTTGGCGAGCTCGTTAGTTAAGCCACCATGTGTTTGACAAAACGCACCGTTTTCAAGACCATCCTTCCAATGACTACGCAAGACCTCGCGCAGTTCACCATTGATGAAAGCGTAGTGTTTGAATGGTGGAAAATTGATCTTGGTATGCAGATCGGCTTCTGTCTTTGGATTCTTTTTGCGTGTTGGTGTTTCAGGAATATGATCATATGTCATTACACGAAACACGAGATCGTCTTGTGCAATATCAGCAGGGTCGACACGAAAATCAGCCTGTTTTGGCTTATCGTTGCGATTACCGCTTGTGTCATGCCAATAGTCAATTCCCTGTTCATATCCTTGTGCACTTAATCTCGCCGCATGTGCTTCACGTGCATTTTGTATGTTTTCTTCGTTTATTTCGTCAACGTCGTCAAGAATAATATCAAATTGGGTGTAACGATCGTCAATTGTATAGCAGTAGCTCATTTTGCTCTTGTGAATTTCACGTAGCATGTCTTTATTATTGAGATATTTGGTAGACTTCCTCTTGGTCATGTAGACTCCTTGTTCAATAGAATATAATATGTTAACCCACTGAAGTCAAGTGGTTTTTCAGCTGATAAATATCAGTAAACGATGTGGGGTGTCAATGGTGGCACATATCACATGGGTATTTATCAGGACAGCATATGGTATTCAGAGGCGACGTATTCAGTGGATTAACAGGAGGGCTTAGTGGGCTGGGCAATATAGCACAGAATGTGACCAGCAGTTTGCCAACCAACATACCTTCTAGTTTTGGCAACTTGGCAGGAAATTTTCAACGCCGTAATTTGGGAGATCTAGGTTCAGTAGCACAGGTTTTCAGTCAGGTTAGCGGTGTAGGCGATGCTCTGAGAGGCTTTGAAGGTATCGCAGGACAGTTTGGAGCAGTTGGTGGCGGAGATCGTGGATTTACAGGAAGTGCAGCCAATGTATTTGGAGGAGGTGCAGATGTCTTCTCAGGCTCAGGTGGTGGAACAGCCAGTGATTCGCGAGCAAGATTGAGTGCTAAATCAGCATATACAACCCCATTTAGCGGTCCAGGCGCAATACTGCAACCTACCAATGGTATCTTGTTTCCGTTCACACCCAACATCAGCGTAGCACATCAAGTCGAATACAGCTCATATGAATTGGTTCATACAAACTACCAGCCAAACGCTTACGGCAAAAGTCGAACACCAGCGATTCAGATAACAGGTGTGTTTCCAAGTCAGACACCAGAAGAAGCTGAGTACACTGTGGGTGTCATGCACTTCCTACGTGTTGCAAGTAAAATGAACTTTGGTCAGAGCAGCAATCCTGGCACTCCTCCGCCAGTTCTAGAGCTGTCAGCATATGGTAAATACAATTTCAACCGTGTGCCTGTTCTTATTGGCGGCTTCAACTTTATCTATGAAGATGGTGTTGATTACGTAAATGTTGGCGGTGCTGATTCAACATTGCAAATTCCAGTCATTATGACAGTTGCAATCGATCTATTACCACAGTACAGTCCAGGAATTCAGAGCAGCTTTTCAATTGAAGAATTTGCTAGCGGATCACTTTACTCAGCAGGATTTATCTAATGGCTAACTCATATAAAAGAACAAGTCATTTGCGTCAAACATCAATTCGTAATGGATATGCTGCTCTATATGAGCCCCCATTAGTGCCTGATTTTACACAAACAGAAGAATTTACAATTACTCAGAAATATGTTAACCGTCCAGATATGCTTGCATATGAATTGTATGGAGAAAGTGATTTCTGGTGGGTATTTCCATTGTATAATAAGAACCTAATTGTTGATCCAATCAATGACTTTACATTGAACAAAGTTATTTTGGTACCAACTAGATCATTCGTAGCAGGAATTTAATGAGTTATTCACCAAATCCACTCAATGAGTACGACACCTATACCTATAATATTGCATTGTATATGGTGCATCCAAATAACCTATCACAGCTTGATGGGGCGATTAGCAGCGGCATCCCGATTGCTAACAATGTAGTTGATGCAAGATATAATCTTACCAGTGTAGAGCAAGTATTTACAGTAGGACATGGTCAGGTTCGCGAAGCATTTGGTAGCATGTTCCAAATGACAGTTAACGAGCCAAACGGTGTTACACTGCTTAGTAAAATTCAACAAGCCGCTTCTCAACTTGGTATTCAAAATCATACAAATGCTGGATATATCATTGCTATTGAATTCAATGGACGTATGCCAGATGGTAGTGCTCGCAAGCATCCTCAGGTCTTTTATTTTCCAGTTATGTTTACTAGATTTGAGTTCAATGTAACAGAGATGGGAACTGTCTATAACATTGAAGCAGTTGAGAGCAGCACACTTGGATATAACTATATCACTGCGGTTATCAGGGATCAAATTGTTGTTGAAGCGAGAACTGTAGGTGAGTTTATTGACGAGTTTCAGCGTAAACTACAAGAATCACTTCTCAACGCCTGGGTTGCTAACCCTAATATGGGTGCATTGCAAGACCAATATTCATTTGAATTTGGCAATGGCGCTGAAAGTTGGCGTGATTGGGGATTTGAGATACTTGAAGATCCTTTTGATGCTGATGGTGCAAACTTCATTGGCCTGCCAGGAGCCAATCCCAAACTACAGGTCAGTATTAATAACGGTTCAAACTTTACTGCTATTATCGGGCAGGTTTTGCAGCTAACCAAAGAGTACAAGAAAATCATTGCACATGATGGCGGCACGTTTCGTAATCAAACATATGAAGCCACACAAAAACAATTGGATTCATTTCCAGTGTTTCATAAAGTTTTAGCCAATGTTGAATTTGGGCAATTTGATCCATTAAGAAACGAATATCAAAAAATTGTTAAATATGTAATTCAACCGTATATGGTTCCTGATGAATTGATAGATAATCTAGCATATCAATCAAGCATTACCAATCCCGGAGTTCAATCAAGACGTGTCCAAAATTTGTTTGGACTTGGATTGTTGCGCAAGCGTTATGATTATCTATTCACAGGCCAAAACACGGAAGTCCTTGAGTTTGATATGCAGTTCAATAACGCATACTATTACGCAACTCCTTATGGTGACGGGTATTTTGGTGAACCTAATACACAAAATCCAGAGTTTGCAACTGACGTTCCAGAACAAATCGCACGTTTAGAAGCTTTGTCTCAGGCTAGACAGCAATATGCATCGGCAGCACAAAACTTCAACGCTGTTCAAGGCCAGGATGTTGGTGGCGGTATTTTCAACCAATTACGTGGAGTATTAGGTCAGGCTGGTATTGATTTCAATAATGCTCTTGGGGATTATCAGAGTTTTTTGAGTGATCAATTTGAGTTTTCACCAGGCAAAGTCAATCATCCAGTTAGGTTTGTTCATGACGTTGTCGACGATGGTGACATTCTTACCAGTGACAACGACCGACGAAGTGGCGTACTTAAATTTGGTGCTGTCAAAATGAATCTTGAAAGTGCAGCTGACCTACTCGATATTGAAATTGGAATACGAGGTGATCCTTATTGGTTTGGCGCGCCTAACAGCCTGTATAATTCTGGCGGAGGTGGTGGCGGCGAGTTAGCTAATTACGAGTTAGGATCTAATAGTTTTTTCCTCAATGTACATTTCCCTACCGCAGATGAAGATGCAGCCGGACAACGTGTGCCAAGCCCAGATTATCAGCTCACTGCGCTATATACTGTCACAAGTGTAATTAACAAGTTTCAGAATGGTCAATTCACTCAATATTTGACAGCGCATCTGGACAATGCAACCAACACCAATACCGCTATCGATACACTTAAAGGTGGATCCGGGCCCGGCGGCGGTGTTACCGGCGCTGGATTTGGAAATAGTGGGCGTAACCTTGCTCAAGAGCAAGAAGACGCATCAAGAGCTCTGGGTATTTTTAGTCAAGGAGGTCCATTCTAATGGATAAGAAAAGATATAAGACGTCCGACTCATTTAGTCGTAGCCCTAGGACACAATATAACCAGAATGAAATGTCAAAAGGACTTAAGATTCCGGCAGGCATCTATCGTGGTATTGTGGTTGATGTTGAAGATCCTAGTCTTGAGGGACGTATCAAAGTACAGATTATGAAGTTTTACGGAACGTTTCCTATAGGCGAATCATCAGATCCACAAACGCTTGACCCAGAAAAATATCTGGGTTCTATGTGGTGCCGCACCATGTTGCCAATGGGTAGTGGTACGAGTTCTAATCCAGGCGCTGAAACCTCATACGGATTTTCAGGTATTCCACCTGATATCAACAACGAGGTTGTAGTAGCATTTGGCGGTGACACTCACAATGGTATCTGCTTGGGAGTTATTCTTGATCCAGGTCGCAATGAAGGTCTTGCTGGAGCCGGCGCAAGAGGACCAACTGCTGACGGCGATGTAACCGCAAGATATGAACAACCTAGTTCAGGACAACCTAACGATCTTCCAAACGAACACCCACAAGCAGAAGCTTATCGCAGACAGGGGCTAGAAAATGACATTATCCGTGGACCATCAAACTCAAGCCCCCGCCGCGATGCAAGTCCTCGTGTAGCTGGTGTGACAACACCAGCAGGACATGCTCTTACACTTGATGACGGTAATGGTGAAGACGGCAGTGAATTGGGTATACGTTTGCGCAGTGCAGGCGGCGCACAGATTCTCATGGATGATACAAATGGCATGACATACATTAACAATCGTGATGGTAGTGTGTGGATGGAAATGAATCGTAACGGTGATGTTGATATTTTTGCCGCAGGGTCAATCAACATGCATACACCTGGCAGCTTCAATCTACATGCTGGTGCTGATTTCAACCTACATGCCATTGGAAATATCAATATGCGAGGTACAAATATCGGCATGGAATCACTTGGTGGTTTTGACGCTCTATCGGTAGGTAATATGAACCTTACTAGTGAATCAAACGGTAATCTCAATATGTCAGGTAACCTTCGTGTCACAGCAGGACGTATTGATCTTAATGGACCTGAAGCAGAAACAGCAGAAGTAGCAACACCTGGTGCATTGGCAGGTAACAGCGGCGTCACAGAAAGCATTGCTGAGCGTGTACCTGAGGGGGAACCATGGGCCGGACACCTTGACGTTGCACAACAGATACCAGACGGTGGCGGTACCGGAGGTGGTGGTGGCGGGGGCGGCGCTGGCGGCGGTGGTGGTGGCGGTGGCGGTCGCAGTCGAGAACCTGCTACTGGAGAACGCCCGCCATCAACCTCTCCGGCTCCACGTCCAGAGTTGTCACCACCGACCAGTGATGCAGGCGGTTCGCCTGGTTCTGGTAGAGCTGAAGTCACATATAATAACCAAGGCGCAACTCGAAATCAACCAATTCAACCTTTGCTCATGGATCGATTGCAGACATCAATTTCTGATGTATATGGGCCAGGATATCGTGCCGAAATTTATTCTGGCGGTCAACCACCTATTGGTACTAGTAATAGGAGAACAGGCACTATTCGACATGACAATGGATATGCTGCTGACATCTACATTTATGATCCAAGTGGCAATCGGCTGCGCAGTCGCAGTCAACTGGCACCACTACGTGATCATTGGCGCTCCAATAACTATGGCTCATTTGGCATGGTCATGAGAGGTGGCGGTGTTCATGCAGACCTGTGGGGAGGAAATGGTGGACCATCACTCCGAGGCGGAATGGGTTACGAGTGGAGTTATTAAGGAACAGATATGAGTCTTAGAGTCGATACTGGTACAAGAGATGTTAACAGTCCAGAGGACAATCTGAACATCGCTGTGGGCTTTAATCCAGCAGTGGGTGAAGGCGGCGTCCGAGGTACAGAAGTCATTATCCCTGACGATGCTAGCTCTGAGGTTCGTGCGGCTGCGACAAAATTCAATCAGGGTGTAGTGGCGTTCATGGCATCAAAAGGTATAAGTGGATATCCAAGCCTTGGTGTGAAAACATTGACTGAAAGCGGCGGGAGGGGTGTAGAAAATACCATACATCCTGAACCATTTTTTAATGATGATGAGGAAGCTACAAGAGTAATACGCAATAATCTATCTAGCTTTGCTGCAATCTATTTAGAAACATTTGGTAATCTTGATGCTCTACTAATTCCATCTCATGGTGTTGAGGACCGTGGATCTACTTCAAGTATATTTGTCAATGAAACGACCTATGGATTGCTCATAGTGAATCTGATAATAGATGCTTTGGAGCCCCCAGCACAACCGCCCGTTACACCTCCTCCTGGAAATAGTAATCAACCAGGCCGTTCTCCATGGCGTGGTGGCAACACAAACCGCAGACCAAGTGGTGGTGGCGGAGGTGGTGGCCTTGGCGGATTGTTTGGTGGGCTCAGTAGTCTTTTTGGCGGTGGTGGAACCAGCGGGGGACTTGGTGGATTGTTTGGCGGCGGGGGTGGATTCGGCGGCCTTGGCGGTGGTGGTGGAAGCCAATCACGTCCATCTGGTGGGGGAGCGGGCGGTCCAGTACAGGATAGTAACTCATATTACTACGGAGCACCGAGTGACATTAGAACAATCGACGAGCAAACTGGTGAACGTGCTGAGCGACAAGCGCTAGCGTCAGGTGGTGATTACCTTACCATCTTGCCGGGAGTTGACATGCGTGTTGATCAGAGACTGGTTGACATCACAAACGAAGCGGCTCGCCAAGTTGGTATTCCACTTACTATTATTGACGGTTTCCGTGAAACCGCAGGCCGTGGTGCTCGTGGGTCACAACACTTGCAAGGTAAAGCATTCGATATTTCTGGTCAAGGACTCACCAATACTGAGCGTATTGATTTATCCGAAGCAGCTAGTACCTTGGGTATACGAGGAATGGGATTTTATAGCAGCGGAAGCTTGCATTGGGATATTAGAGATGGTCCGCGTACAGTTTGGGGTGATAACTGGAAACGAGATTCTGTGCCAGAATGGGCCGAAGCCTTTGCGAGCCAACACGAAGCAGGAGCATTTTTTGATTCTGGTGCTCTTGAATCAAGCCTAGGTGGTGATGAGTTAGGTAGTGCAGTTGGCGATGTTAGTGATGCAGATCCTGAACTAGGTGCTTTGAGCTCCCAGTATGAATCAAGAGGTGATCCAACTATTGTAGGTGAAGACCGAACTGGTGGCCCAAGTTATGGCGAGTATCAGATTGCTACTCGCACAGGTACTTTTGGTAACTATATGGACTTTTTACGAACTGAGAATCCCGCACTATACAATGAACTTCAGGCAGCTGGCGGCGAATCCGCGGCCCGCGCCCGTACACCACAGTTCGAGGCAGCCTGGCAAAGAACAATGAGCAATCCATCAAATGCAGCAACACAACACGCATTCATCGCATCAACTCACTATGAGCCAGCAGCGAGAAGAATTGCAGCAAACACTGGGTTCAATGTTTCAAGCAGACCAAGGGTTGTACAAGATGTTGTCTGGTCAACGGCTGTACAACACGGCGCCGGAGGGGCAGCTACCATTGTAGGCAGAGTGCTAGCACGAACAGGACCTAATCCATCAAATGAAGCATTTATCAGGGGTGTATATGCTGAGCGAGCAGCCGGCAATGGAACCAAATATTTTGGTAGCAGTACCTCTAGCGTAAGAAGTGCGGTCGTTAACCGATTCGGAAATGAACGAAATGATGCATTAGCCAGATTGAGAGCAGGAGGCAACTAATGGCATTATTAAAACTTGTACCGCCACAATTTAGAACACAGTGGGAAGTATTCACTGTGAGTAACGATTTCTATACAAAATTTCTACTACCAGTCAATGTCATTACAATCACACAAGAAATGGTTGATGTGATAATTGGATTTAAAACATTTAGTCCTGTTCGTTATGAAACAGAAGACGGAGAATTTGAGATTGGTTATGGCATAGGTGATCCTGATGATGAGCAAGGATATACTGAAGAACAAGCGTATGCTGAATGGTTAGGCTATGTGCGAAATCAACAGCGAATTGTCAAAGCACAAATTCCAATTGATAAAATTCCAAATAGCGTATTTGATGCGCTTATGAGCCTCTATCTTGATACAGGAACCTGGCGTACATTACAGGCCGCCGAAGGCACGTATGACGTGGCTGATGCTGTTCGTAATGGTAACTGGTTGCTGGTCGCAGACATCCTTATGCGAGGTAATGTTAATCCTCTCTTGCGCAAGAGAGAAGCCGCTGCATTGCGTCTAGGCAGTTACTCAGTGCGCAAGACCAGACGCCAACAACGTATTCAGGGTATTCAGACTCTGAGAACACGTTACATCAGCGGTTTGCGTACTGAATTTGAACGCAGACAGGCAGAGTTTGCATATTACCGTCAACTAAACGGTACATTTTTGCCTGGTATGAGCCAGCTTAGACAGCGTAGAGTGGTAAGATTTGCTAGAACGTAATCTGGGCACTTTTCACAGCCATAAATACCGGTATGGCAAAATTCATTGGATTCTCTTCAATTGGTAGACGCACAGGCACTCAAGTCCTTGAGGACAAAGAGCTAGCTAAAGTTGACCTATTGAACAATTTTTACACTCGTCGCGGAGAGCGTCTGGGCGAACCAGAGTTCGGCAGCATTCTTCCACTATTGGTGTTTGAACCCTTTGATCAGCGTGTGATCGACCTAGCAGATGAAGATGTACGACGCATCGTTAATCTTGATCCACGTTGGAAGCTAATCGACTATCGTTTGACTACCGCTGAGCAGGCTATTCTTATTGCAGTACAATTGGAGTATCTGCCTGACACAAGCGAAGAAGAACTGTTTTTGAAGTACACCCAGACAGAAGAGATTTAACACATGGCCCAGTCATTACGTCAACGTAACCTGTTTGCAGCTGAAGATTACCGATTGGTATATGATAGCTTTAAGCAAGCAAACTTCCAAGCATACGACTACGACACGATTCGTGGTGCACTAACTGATTATATCAGACAGCAATATCCAGAGAACTTCAACGACTGGATCCAGTCAAGCGAATTCGTTGCGCTGATCGAAACCCTCGCGTTTCTCGCGCATAGCCTTGCATTCCGAATCGACCAGGCTGGACGTGAAAACTTCCTCAGCACCGCAGAACGACGTGCCAGCGTTCTACGTATTGCTGATTTCATTGGCTACACACCAACACGCCATCGACCAGCCCGTGGTGAGATAAAAGTTATCAGTGTTAAAACAACGCAAGATGTTTTCAGCATTGATGGTACTAACCTCAAAAACAACACAATTGATTTTGAAACGTCATATCAAAACTATCTATTGATTATGAACGAATTGTTCAACGTTAACAACAAATTTGGACGACCAACCGATAGCACTCGTATTGGTAATGTAAAGCATGACATTTACTCAACCAATATTACAGAAGAGCGCGACGTCGTATTCAGTTTCAATGGTCAGGTTAATGGTGCCCGTCAACAATTTGAAGTGCATGGACTAGAAATTGATGATGCTTCAAATTCTTTGCGTGAAAGCGAACCAAACCCATTTGGAAAATTCGACATTGTGTACAAAAATGATGGACAAGGTCTTAGCAGTAACAACACTGGATTCTTCGTAGGCTTCAAGCAGGGTAACTTACAATTCAATGATGTCAATGCCGACCGTGCAGTCAGTAACCTCATTCTAGACCTCAATGCACAGAACGTCAACAATGACGACGTTTGGGTACAAGAGATTGATCAGAATGGCGAGCCTCTTGACACATGGCAACGTGTTGATTCCAGCTTCGGTGCCAACATGATCTTTAACAGTGTGCGCCAAGATGTGCGCAAGCTATACACAGTCAAAACTGTGGATAATGACAATGTTAATATCCAATTTGGTGATGGTGTATTCAGTGAAATTCCACGTGGCACCTTGCGTGTCTGGTATCGCACAGGTGTTAATCAAACTTATACACTTGCACCAGAAGATCTTAGCCTGGTATCATTCAGCTTTCGTTATCTGGCATCAGACGGCAACACCTACAATGCAACATTCAACTGTGAATTGCAAGAGCCGGTCAATAATGCAGCGGCACAAGAGAGTGTAACCAGCATCAAGAACAACGCTGGGCGTGTCTTTGCTGCACAGGATCGCATGGTCACAGCTGACGACTACTCAGCATACCCACTTACTGTAAGTGAGAATGTACAAAAGATCAAGGCAATTAACCGAACCTATACTGGACATAGTCGTTATATCAAGCCGCGTGATCCAACAGCAACATACCAGAACGCTGATATGATTGCTGATGATGGCTACATTTACAGACAAGGTATCACATATCGCTCCAAGCTTGATTTGCCAAGCGATCAGACACCAGAACAAATCTACAATCGCTTCCTTGATGATTTGCCATCTAACCCAGAGATCATTAACTTGTTCTATGACAAATATGATGTAACTAGAATTCCATTCCAAGATGAAACTGGTGAAGAAAACTTTGAATGGCAACAAATTACAACTGGATACCGTGGATCAAGTGGATATTTCACACGCGGCGATGGTGCGATTGAAAAGGTCGGAACAGCAACACTGAGTGATCTTAACATAGTTCGTGAAGGATCCATTGTTGAATTTGTGGAAACGCCATATATTCAAGGTGCTCTTGGGTTCTTGGGAGAAGAATTGCGCATCACCAATCCTGGTACAGGATACACCAGCGCACCAGATGTTGAAATTCGCGGCACCGGCACAGGTGCTACCGCTGTTGCAAACATTCAAAATGGACAGGTTGTTCAGGTTGTTCTCACCAATCCTGGGCAAGGATATCTCAACCCGGTTACTGTTGCGTTTGTTGGTGGCGGAGGTGAAGGTGCAGAGGTGGCAGTAAATGCTGTAAGCCCTGCTAAGACCTGGGCGCGCGTTGTTGACGTAGTAAGTGACGGGCAAGGCGTTCTTGATGACAACGGGATCCCAACAGGTTTGACATCACGTGGCAAAGGTGCAATTGTACTCAACAAGAGCATTCCAAACACTGCGCGAGTGTCAAGAGTATTTCCAGCGTTCCGTACTACATTTGATGTAGAACTTCAACAAGATATCATCACAGAAATTCAAAATCTTAGCAGCTTTGGTCTGCGTTATGATGCTAACTTGAATCGTTGGTTCCTGATACGACCAGGAGACCTTGGTCCAGCAAGTCAGAATCAACCCGACAATTTCAGTTTGCAGTTTGCTGGTGATCGAACCAATAACAATCTAGATAACAGCTGGCTAATACGTGCTGACTATTCAGCAGACAGTTGGACGTTTACATCACGCCGTACTCGTATTGTGTTTGGCAGCGACGAAAAGATTCGCTTCCATAATCAGAACGGACGCCGTCGATTCAATGTTGAAACCAATAAGCCTGACAGAGATCGTATTATTGTATCAAAAATCAACACACAGCCTAACGGTAACTTTTACCCATTGGGAGTTGATATGCCATTCTTTGTGCATCGTTATTATACAGAATCCGACGGTTATACTGACGACCGTAAGGTAATTGTGACACTGGCTGACATTGACAATGACAACTATCCTGACAACCCACTAGCATTCAAAGAACTGGTAGGAACTGACAACATCGAGATTGGTCCAGTAATTGAAGATGGTTTTGAGTATACAGTAAGAGTGGATCAGGGTGACGAAGCTAATGGACGGGGCAACCTGAGCTTTATCTGGCGACGTATCTCAACCAGCGAGTATCGTATTGATCCTAGCCTTAGCAATATTATTGATATCTACGTTCTTAACCAGAATTACGACACTAAATATCGACAGTGGTTGGCTGATGATCGTATTGAAGCGAACAGACCAGAAGCACCTACAGAGATTGAACTTGAGAAACAGTTTACCAGACTTGATAGCAAGAAGATGGTAAGCGACTCAATCGTATATCGTGCTGCTGATTACAAAACGCTATTTGGTGAATTGGCTGACATAGAATTGCAAGGTAAGTTCAAGATCGTGAAAGTTTCTGGCACTACATTGACCAATAACGAAATCAAATCACGAGTTCTTACTGCAATCAGAGAATTCTTCAACATTGAGAACTGGGACTTTGGTGAAACATTCTACTTCACTGAGCTCAGCGCTTATATCCACCAAGAGCTACCTGGTGTGATCAGTAGCATTGTTCTAGTGCCAACCGCAACTGAAAGCGATTTTGGAGACTTATTCCAGATTACACCAGAAAGCAATGAACTCTTTATACCAGATGTAACATTACAAGATATCGACATTGTCGAAACACTAAACAGCATAGGACGACGAAATGGCTAATCGCTACAGAGCAGACCCAAAGCCAGTAAAGAACAACACACAAACCGCAGAAGTCAGTCTGACTCAGGACTTCCAGGACTATAGTGAGTTCTTGCCCAATATCAACCGCACTGAATCAATCCAGCGATTCTTTGGTTCAACTGTCAATCAACTCTTGAGCAGCGGCTCAACACAGAGTATTGATACTTTTTGGGGTCGTCTCGCAGGGCGCAATTATAATCCTGAGAACATCTTGTTCGAGCCAGAAGACGATGCAACTCGTCTCAACTACCAATTCCAGCCTGGTATTGTAAGAAAAGAACAGGGTGATACTGCTGAGACTGTTTCTTATATCAATTGGCTTGATCGTTTAGAAAGTCTTGGGGCTGACCTTGCAAACCATGACCGTCGTTTTAGCGAGCCAGGTTACACCCTTGATGTGCCTGTCAATGCTGACATGATGATTAACTATTACAATTATTATTGGTTGGAAGGGAACATTCCTCTTGTGGTAATCGAACCCACTGTCAGTGACCCAATTGATATTGATGATATCGTGCAGCTAACACAATACACCACACCAGAGCTAGGCAACTATCGCACCGTTGAGTTTGTTAACGGATTGCGTGTGCAATTCATTGGTCCTTACGCCAGCAGCACCAGTGGTGATTATAATACTGATGCTATCTACTATGTTGAAAATGTAGGTGGTGCTGGTGGTATTGAATTGGTCGAAATTGTAGATGAAAATGGAAATGATGTGTTTCCTATCGTTACTCCTTATTACATCGAAACCCCAGAAGGTTGGGACACCGTTGATTGGGATACGACACCATGGGATGGACCAGGTACATTTGAAGAGTATCAGACTGAAACAACTTTTACTCGTGATGACCTAACGCTCAACAAGAGCTATATCGTTATGGAACGTTGGGCTCGTGATAAAAATCCATGGGCAAGAAGCAATCGTTGGTTTTCAGCAGATGCAATTCGTATTGCAGCTGAATACAATGAACTTGACCCACGTGCTTATTTGAATCGTGTTACCCGCGCTGAACGACCTATTCTTGAGTACCATGCCAACATGGAACTCTACAACACCTGTAAGAATTTTGTTGAAGTAATTGACTACATTATTACGCTGGATCAGGTTAGTGAACTTCTGTCAGGAACTGCAAATTATCTAGTCGACCCGCTACATGCGTTGCAAGATGGTGATACTGTTCTTGTTGTTGAAGGCAACCTTGGTTCCAGTGACACTGGTCCGTATAGTGCAGCGTTTAGCCGTGCTTTCAATCTAGGTTCTGACTCAAGCATCTTTAATGCTTCGTTTGAAGTTGGTGGTGTTGGTACAAACATTACACTTACTCCATTCAGCACATACAATGCAGATGAATACGTGATTATTGACAAAGGCGATTCACGTGGTGACATCTGGTGTTTCAACGGATCTACTTGGAGCATTGCTCAAACCAAAAGTGATCGTGGTCAGCATCCACTGTTCAAGCTATACGATGATGAAAAAGCTGATCTTGAGACATACACAGATACAGACTTTGAAGGTGAAAAGATTTTTGGATATGAGTTTAACTCAGCAGGTGCATTTGATCGTGTGCTTGGATTCTCACCAGCGTTTACCAATCAAGGAAGTTTTTCAAACTACCGTTTTGAATGGACACTGAACAATAACCGTTACAATCAAAAAATCACAGTAGAGGGCAAAGAAGAGATTCCTGGATATTACTTCTGGCGTGACTGGGTACGTGATGACTATTACAACGGCTGGAGCAATATCCGCGGCGCTCAGCGTGTGCCTATCATCCAAACCACAGTTGCAGACGGTGAAACTCCAGTCGAGTTTGAACTGGGTACAACTGGTTATGGATATCCAACTGAGTACACTGTATCATTGGTTGACGGCACATACCGTTGGTATAGCCATAGCTACATGGACCTCGTCAGTATTGGTTATGAAAATCCAGAGTTCATTTGGAAGTATGATACTGAATATACCATCAACGACCTTATCTCAGAGTCAGCGAACAAGCTAGAGTTTGTCGACCCTTATGGCAACACTGATGCTAACATCAATGTCACAGTGGTGAGTGACGTTTTGACCACAGTGAGCATTGATTCAGCCTATGAATATAATGTTGTACGATATCGTGATCAGGCAGACCCAACCAACCAGGGCGAGATACATCTCAGCGATGAGAATCAAAATCGTATTCTAGTACAACGCAACGGTCAGATCCTCGACGAAGGCAATGATTATGACGTTGTTGGTTCAACAGTAACAGTTACAGCAGATCTAGAAAACAATGACGTCATTGAATTGATGTATGTTGCTGACAGTGATCTTGAAAATGTCGTTTACGACATTGCACCAGTGCATTTTTACAATAGTGAAAACCGTCCTTTCACTGGAGCAGGGTATGACGATTTCATCAACCACTTCCGCCGTCAGTTACATGCACTACCGGGTTTTAGTGGTGATGTACAAGGTGTAAACAACTATCACCGCACTCTGCGTCAACATACACATGATGGTCTTATTCGTCAACAGATTTATCGCACATCACACATTCAGTACCTGCTTGATCAAGAGAGCATTAACCCAATTCGTGCACTCAAGACCAATGCAAGAGACTACTCAGAGTTCAAGCGCTTTTTCCGTAATAAGGTAAAACAGCTATGGGAAAATGAAAAATGGGATAGTATCCGTGAACTAGTTGACCGTGCAATGAACGATATCAACCTAGGCAAGGGTGAGGATTTCAAGTATGCACACAGCGACATGGCATACTCAAAACAGTTCAACAGCTTGATCTACTCAGTAACGACAGCAGGTGAAGATACATTTGCTCTGCCCAAGGTAATCAGCAAGTATGGCGACACACAAAACCACGTTCAGGTTTGGTTGAGCGAGTATGATGCTGGAACCAACGCATATCAAGAGCGTCCACTTCAGAAAGGTGTCGATTACACTATCGACGGGCTCAATATTGTTCTTGACAGCCCAGCGGCAGTGAAACCAGCTGATGTTGTCGCCAGTGGTGTGCCTGTTGTATACAATAACGAACAGGTTGTCACGTCATCAGTAATTGAAGGCAGTGCTCTTGTAACAATTCGTTGGTACGATTACAATCACCTCAGCCATGTTCCATATAGTGCGGTCAAGCTTGGTTTCTTCAAGCCTACACAGGTTGAAGTGGTTGACGGAGAGTTGATCGGACATGATGGATCACGATACACATTGGCTACCAGCAACATCACAGACATGAATGGTCCAGACTTTGACGTGGTAGCTGCCGCCCTTTGGGACTTTGAGCTCAGGGTGTTCAACAACCTGGTTGATAAGCATTTTGTTGGCAGCAAATTACCTGCAGACATGCGTGACTTCTACCCTAACCCAGTCAGTGAGTTTGCGTATGATGTTAGTGATATGACTGTTCGCCTAGACGATTGGTACAATCGTTATGCACTACGTGAAGGCATCCAAGAAATCGACGTGATAGACTTTAACGGGTTGGATGAATTCACTTGGAATTACTCAAGTATCATTCCAGGCGTGGGCAGTTGGCGAAGCCTCTATGTGTACACCTTTGGCACAGATCGTCCTCACACTCATCCTTGGGAAATGCTAGGCCATGGTGTAAAGCCAACTTGGTGGGATGCAACCTATTCATGGAGTGCAGGACCGTTGCGCACAGCCCTGCTCAACGCACTCAAATATGGTATTACGGGCAATGCCACTACACCAGATCATGTAGACATTCGTTATGCCCGTAGCAGCTATGACTGGGATAACGAGACTTTGGTCAGCGATGATGGCAACGCAACACTTAACCCGCCTGTAACAGCAGGTGTGGTAGCACTTCCTGCTAATGTGGACGCGGCCCGTGACTTCGTGTTTGGTGATTGGAGCGAAACTGAAAATGTATGGCGCAAGAGCAGTGAATACCTATTTGCGCTTGCTGAAGTATATCTACAGCTCAAGCCATACCGTGTATTTGAAACCTTCTGGTCATTGAATCGTTGGAATGTTAACACAGGTGTAACACAAGAGCAATGGGTCAATCCTGATACTTGTATGCGCAAGGACAATAACGAAATCCATAACCAGCTGATCACAAATGGTGTGATTGGTAACATTCGTGTGATCTTGCCTGGTACTGGTTACACAAGTCTAGACATTGACTTTGAACAAGATGTGAGTTGTCAGGAAAACGCCTCAGCGACAGCATACTTCAATGGTGGCGCTGTGACAGCCGTGGCTGTTGACAACCCAGGCAGAGGCTTCCTCAAAGAGCCAGAGGTAACACTTACTGCCAATGTAGGTGCTAATGACGATGTTGAACTAGAGTATGTGGTAGACCGCCAATATGTTGTAACACACCTCGGCTTTAACACTCTCAGTGCAGAAGAGTATCGAGTAGATGAACGCTATACAAATGACCTAGCAACCCGTCTTGACAATCTTGCATATAAATACTGCATTCATGTTGGAGGGTTTACTGACAAAAGAATCTTGTCCCTCGAGTTGGCTGGAGAACATCAAGATGGCGGTCAGATTCGTATTCCTGAAAGCAGCTATGACATTGTAATTGATCGCAATGCACCTAACACCATTGTGTTCTATTCAGGTGTTCGTATTCAAAAGATTGAAGGACGCGGATACATGGTTGATGGATACAACCTTGACAGTCGATTCTTTAACTATCTACGTCCGAGCACTGGCGGTAACCAAACATCAGTTCAAATTGGCGATGTTGAAGTCATCAAGCATCTTAACTGGCGAAATGAAGTCAGCCGTGTGCCTTATCGCACCGTCTTCCGCAAGCGACAAGAGCTCTACCAGTTCTTGCTTGGCTTGGGCAAGTATTACGAGAGCATTGGTTTTGATGCATTCACTGAATGGGAAATTGATGCTCGTGCTGCTATTGTGTGGTCACTAAGCGACGAGACTGAAGACCTTTTTGTAAACGGCATGAGCGATAACTTGATCTACAATCAAGGGAACCGTGGTGTTGTGCAAACAATCGACGTCAATTACGATGGCGTACTCAACGTACTAGATGAAACATATCAGGCAATACGCCGCAATGAGTTGTTTGTTCTGCGCAATGAAGAAACCACAGAGATTGCACCCAAGAGCAGCGATCGTAGAATCTATGGACTAGGTGTAAGAGTAGTTGAGTTTGAACACATCATTACCCTGGATAACATTACAACATTCAATGATCCTATCTACCAGCCTGAGCTAGGCATTGGTCAGAATCGTATACGTTTGTTTGGCGAGCGTACACGTAACTGGAATGGTCGTGTTGAAGCGCCTGGATATATCGTACGCAATACTGGTCTTGTCACCAACTTCGAAACCAGTGTGCGTGAACTTGAGCGTGACTGGATCAGTGCAGAGAGCAAAGCTCTAGAGCGTCTCACACGACAAACAATCGGATACAATGTTGGATACAGCAAACCAACATACATGACCAATACTTTTATCAGTGATGTTAGCGCATACCGTTTTGAAAAGGGTGAGCGCAAGTATCAAGGTACACCTGAGGCAATCGCAGCCATGGCGCGCAATAAGAATATCTTTGGCAGCGAGTTCGCTCAGGAGTATTATGAAGAATGGATGGTACGCCTAGGTGACTATGGTGATATCAGTGAACGTGAGCCTCTACAATTTCAGGTTGATCGAAACAAGATCAAAGGTGACCCACAGCATTTCCGTTTCAATGACAACTTTGTCAGTGATCGTGAAGATGACTTGATTATCGACATCAGCGATGGCGGTGCAGAAGCAATCAATGGCGATTACAGCTCGCCATTCGATACCCTGCCTGTTCTGCGTCTTGATGAAAACAAAATTACCAATCTTGATCAGTATCAGACGTTCACACGTGATGCAGGCCTTCCGTTAACCACTGAAGTTGATAACTTTGTTCTAAGCATTGACAATATCGGTGAGATATACGACCCAACTGCTGACTATGCAAGCATTCCAAACTGGAGCAAATTGGCAGCTTATGTACAAGGTGATGTGGTTAGATACCTAGGATATGTATGGGAGTTGAATATTGGATCAACTGGACTAAACAGAGTATCAAGTGACTTGAGTTTCCGTGGCACTCAGGTGTTTCCAACCGTTCCAAACGGCGACACATTCATTGCCAATGACGAGGTTGTGACGTTTGTCAAAAGAAATGAAGTTATAACCAATAACCTGATAAATGTTGATGGCGCTCAACCATTGCCGGAAGTACCTTCTGGTTCTACTTTGGTTCTTGATGGAACTAACATTGACTTCATCAAGACTGCGAGCGAAGTTCAGTATCTTGATATCAATATTACTGGTAATATCAGCAATCCGTCAATACAAAACAGTGCAAGTCGCCAGTTCAGTGTTTTCTATGCAGACAATTCAAATGATCCACTCACTGAGGTAGTGGTTAACTTTAATCAGTTACTGCCAACGAATACTATGACACAAATTTGGACTGACGCTCTCAATGAGGCAGGTGCAAGTCTAGTAACTTCAAAGGTTTCTGCAAGAATTTCTGCATTACAAGATCTTCAAACGGATTATGTAGCGGCTAACGGAGTATCAGCTTGGGAATCATTCATTGACCAGTATTACCTAGTTTCACCAACACCAAATCTTGTCTTGAACCCAGAGTTTCTAGGCAGTGAGGTAAGCGCAAACATTGGTGCATCATGGGAAGACGCAGCTCGTGACTTGATCCAGCTTGACCTAGATTTGATTGAAGATATCGGCGGCACCCATGTTGAAACTGTCGCTACCATGGTGAGTGGTTCTCTTAACAATACTGTTCAATTTGAAACTGCTCGTGATGCAGCTAACAACTTGCTTGACCTATTCGTTACACCGATTGATGCAAACCGCAACCTCAATAATTTCATTCAATATGTTGAAAGTAATGGCGGTGTGACTATTGCTGATAATGCCACAATCATAGTTGATGAACCAAATCGCTATGTTGTAGACACACTTGCAACAATCAAGAACAAGATTGACAGTGCATTGGCCGCCGCCAGTGCACCAAGTGACATTTCAACATCTACTGTTGGTAATGTGTTAACTGTTAACCGCACCAACAACGTACAAGGCAGTCGTCTTGGTGTATCAATTGATGCAGATCTTGGTTTCACTGCCGCTGATACAGACGTTGTGTCACAAGGAACCAACGTCGTTGGCGGTGTTGACTTGGACTTGTCTGGAATTGTGACACAAATCAACAATGCTGGTGTAATTGGTGTCAGTGCAGTTGCTAGAAACAACGTATTGCGTATCACTAGTTCTAATCCAACACTTACAATTGGAAGTGGATCAGCTAATGGGCCATTGGGAATCAGTGCCGGAGTATACCAAGCGTCGCAAACCATTGAAAATAGAGAAACTGATCTCAACATCAACGACGTTGTGCAACAGATTAACGAGGCTGAAATTACTGATTTAACCGCAACTCAGGTTGAAGGTGTTCTTGTAATCAACTTCACTGGTGATCGCCTAGAAATTGGTGAAGGCACAGCAAATAACGATTTGGGTATCACACCAAACGTATTTGATTCAAGAAATGAAACTGTGTCAAATGTTTTCGATCCTGCAGATTGGAATGTTGTTGAAGATCCTCTAGATCTAAATGTTTGGGTAATTGACAACCTGGGCAGCGAACCAGGTGCTAGCGGACTGAGTTCAAATCGTTACAATGTTTACCAAGCACTTGATTTTGATTTGGGTATCTTGCAGATTTGCCCTGGTAATGAAAATGGTGATGATGCATTGATCAAGCTTGACCGACTCAATGGTCAAGGTTTTGAAGTGCATAACCTTGAAGTAGGTGAGTTTGTATTCATTATTAACTCAACCTGTGTGCCAAGTGTGGATGGCATTCACCGTGTCACCAGAGTTGATGATCAGCAAAACTTCTACATTGATCGTTACATTGAAGAAGAAGGGTTTGCTGGTAAGGTGTTCCCTCTGCGTTCAATGAGATTTGCTAATACAGCCGAAGCACTAACTGCTATGGAAAATCCAAAATATTTCCGTGCTGCTGGTGATGATATTGCAGTAATAAATGACGGCTTGAGTCTTGAGTCTACTCTTGCAGATCCTGAACCTTTCCCACGCCTAACTGGCGGTGTAAGAAATGGTGACTATGTTTACGTCGATGATTATCAAGAAGTGGTCGATAATGTGGCTGACGAAGGCCTGGGCTTTGGTGCCGTGTATCAAGTCTTTGTGAATAATAACAAGGTAACCCTAAACTTTGTACGTGCAGAGAATGGTAAGACAGATAACAGTCAGATTCATAACGGTGTTCTGCATGATAACGCCAGTGGTGACACCATTGTCAATTTTGAAGTATATGATCCACTCAAGGGCATTATCCCGGGTATTGCTGATCGTGAAATTGATATCAAGAGCGAGTTTGATGCGGCTTACTATAACAACACAACGGATCCAGACGGTGAAGTCAACTTTGCTAATTCCTGGGGACAAGAACAGGTTGGTACTGTGTGGTGGGATCTTACAACTGCTATCTACCTTAACTATGACCAAAGTACACCCGAGTATCGTCAGAAACACTGGGGACAGCTATTTCCTGGGGCATTGATCGACGTATACGAGTGGACCAAGAGCCCTGTGACACCGGATCAATATTCTGATGTGGTATCACAAGATACCACAGTTGATGGTCAATTGCTTACTGGTGTACCGTATGCCCAGACTGATCAGTTTGGCGAACCACAGTATTACTGGAGTGAAGAGAATGAAATCAACCCAATCACCGGACAGGTAGAAACTTACTTTTACTTCTGGGTACGTGGCAAGACCACATTGCCTAATGTTAACCGTCAGTTTTCAGTTCTACAACTTGAAGAAATCATCCTGGATCCTGCTCGTCAGCAAATCGATTGGCTAGCAGCTACCAGTGAAAACACATTGCTTGTCAGCAGTCTTGATACCACAACTGGTTACAAAGATTTGGTTATGACGGTGAACTATGACGCTAACCCAAGTGATTATCACCAAGAGTACCTCTTGCTTGCAGAGAACGATCCATCAACCATTATTAATGAATGGTTGCACATCAGCTTGCGAGACAGCCTAGCAGGATACACTCAGGCAACTGGTGTTTATCCTTGGAGTGATTGGGAACCAATTGACACATACCTACCAGGACAGATTGTGCGCAGTGGTAATGGTGTGTTTTTCCGATGCCACACAGAGTCGACAGGGAACAACCCTGACTCAGATGTAGACAATGATTTCTGGACACAACTCGAAGACGTGCAGCTCAACCCAGAAGGTGAAATTGAGTCACTGGATTATGTTGAGGTTGAAGAACCGCAAAACATTCCAGATCTCAAGTTGCATCCGTTTGTGCGTCAAGGTCTTCAAGTTAGACCACACCAGACATGGTTTGAAGACATCAATGGTGGTCGACGCGCTGTTATTGAAAAAATCAATAGCCAGTTGATTGAGATCAACCTATTGAGTAGCGATATTCCTTGGCGCACTAGCTTTGATCGCGAAGTAAGCCTGGGCAATGGACTTGTTTATGATCTGCGCGATTATTGGGATTTTGCAGACTGGTCAGTGGATGATTATGAATACAACCGCAGCGTTGGTAACTTCTTCGTGGAAGAGCGCTCAGAATTGGCTGAACTCTCTCCAACAGAAGGCAACATTGCACATGTTGAAGTCAACACAGACTATGATGGTCGTAACCGTCGTGAAGTCTACCGCTACACCGCTGATGAATGGCAGTTGGTTTTCAAGGAAAAGGCAACCATCCAGTTCAATGACCTATTGTGGGACAATGAACTGCTACAAGGTGGTTGGGACATTGCAGATTGGGATACGACAGAATGGGATCGTGCGTCAAGCGGCCTCATGGTTGAAATCTTCGACGAGTTCTATAATAACATCTGGATCGAAGAACGTCGACCGCTATATACTGACCTTTGGTTTGCAGCGGTCAAATATGTGTTGCGCGAGCAAGGTGAGCCAGACTGGATCTTTAAGACCAGCTATTTCAAGGTTACCGTCGAAGACGAGCTCGAAAAGATCTACAATAAGTTCTTTACAGAAAACGTTGAAGACCTCATCGAATATATTGAAACAGTCAAGCCATTCCGCAGCAAACTACGCGATGCCATTGTGCGAAAGATTGCTGATGATGCAGCAGACGTTGATATTGATGATGCGATTGAGATCCGTGTTCAAACCAACCCACTGCTAAATGCCAACTACAATTTCACCGGTGGATTTGATATTGGATATGCTGGTGGTGAAGAAGCACAAGCGTTGGGTCAAGAGATTGTTGATCCGTTCACTCGTGCCTTCCGTCTCAATGTTGGTAAGAATGGAAACAATTATTCAAGCAAAATTATCAATGATCGTAAGGTATTGTTGGGCTTGGACATTGGGCCATTTGACACTGTGATTCCGGTTCTTACAATTGGCGATGGCGATCTTCCTGACCCAGCCGTGACAGGACAAACAGAAGCAGCTTGGATCAACGGTGAGAGATTTACATACACTGGATTGGGCCAGTTGAATACAGATGGTATTGGTTCAGGATTCTCTAGCGGATTTGATCAAGGCTTTAGCGGTGTCACGCTTCTCACAGGCGTGACAAGAGGCACACAGGGCACCTTTGCGCGCGGACACAGCTTTGCTGATATCATTGAAGGTGTGGGCAATGATGCTGAGTTGATCGAAAACACAACACTTAGTGACTGGGGCAACGACCTATATCCGGCATGGCAACCATTGGGTTCAGGTCTGCTTGACACTACCAACCAGACACCAAACGGATTGCATATGCGTGGCACAGACAAGTGGTTGGAAATCATCAATATTACACAGTCCAACCCGGCTGTAGTCACTGTGACTGATACAAGTATGCTAGAAGATGTCATGGTGGTCGGTATTCAAAATGTTGACGGCATGACACAGATTAACGATCGTGCTTATACAATCACTGTGATCGACAGTACCAGGTTCTCGTTGGATGGAGTTGATTCAACAGGATTTAGTGAGTTTACATCAACAGGGTGTGATCCAATAACCGCTGATGATACCAGTATTACAACAGACAGTACCGAGGTTGAAACAGATGATACATGTGTCTCAACCTGTGACACTGTTACCGCTGATGATGATACGATTACAGCAGACAGCGATACACCAACAGCAGACACAGGATGTGAGACGAACGGCATTGTAGATTACGGTGCTTGCTTTGGAACCATTGAGCCATGGGGAAATATCCTATGGGCACAGATTATTGCTCTTGGAGAAACAGCAGACGCTATCTTCCAGTGGCAAGATGAACTGGAAGAATTGATTGAAGAGTATTGGGCACAAAATTATCCATGGCCATCAGGTGATAGCGATGAGTACACCGCTGATAGTGTCTGGATCACAGCAGATGGTGACAATGCACTCTACTAAATACTGTAAAGCTAAGGAAATCTCATGTCAAGAACGGCAACAATTAATACCATAAATGAGCTCAATGAACTGTTGAACCTTGTTGATCAAGATGCTACTGTTCTTGCTCGCATTTCAAATGACTCAGAGCTTGCAACAGGCAGCGGTCCTGGCCCAGGTCTCGTTACAACACGTCTCGGCGCAACAGTCAAGAACGTTCGCAAAATTATTGCCGATATTGAAGCAGGAGTGGTTGAAGGCGTCCGTCCTATCATGCAGATTGACGGCACAGTAATTAACAGCAATCCTGGTGTCATTAACTTTATCAATGGTGGCATCACAGTCACAGATACTGGTCTTGGTGGTGTCACTATTGAAGTCACTGACATCGATATTTCATCACAGGTCACAGGGGATTTACCAGTTACTAATCTAGACAGCGGTACCAATGCTGACAATACTACATTCTGGCGTGGTGATGGTTCATGGGCTCTGATTGATTTGACTCATTCAACTGGTACACTTGACGTCGCACGTTTTGATGACGGTACAAACGCTAATAGCTCAACATTCTGGCGAGGCGATGGAACATGGAGTGTTCCAGCGGGATCGGGTGATGTCAGTAAAGTAGGTACGCCTGTTGATGATCAAATTGGTGTATGGACTGGTGATGGTACCATTGAAGGACAAGCAGGACTAACATGGGATGGTAGTGCATTAAATATTGACGGTAATGTCATAGTTACAGGCAGCATTGCAGGTAATTTTGATTCCACGGATATTGTTAGTGCTATTGACAGTGAGCTAGGTAACAGTACCTGGCAATCAGGCAGCGGTAGTGTTCCTGTAGAAGATGACGGAACAGAAATTGTTGCGACTCCAACCGCACTTAACTTCACGGGAGCAGGTGTGACTGTTACTGATGTTTCAGGTGTCGCAACCATTGCTATTTCAGGTGGCGGGGGAGGTAACGATGTTCCTGTAGAAGATGACGGGACAGAGATTGTAGCAGCACCAAGCGCTTTGAATTTTGCAGGCACAGGTGTGACGGTCACTGATGTGGGCGGCGTAGCGACGATTACAATACCTGCTGGTGGTATTACTGGCGACACAATTATCACAGAAATCAATAATACGATTGGTAGTGACTGGCAAGGCGGAAACTCACTCATTGCTGGTAGTACAATTTATGATTGGAATTTTCAAGAAGTCGCGTATATTCCAGCAGAATATGAGATTGACGGTCCTACATTTTCAAACACAGCTACGACTTCATTTAGAGAGTTTGCCTTTTCAAGGACTCCTCTCCCTGAAGGTCAATGGTATTTTGAAGTAGTTCAGTTTGGGCAGGTTATTGATGGTGTTGGTATTGGCGCCGTTCCACAAAATAATAGAATTGAGGCCGCCGATGACACTGCTGGCACTGGATTTGATGAATATGGGTGGTCATGGTGGCGCACAGGGCGCAGATCTATTACCGGCACTGATACAAATAGTGCATTGCCAACATATAGTACCAGTGATCGCTTGCGTATTGCTTATGATACCAGTACAGGTGATGTTTGGGTTGGCGTAAATGGTACGGCACCAGATCCTAGCGGCCCCGCTGATATCAGCAGTGGGTTAACATCGACTGGCGCGCCAGGAACTGCTCCAATGATTGCAGTAAATAACGTGCCACAGGGATCTGGAGCAACACTTTATATCAACAGCGGTTCGTGTGCATACGACCCTCCTGTTGGTTTTGAATACCTTGTCTTGGGCAACCCAGCTTCAGTATTTCCGCTAGAAGACCTAACTGATGTTGATGCCAGTGATGAAACAGAAGGACATGTTCTTAGACGTCAGTCTGATGGAACATTTGCCATGGAATCACTTAATCCCGCTATTGTTGCTGTTTCTTCTAGTCGTTCTCTTGCTTTGACTGATGCTGGCGACATTGTTGAGGTCGACACCAGCGGCGGCGCTGTCACTATTACCATTCCAACAAATGCCAGTGTTGAGTTTCCAGTTGGCACAGTAATTAATCTTACTCTACTCAACACCGACAACACTGCAACCATTACCGCAGATACTGGCGTAACACTTAACGGTGTCTCAACAGGCAGCGGTGATTTTACAGCAGAAGCCTACGCAGGCGTATCACTTTACAAGCGTGGTACAGATGCATGGGTTGTGCAAGGTGCAATAGGCTCAGTTTCATAATGATTAGTGGCGAATACCTACACAGAAAAGGTATTCTTGAACAGTCTAGCTCTATCGGCGCCGTTGGTGCCGGCGGCGTTACGTATACAATTGGTGCCGGTGATCCAACAAATACTATGGCAAACATTACAGATTCAAATTAATCGATATAATATTTTCAGGAAGCTAAATAGTATTAAATAGGACAGGAGATTTCAAGCTATGTCAAGAGAGATTATTGATATTGGTTCGGTAGCCAATGATGGAAATGGCGATCCGTTGCGCGAATGCTGGATCAAAGTAAACAGCATGACTAGCGAGATTTACACCACGCTAGGTGATGGAACAACACTAAGTGGTGCTAATCTAGTAAGCGCAATTGATACTGAAATTGGTAATAGCACTTGGCAAAGTGGTGGTAGTATTCCTGTAGAAGATGACGGAACAGAAATTGTTGCGACTCCAACCGCTCTTAATTTTACTGGCGCTGGTGTTACAGTCACAGACGCAAGTGGAGTAGCAACCATTGATATTCCTTCAGGTGGAACAGTTGATGTGGTATCAAATGTTGCAACAGATACCATCCTAGGACGTACAACAGCAGGATCAGGTGACAGCGAAGAACTAACTGCCGCAGATGTAAGAACACTACTGAATGTAGCTGACGGCGCAGACGTCAGCCCAGTGACAAGTGTTGCAGGAGAGACTGGTGTTATATCAGCAGGTGATCTGCGCACAGCTCTAAACGTAGAAGATGGCGCGACAGCAGACCAGACCGGAGCAGAGATTGTTTCAGCACTTGACACAGAACTAGGTGGTAGCACTTGGCAGAGTGGTGGTAGTGTTCCTGTAGAAGATGACGGAACAGAAATTGTTGCGACTCCAACCGCTCTTAATTTTACTGGCGC
>Ga0102938_10000572_pt1 | contig 27163 bp, 24 predicted proteins | sample SalPonR2_B_D2_MG_FD_84516 | JGI IMG/M metagenome (GOLD analysis project Ga0102938, IMG submission 84516) | Salt pond soil microbial communities from South San Francisco under conditions of wetland restoration - Salt Pond MetaG R2_B_D2_MG | ecosystem: Environmental > Aquatic > Marine >... | reverse complement strand
TTCTTCGGTGGTCATCTTGGCAGCGTGCTGGAACACACCCCCTTCCACATTCGGGGCAATACCGCCGGTAACGATCAGGCCAGCGCCGCCACGGGCACGTTCTGCATAGAATGCGGCCAGGCGGTCAAAGCCGTTTTTGGCTTCCTCCAGCCCCGTGTGCATGGACCCCATCAGAGTACGGTTACGCAATTTGGTAAAACCGAGGTCCAGCGGCTCAAGCAGGTTCGGGTATTTGGCAACGCCTGGAGTCGTGCTCGCAGTCATGTTCTGTCTCCTCATCAAGATCTTCGGCGGGGCTCCTACAATTGCCAGGGCCCCGTTCATTGTTGCGCCTTAAACTACTCGCGGCGCTTGCCATCGACAATATCCCGGGATAACATTTTATTATCTTTGCATAACATGTCCGACAAAGACTTCAATGACCGATCACCGATCTTCCCCGCCTAAAAGCCGAAACTCATTGGGAGACATCAGTGTCCTCTATGTCTCTGCGCTGATGCGGGCGACCGAGGCCGAAGGCGCCAACAGTGCAGAACTGGCATCCCGTTTCCAGCTTGACCATCAGACACTGACATCGCCGGAAGCGCGCATCAGTATTCCCCGTTTCATGCGTCTGGGGCACGCGGCGATCACCGAGACTGGCAACCCCGCCCTGGGGTTGAGGATGGGGGCATTATCCCGTCCCGTTGACGCCGGTATTGCCGGGCTTGCCGGAGAAACCGCCAGCACTGCGGGGGCAGCAATCAGCACGCTGATTCGCTACGCCCTGCTGACCAGCCGCAACAGTCGCGGCGTACCAATGGTTTGGCCGGAAATACGACAGGCGCAGTTCTACTCGATTCGCCCTTACAACGGCTTCAACTATTTCGTGGTGGATTCTGTTCTCGCGGCCTGGACCCAGTTCCTGCGAACCGTGACCGGTCGCTATGACGTTCTGGAGAAAGTCACCATCGAATACCGCTCCATCGGCCAGGATGATTTGTTTGAAAGCTGGTTTCGCTGCCCGGTGCAGTTCGGAGCGGCAAAAAACGGCATTACAGTGCGGCAGGAGATCTGGGAAAGCGCGAGCCAGCAGGCCCAGCAGGCCATGCATGAAAAGCTGTCTGAACTCTGTGAGCAGGAAATGCAGCAGATCCGACGGGGATGGACAACGGGAGACCGGGTAAAAAACCTCCTCACACCGCTGTTCCGCGGAGAAACACCCAGCCTGGAAACCATTGCCATGAAACTGGGGGTTGCGCCATGGACGCTCCAGAGACAACTGGCTGCAGAGGGAACCGGGTTCCGGGAACTGATGGATGAAACGCGGAAACAGTTAGCGCGGGATTATATTCGCGAGACAGAGACATCACTGGCGGAAATTGCCTGGCTTCTGGGATTCGCCAATCCTGCCGCCTTTCACAAGGCCTATCGGCGGTGGTTCAGCCTGAGCCCGGGAGAACACCGAAAGCGAATCCGGCATTCCTGAGATCAGAGTTCCATAGCATCATCCCAGCCGTCATCGTCTTCGTATTCCTCGAACTGGTTTTCGATCAACTCTTCTTCGTAGTCCCGCATGGCGGCTGTCCTGTTCCTGAACTTTCAGGAACAGACTAGATCGTCTGAGTGACAAAACGATGACACACGGTTGCTCTCTGGCAGACGTGAAGAGACTAAAGAAAGACTGAAGGTATTAAGGGGTAAAAAAAGAGGGAAAAAATGGCGGAGCGGACGGGACTCGAACCCGCGACCCCCGGCGTGACAGGCCGGTATTCTAACCAACTGAACTACCGCTCCGTGCGGGTCATCACATAGGGCCTTGAAAAGGCGGTGCAATCAGGGGTGTGAATGCTCTGTGACAACGAGGGCGCATTATAAAGAGGCGCCCTGTTATGTCAACGGTTTTTCTTAAAAAAATTCAGAAAAAGCGTCCCGTTACATGGCGTCAACCATGGCATCCTTGCCCTGGGCGGTTTTGCGGTATTCAATCGGCGTCATACCGGACCAGCGCTTGAACGCACGATAGAAGGTGCTGGGCTCGGAGAAGCCAGTCAGATAGACGATTTCATCGATGGATTCGTCGGTGGTTGCCAACAGCTGACGGGCCAGCCGATAGCGGAAATCCGCGAGCACCTGATTGAAACTGGTCTCGGCTTCGGTCAGCCGAGTACGCAGGGTTCTCGGCTTGATACCAAGGCGCTCAGCCACGGCATCCAGGGTGACCTCCCCGCTATCCAGAAGCTCTGCCACGATTCGCTCCACCTGACCGACAATGTCCTTTTTCTCCAGTCGGGCCACTTGCTCACTGGCAAACCGCTCATGCAGATCCAGCAGTTCCGGCTCCGCATGGGGTGAGGCATGGGAAAGCAGCTTTGCCGGGAAATAAAGCCGGTTTTCCTCGGCACCGAAGGTGACGTCGCAGCCCAGAACCTCGCTGACATGGTCCTGCCCCTCAGCCCGCTCGTGCTCGAATTCGATTCGTGACGGGTAAAAGCTGCCATCGGTGATCGAACGGAAAAACGTGATCAAGCCCAGCACGAAACACTCATTGAAATGCCGCAGCCGGCGGACGTCATCAGATGCCGCATCCAGAACCATGCAGGCATTGTCACCCTCGATGAAGAAATCGGTATTCGCCGCATCGCTCAGCAGGCGCTGATAGTTCTGGGCCCGCCGCAGGCCCTCCCCGAAGGTGGGGCTGCTGAGAAAGAGGTACTCCAGGACCTGCCCCTTGTACGCGGGCAGCGCTTGCCCCAGGTGCAGACCCACATCCGGATCACCGGAAACGTCCTCAACCGCCTGCCAGAAGTACATCTGGGCGCTGTGGGGGGTTCGAAGCTGCTCGGTATAAACGTAAGTCTCATCCACACCCAGGCGGCTGAAGATGGCATCGGTATCGATTCCCTTCTTTTTCATCGCCTCATAGATCAGGCGCAACATCACTCCCGCGTCACGAAGTTCCTGCATAAGATTCCGCTTTTTTAATTGTTGACTACTGCTTTGACCGGCCGGACAGTCGCCGGGGCACGCCAGGTCAATGCCTGATCTGGCGGGGTTTGTCAGACTCAAGGAGCTTATAAACCGCACCCTGTTAGACAATCGTCTTATATTAGAGCATATCAGGCCACAGACGCCGAGTTGTACCAAAATGTAAAAAAAAGCATACCCTTTGCGACAAAGCTTTCTACTCAGGTAATGCCGGGATTGATGGTCCAGGCTGTGAAGGAGAACACCGATGTCAGATACGCTCGTTTACCACAACACACCGCCGGCATTGTTACCGATGTATGGCAGGACACTGCTGCCGAAACGGACGCAAACCGGCGGCGATATCAGTATTCCGGATCTCTCCGCGCGCCTGCTGGGCGTCGGCACGGGGGGCAAGAACCTGAAACGCTACCAGCAAGTATGCGGTTTCGCGGCGCACAGTCACCTGCCCGTTACCTGGCCTCACGTGCTGGCGTTTCCCCTGCACCTGAAACTGCTTACCGAGAAAAGCTTCCCCCTGCCACTGCTTGGCCTGGTACACCTGCGAAACACTATTACCCAGCACCGACCCATCGGCACCGGGGAAAATCTGGATCTGCAGGTAAGGCTGGGAAATACGGTGAAAAGTGACCGCGGCGTGGAATTCGATCTGATTACGGAGGCGCGCTCGGCGGGCAGACTGATCTGGGAAGAAGCGAGTACAACGCTATTCCGGCAACCGGATGCTGAGAGCAAGTCTTCCGGAAAAAAGGCGCCACCGGAACTGGGGCGCTATCCGAACACAGAGAACCTGAAGGCACCCGAGTCCATTGGCCGGCAATACGCCCGCGTGTCCGGAGACAGCAACCCGATCCACATGCATGCCCTGAGCGCAAAGGCATTCGGTTTTCCAAGGGCAATCGCCCACGGCATGTGGACCAAAGCCCACGCGATCGCATTACTGGAGCAACAGGAAGGCTGGCAAAGCGGCGCCCTGAGCGTCAGCTGCCAGTTCAAGAAACCGCTGTTTCTGCCCGGCACAGCGCAGTTAAACTGGCAAACGGGAGAAAAGGGCTGGGACTATCAGGTATTGAACGCCAAAGGCGATGCGCCCCACCTGACCGGGCGCATCGACTGGCTCTAGGCCCTGGAGGAATCACTTTCCGGTGCACAGGAAGAACCCTGGGCGCCGGCAACGGGCAGAGTAAAGTAGAAACAGGCGCCACCATCTTCCGGGCGCTCAAAACCGATGTCGCCACCCTGTGCCTGTATCAGTGAACGGCAGGTTGAGAGACCAATACCCATACCCTCGTCCTTGGTCGTGAAGAACGGCAGGAACAGTTTCTCTTCGGCGTCTTCCGACAAACCGATGCCATGGTCACGCACCTGAATTCGCACACAGGTATCACCCTGCACACTGGCACTCACCTCGACCGGCGCACTGGAATCAATGCTGCTGGTGGCCTCAAGGGCATTGCGAATCAGGTTGAGCGCTACCTGCTGTACCTGCACCGGGTCTGCCAGAACCTCCGGCATGTTCTCCGGCACCGACAGTTCAATGGCACCCTTGTTGTTACGCATATCCACTTCGGCAAACTGCCGGGTATCTTCCAGCAACGCAGGCACTGACAGCACCTCCTTGCCCGTGGCCGGCTTTTTCATGAATCGACGGATGCGACGTATGATTTCACTGGCCCGGTGGGACTGGGCCTCAATCTTGTCCAGAGTCTCCTGAAGCAGCCCCATGTCCGCGTTTTCCTTCGCCATCATCCTCTTGGCAACGCGGGCATAATTGGTGATGGCGGTCAGCGGCTGGTTCACCTCGTGGGCGACGCCGGCGGCCATTTCACCCATGGTGGTCAGGCGGGAGGTATGGGCCAACTGGTCACGCTGTTCCTGAACCAACTGCCGGGCATCTTCCAGTGCCTTCTCGCTGTCCAGCTCGGCGGTAATATCGCGAAACACCACAACGGCGCCGTGGAGTTCATCTGAGTCCAGCTTGGGGGTTGAACGGTACTCCGCCGGAAATCCGGTTCCATCGGCCCGCAGCATTCGGATATCCCGCTGATTCTCCGCAATACCCTGCTGACAGGTGGCCTTTACCGGAAGGCTGTCCGGGTTGTCGCCAGCGGTAGCGAAATGGGTTTCGAAAAAATTCCGGCCAATGAGTTCTTCCACCGGGCAGCCAACGATAGACGCTGCTGCCGGATTGGCAAATTCGACGATGCCATTCTCATCGAGGCCGTAAATACCTTCGCTGATGGAATTCAGAATCCGGGCCTGATCACTCTGCAGCTCGCGATTGCGGGCCTGCAGTTCCCTCTCGAGGCGAATCACACTGGCATGGGTTTTCACCCGTGCGATCACTTCCTGAGACTGGAAGGGCTTGGAGATGTAATCGGCACCTCCGAGGGAGAAGCCTTTCACCTTCGCCTGAAGGTCATCGAGCGCAGACAGGAAAACAACGGCACAGTCTGCCGTTTGGGGGTCGGCCTTGAGGCGCTCGCAGACTTCATAGCCATCCATCTCCGGCATCATGATATCCAGGAGGATCACTTCAGGCTGATGGCGGTGGGCAAGGTCGAGGGCTTTTTCGCCTTCGTTGGCAATGAGCAGCCGGTAACCTTTGTCTTTCAGGGTCTCATAGAGGACTTTGAGGTTCTGCGGGTTATCGTCCACGAGCAGAACCGTCACCTCCGAGTTCTCGCTGACAGCTTCAGTCATATATGTCGGGCCGGTTAAAAAAGTAACCGTATGATGCCGCCGGGATCACCCTGCGTCGATAAGGTCCTTTACGGACAGGACCATACGAACGAGATGTGCCAGGGAATGGGTTCCCATCTTGTGCATAACGCGGGATCGGTGGATCTCCACTGTGCGCTGACTTATCTCCAGCTCAATGGCAATCACCTTGTTGGCCTGGCCGGCAATCATCCGGTCCATGATTTCGTGCTCCCGGGGGGTCAGGCTCTTGATACGGCGAATGATTTCCTGCTTTTCATCCAGGGATTTGCGCTGTTCCAGATCCTGCTTCAGTGCCGCCTCGATTTTCTCCAGCAGTGCCTCCTCGCGGTAGGGCTTCTGGATGAAGTCCACAGCGCCCTCTTTCATGGCGTCGACGGCCATGGGCACGTCACCGTGGCCAGTCACGAAGATGATCGGCAGGATGGAATGTTTTTCATTGAGCTTTTTCTGGAGCTCCATGCCGTCCATACCTGGCATGCGGATATCCAGCACAATGCAGCCTGCCATCTTGTCGGAATAGTCCTTCAGGAAAGCAGTTGCACTCTCATAGGTCTTGACCGGCTTGCCATCGGATTTCAGCAGCAGCTCCAGGGAATCGCGGACTGCTTCATCGTCCTCAACAACGTACACGGTTTGCTGGATATCAGTCATGGGTGTGTTCTCTCCTGTCCGTTTTCTTATGATTGCCGGTCAGTGAATTGACGGGTCTTTATGGTCGTCACGGGCATGTTCCTGGCGCTCGTGTTCCCGCATTTTCTCAAGTCGTTGCTGGATAATGCCAAAAACGCTCTGTTTCGGGTACCTGCCTTTGTCATCGGCCTTGCCCGCAGGCTTGCCGAGCAGCAGGGTTATGGCTTCCTCAACACGGGCAACCGCGTATACCGCAAACTGGCCTCCGCGTACTGCCTTTACCACTTCGCTGTCGAGCATCAGGTTCTGCACATTGGTGGTTGGTACAATGACACCCTGAGTGCCAGAAAGCCCGCCCTTAAGCTGGCAGGTTGTGAAAAAGCCTTCAACTTTCTCATTCACACCGCCGATAGGCTGAACTTCGCCAAACTGGTTGACCGACCCCGTGATCGCCAGATCCTGTCGTACCGGAATCCCGGAGAGTGACGAGATCAGCGCGCACAGCTCTGCCAGCGATGCACTGTCACCATCTACTTCGCCGTAGTTCTGCTCAAAGGTCAGACTGGCCGACAGGTGCATCGGGTCGTTGACCGCAAAATGGGAGGCGAGCCAGGAGCTGAGGATCATCACGCCCTTGGAGTGAAGATTGCCACCGAGCTTCACATCACGCTCAATATCCATCACCGCACCATCTCCATAATAGCAGGTGGCAGTGACACGGTTGGAAAGGCCGAATTCAAACCCACCCGTGGACAGCACCGACAGTGCATTGACCTGTCCAACGCACTTACCACTGGTAGTTACGAGCGTCGTGCCGTCACGGATGGAATCGTAGAACTGATCCCGGATACGGCTGCTGCGATATTTCGCGCTTTCCAGCGCGCGCTCAACGTGCAGGTCCTGGATCAGCCTGGCACCGGCCTGCCGGGCCCAGAAATCGGATTCCCGCAGCAGATTGGCGATATCTGCCGCATGCAGGGACAGTCGGTCCTGATGCTCGGCCATACGGGCACTGTGTTCAATCACCCGGGCAACCGCCTTGTTCGAACAGTGCAGCAGCTTCTTCTCGCTCACCAGGCTGGCGATGAACTTGGCGTAAAGCAGCTGGCTGTCATCCGAGCGGTACATCTCGTTCTCGAAATCTGCTGTCACCCGGAACAGCTCGGCAAACTCGGAATCGTATTCCTGCAGCAACATCCAGGTTTCACGATCACCGAACAGAACAATTTTGACGTCCAGTGGCACCGACTCAGGTTCAATTGAGATGGTTCCGGACAGCGTCAGTTCCCGTTCCAGGGAATTTATCTGTATGGACTTCGAGCGCAGGGCACGCTTGAGTCCGTCCCACACAAACGGCTGCTCCAGAACCTTGATGGCGTCCATCAACAGATAGCCGCCGTTGGCGCGATGCAGACTGCCAGGACGGATCAGGGAGAAGTCCGTGAACACCGTGCCCTTGTAGGTGACGTTTTCCACGTAACCAAACAGGTTGTGGTAGGTGGGGTTATCCTCCACCACCATCGGTACCTCGTTGGTTTTCTGGTGCACCAGCACATTGACCAGATACCGCCGGGGCATCTTCTTGTCCAGAGAAGCATAAGCAATCGCGGCCTGCTCCTCGTTGTCGTCGAGAAATATTTCCAGGTTCTCCACCAGATCCGCCCGAACCGCCTCAAAGTAGGCGACCACATCCGGCAGATCCTTGTACTTCTCGATCAGCTCATCAATCTGGTGGCCCGAGATACTTTCGAGCGTTTCCTGGTTCAGCGCCTGTTGCTTATCGGCGTACTCCTGCTCCCAGTCCGCCAGTTTGCGCAGGGCCTGCCGGAGCTTTTTCTCAAGCTTGTTGATGGCATCTTCAAACTTGTCCCGCTGCTCATCGGTCAGGGCCTGGAAGGATTCTGCGGTATGGGGTTCTTCCCCATTCATGGCAACCAGCCGGTAGCCACCGGGTGTGGTCACGGTCAGGCTGACTTTTTTGCGCCTGGCCTGCGCAGCCACTTTCTCCAGCTCGTCTTCCTGTTTCTTGCCGTATTCGTTCTTCAGCTGTTCCGAGCGTTCCAGAAAGCTGTCGCTGTCAAAGGTCTGGGGAATCACCTTGACCAGACGACTCATCAGCTTTTCCATATCCTGCTTGAGCTGGGTGCCCTTGCCGGCCGGCAGCTGCAACAGCTTGGGAATACGCGGTTCCTCGAAGTTGGCCACGTAGCACCAGTCATGGCTCTGCTGATCCGTATCCACATGGTGCTCAAGGTAACGCAGCATCATGGTGCGCTTGCCCAGGCCATTCCGGCCAACGGCATAGACGTTGTAACCGCCATGGGGCATAGCCAGAGCAAAACGCACGGCTTCCTGGGCACGGTTCTGGCCGACAATTTCAGCCAGGGGTTCCAGTTGTTTGGTGGTTTTGAACGGCAGATCTTTCAGAACACAGGCTTTGTAAAGCTGGTGCAGGGACAGTGACTTCAAGGTTTGGTCCTGTAACGGTTAACACATTGGCCGGTCATTGTAGATTCTGCAGTCGGCTCTGTCGCGTTCAGCACGAAGATTTCTGGAGTCGCGCACAGTGTGCGGGATTTTGTTAGGCAGTTCACAGTTCCGCCGCCGTTCATTTTTCAGCCAACCTTTCCGGAACTACACTTCATCTCCCGACAACAAATACAATGCACGCAACGGACGCCAACGTATGACCAGTGATTCCGCAGACCGCAGAATCAAGGATCGCTACCCAGCCTCCTGCCTGAAAGTTCAGCTTCGGGAGCGTGGCTTCTTTGGTCGTGGTAAGCAGCCTACGCCGGTTACCTGCCTCGATCTGAACCGCTATGGCATGGCTGTACTCTGCCCGAGGCCGGTAGAACCGGGAGTCCGGCTGTTTCTGGATTTTGACGGCAAATACATCAGCGAATCGCGGGTTTGCGCCCGGGTGGTGGACTGCCAGCCCTATCAGGCCGGTTACCGCGTGAGCGTCCAGTTCAGTTATTGCCTGGACAAAAAAGGCTATTCACGAACCGTCGACAATGCCCTGTCGCGGATTGAAGGCTTCTACAACCGGTTTGCCAGTTAACCTGCTGCTAGCTTAAACCAGCCCGGCGTCCAGGCTGGCCGCCACATACATCCCCAGCTCCCGGCACTGATCTTCAAACTCATCCCGATACTCACCACGGCAGATCAGTGGCTCCTGAATCCGCTTCCAGCGCAGCCCGGTGGTGATGCTCTCGATGGCGCGATTGGTGCCAGTACCGTCTTGCCCGGCACGGATATAGTAAGCAAAGGGCAAGCCCTGGGTTTTTTCCAGGCAGGGATAGTAGCTGCGATCGAAGAAGTCCTTCAGGGCACCGCTCATATACCCGAGATTCTCAGTGGTACCGAGAATAATGGCGTCGCAGGCAAGCACGTCGTCGGGACCGGCATCCAACGGTGCCAGAACGGTTACTTCAACGTTTTCAATGTCTTCATGGCGGGCACCCTCCTCCACAGCTTCCCTTAGCCGGAGGGTGTTCGGGGAGGGCGCATGGGCAACAATCAAAAGCTTCTTCATGCCATCCATACGTCCTCCCTACATCAAGCTTAGAGCAGCTCGCCGTTGGCTTCTGCGGGCTCTTCTTTCTTGGCGTCTTTCTTCGGCTCAGGCTTGGGCATCAACTTGTCCCGAACCTTGGCTTCGATCTCGTTGGCAATGTCCATATTTTCTTCCAGGAACTTGCAGGCGTTGGCCTTGCCCTGGCCGATCTTGTCGCCATTGTAGGCATACCAGGCACCGGACTTGTCAACAAAGCCTTCCTTGACGCCCATATCCAGGACTTCTGCCATGTGGTAGATACCCTTGCCGTACATGATCTGGAACTCGGCCTGCTTGAACGGCGGGGACACCTTGTTCTTGACCACTTTAACGCGGGTCTCGTTACCAACCACTTCATCGCCGTCTTTCACGGCGCCGATACGACGGATATCGAGGCGAACGGAGGAGTAGAATTTCAGGGCGTTGCCGCCAGTGGTGGTTTCCGGGCTACCGAACATGACGCCGATCTTCATACGGATCTGGTTGATGAAGATCATCAGGCAGTTGGCATGCTTGACGTTACCCGTCAGCTTTCGCAGAGCCTGTGACATCAGTCGCGCCTGCAGACCAACGTGGCTGTCGCCCATTTCACCCTCAATTTCCGCTTTCGGTGTCAGGGCGGCTACCGAGTCAACGATGATGACATCAACAGCGTTTGAGCGGACCAGCATATCGGCGATTTCCAGGGCCTGCTCGCCGGTGTCCGGCTGGGAAACCAGCAGATCGTCCACATTAACGCCCAGCTTCTCGGCATAGACTGGATCGAGGGCGTGCTCGGCATCCACAAATGCACAGGTTTTGCCGGCTTTCTGGGCCTCTGCAATTACCTGCAGGGTGAGCGTCGTCTTACCGGAACTCTCCGGACCGTAGATTTCGCAGATTCGACCATAGGGAAGACCACCGATACCCAGGGCAACGTCCAGGCCCAGAGAACCTGTGGAGACCGCAGGAATGGCTTCACGGGGCTGATCGCCCATTTTCATTACAGCGCCCTTGCCAAACTGGCGCTCGATCTGCCCAAGTGCTGCGCTCAATGCTTTCTTGCGGTTGTCTTCCATTAGTGCAAACCCTCTGTCGCCCTGGCTACCAACCTCAGATAAAGGCCGGCAGCGAAATAGTGGATCGGGAATCCGTACAGCTTAAACAGTCAATTCCCTGTATATTTGAACAGTATTAAAACATAACCCGCAAAGGAGACCAACCCCTCCGGATGTGAAAGCCGTCAGAGTTCGCTCACGAAATCGTTAACCCCTTGAAGGGCAAAGAGAACGGCTTGTCGGCGAATCTGATCACGATCACCATCAAAGTGCTTGACCACAGCCACGGTGGTGGCCGGACTGCTACCCCAGGCAAACCAGACGGTGCCCACAGGCTTGTCCTCACTGCCACCGCCGGGCCCGGCTACACCGCTGATAGCCACGGCAACGTCAGCATCTGTCGCCACCAGGGCACCGGCCACCATTTCCCGCACCACCGGTTCGCTGACCGCACCGTGTTCATCCAGCGATTTCCGGGTTACGCCCAGAAGACCCTGCTTGGCCTCATTGCTGTAAGTGACCAGGCCACCCAGCACGTAAGCCGACGAACCGGCACGATCGGTCAGTACCTTCGCAACCCAGCCGCCGGTGCAACTTTCCGCCGTAGCAACAGTACGGCCGGTTCGCAGCAGTCGTTCACCAAGGCGGTTGCCTGCCTCTTCCAATTCCTGATCGCTGGCCAGCATAATGACCTCCTTCGTTTCATCGCGGCAGTTATTTTCTTACAATTCACGCCTTCATCCAAAGCAAGGCTACCGGACCCGTTCATGTCAGCAGCTCAGACCGATCTTTCCAAGCACACGCCCATGATGCAGCAGTATCTGAAGATCAAAGGCCAGCACCCAAATGAACTGGTGTTCTACCGTATGGGGGATTTCTACGAGCTGTTCTACGAAGATGCCAAGAAAGCAGCCGAGCTGATGGACATCACCCTTACGGCCCGGGGCCAGTCCGGGGGCAACCCGATCCCCATGGCGGGCATCCCCTATCACTCCTCTGAGGGCTACATTGCCCGGCTGGTTCGGGCAGGTCAATCCATCGCCATCTGCGAGCAGATTGGCGACCCCGCCACCAGCAAAGGACCCGTAGACCGCCAGGTGGTCCGGATTGTCACACCGGGCACCCTGAGTGACGACGCCTACCTCGAGGATCGCCGGGACAACCTGTTGGTGGCTATCTATAACCACCGGGAGCAGTTTGGTTTTGCCTCGCTCGATATTTCCAGCGGCCGTTTTGCCGTGTCCGAGCTGGAAAACCTGGAAGCCCTGCAAGGGGAGCTCCAGCGGGTACGCCCGGCGGAAATTCTGATCAGCGAAGATTTTCCTTACCAGGAAGTTCTGGAGGGCTTTACCGGAATAAGACGCCAGGGTCCCTGGCTGTTCGAGTCCGATACCGCCCGCCGTGTGATCACCCAACAGCTGCAGGTGAGGGACCTGACCGGGTTCGGCTGCGAAGAACTCAATCTGGCCGTCTGTGCCGCCGGCTGTCTCCTGCAGTACGCAAAGGAAACCCAGCGCACCGCCCTGCCCCATATTCGCAAGCTGACCCGCGAACGTCGGGATGAAGCCGTGATAATGGACGCTGCCAGCCGGCGTAATCTGGAGATCGACACCAACCTGATGGGTGGCCACCAGTACACCCTGGCCTGGGTGATGGACCGCACCGCAACGTCCATGGGCGGGCGCGAGCTTCGACGCTGGCTGAACCGCCCCCTGCGGGATGTGGACATTGTCCGCCAGCGTCAGCAAGCAGTGTCCGCGCTTCTGGACGGGTTTCACTACGAACCGGTACACGACCTTCTGAAAACCGTTGGCGACATTGAGCGGGTACTGGCACGAGTCGCCCTTCGGTCAGCGCGCCCGAGAGACCTGGCACGGCTTCGGGATGCGTTCCAGGCCCTGCCAGACCTCCAGGAAACACTGAAACCTGTCAATTCCCACCATATCGTCAAGCTGGCGACCACCATTGGCGAATACCCGGAACTGGCGGATCTGCTGGAGCGCTCCATTATCGACAACCCTCCGGTGGTGATCCGTGAGGGCGGTGTAATCCGGGAAGGCTTCGACGAGGAACTGGACGAACTGCGCAATATCAGCGAGAACGCCGGCCAGTATCTGCTGGATGTGGAAACCCGGGAGCGGGACCGCACAGGTATCAGCACTCTGAAGGTCGGATACAACCGGGTGCACGGTTATTACATCGAAATCAGCCGGGCCCAGTCCGACCAGGCGCCGGTGGACTACATTCGCCGGCAGACCCTGAAAAACGCCGAGCGATTCATTACACCAGAACTGAAAGAATTCGAAGACAAGGCCCTGAGCGCCAAGAGCCGGGCGCTGGCCCGTGAGAAAGGCCTGTACGATGAGGTCCTGGAAACGGTGGCCGGGCAACTGGCACCATTGCAGGATGCTGCTCAGGCACTGGCGGAGCTGGATGTGCTGAGCAATTTTGCCGAGCGGGCAACCTCCCTGCGTTTTTCAGCGCCGGAATTCAGCGAGTCCCCGGGCTTTGACATCGAAGAAGGCCGCCACCCGGTCGTTGAGCAATTGCTGGATGAGCCCTTCGTACCCAACGATCTTCTGATGGATACCCAGCGTCGTATGCTGGTTATTACCGGCCCAAACATGGGCGGTAAGTCCACCTACATGCGCCAGGCTGCATTGATTGCCCTGCTCGCCTATACCGGCAGCTTCGTGCCCGCTAACCGCGCGGTTATTGGCCCGGTGGACCGGATTTTCACCCGTATGGGTTCCTCAGACGACATCGCTGGCGGCCGCTCCACCTTCATGGTGGAAATGACCGAAACCGCCAACATCCTGCACAACGCCACCGAGCACAGCCTGGTGTTGATGGACGAAGTCGGCCGTGGCACCAGCACCTTTGACGGCCTGTCACTGGCCTGGGCCACCGCGGAGCATCTGGCCCGGGAAACCCGCTGCTACACCCTGTTTGCCACCCACTATTTCGAGCTCACCCAGCTGGCCGATGAGTTGCAGCATGCCGTCAACGTGCACCTCACCGCCACCGAACACGATGACAGCATCGTGTTCCTGCACAACGTGCACGATGGCCCGGCGAGCCAGAGCTACGGGCTTCAGGTAGCCAAACTCGCCGGCGTGCCCCAGGATGTGATCCGCAACGCCAAAACCCAGCTCTCCCACCTGGAAGGCACCGCCTCTCCCAAGGTACCGGCAGCCACGGGTGGCGAACCGCAAAAAGACACACCCCGCGCCAAACCGGCAACGCAGGTTAGCGAACCCGTCTACCAGGGCGATATGTTCGCCAGCATTGAGCCCAGTGCCGTTGAAGATGCCCTCAAGGAGCTGGACCTGGACGGACTAACCCCCCGTGATGCCATGAACCAGCTCTACGAACTGAAGGCGCTGATGAAGAAATAGCGCAAAATTGATCTGTGTAATAAGGTTATAGCAGCCCAACGCTTGCGGCTGTGCGGGTCGCTCCCTACAATATCGCGCACCAAAATATAACGGTGGCGCCGGAAGGCGCTCCTGATGAGACTGACCGACCACTGGACCAGGGATCTGACTATGGCGTTTATCGTTACTGATAACTGCATCAAGTGTAAATATACGGACTGCGTGGAAGTCTGCCCGGTAGACTGCTTCTACGAAGGCCCGAACTTTCTGGTAATCGACCCGGACGAGTGTATCGACTGCGCCCTGTGCGAACCCGAGTGCCCGGCCGAAGCCATTTTCTCTGAAGACGAGCTGCCTGCCGATCAGGCCGAGTTTGTGGAGCTGAATGCCGACCTGGCTGCAAAATGGCCGAACATCACCGAGAAGAAAGACCCGCTGCCAGACGCTGAAGAGTGGGATGGCAAGCCGAACAAGCTGCAGTATCTGGAAAAGTAAGATTTCAGAGCTGAAACGGAAAAAGGGAAGCTGCGGCTTCCCTTTTTCTTTGTGCGAAGAGCATTAGAATTGGTCAGGTACTGGCGAGCTTGGCCCCCATGGCCACGAAAAACCCACCGGTCAGTCCGTTCAGCATCCGCTTCATCCGCGGGTTCACACCAAGACTCCGGAAGGTGACCACCACCCAGGCCAGACCGCACTGCCAGAGCATGGCCAGCAGGAAATGCACTCCGGCCAGCATCAGAGACTGCTGAAAAGCGTTACCGGCGGGATCCACAAACTGTGGCAGCAGGGCCATATAGAACAGCGCGGTTTTCGGATTCAGAACGTTGGATAACAGCCCCTCACGGAACGACGCCACCATGGTGACCTTCCGGGGAGCAACCTTTTCCTCTTTTACCTCGGGTGTGTCGCCACGACGAAGGGCCTGGCGCAATGAACCGATGCCCAGCCACACCAGGTAGCAGGCACCGGCCCACTTCAGGGCTGAAAAAGCCCAGGCGGTTTCCACCAGCAGAAGGGAAATACCGAGAGCCGAGAGCGTGGCGTGAATGAACAGGCCGCTGCAGATGCCAACGCTGGTGACACAGCCATCCCCCAGGCCACCGCGGCCGGTATTGCGCATCACCAGAAGGGTATCCACACCCGGTGTAATCGTAAGCAGGGTAATTGCGACGAGATAGGCCCAGAACAGATCCGAGATCAAAACCATTCCCTCATAAACTCTTGAACGAAACGTTCCAGGGGAGCCCGAACGGCACAATCGGGAAGTCAGGCCTCCTGCTGGAGAATTTTGCGCGCAGCGGCGGATTTATAAAATGGTGCAAGCCGCCGACGAATCAGGGCCTCAACATAGCCCTCTTCGCGCAAAACGTCTATAACCGGAATTGCGTAGGCATCAATCTCCGCCATGACGACTTCACGATTGACCCCCAGATCGCCGAGCAAGTCTGTGAGCGGGCGTTCGCCATATTTTACGAACAGGTGAGAAACCACCGCCCGGGCACAGTTCTCGAAGTATCCGGTCTTGCGGAACTGAAGCCAGAACTCATACCCCAGCACCACAAACTCTTGCAGCTCCACGTCGCCAAGACCTTCATGCAATTCGGCAATGGTACGGTCTTCCAGCGACACCCAGGCCGCCATGACGCTGTCCCGGAGCTCGTCGTCAGACAGGGCACTATGCAGGAACTGCTCACTGCGGCTGATCAGTCCGGGCAGGCTGTCCGAAAGCCAGGCCTTCAGGCGCCGCTCAAAGGTTTCATCCAGTCCCGGCACCGCCCTGTTGGCCATGCGCTTGCCGAACTTCATCATTGAGCCAACGCCCGGTACAGACTTGGTGATCAGGTTATCCTCATACAGGTAGCTCACCAGGCCGTGGTAAACCACATTGGACACCAGCTCCTGATAGACCGGGTGCGCCATAATTTCGCTGATCACCCGATCCCGCTGCTGCCGGAGCTCCAGAGCCTCTTCGAGAAAGCCGGTGGCCTGTTCGCGGGTGATGATTTCACCCAGGGTGGTCTGCGACTGCACCTCGGCATTGAGCACTTCGGTCGCCATTTCCGCGGCCAACTCCGGAATGCCGGCATCCAGCTCCATATCCATAACGATACGCTGGATGACACCCATCACCTGTTCTTCCGAAGTGATCCGGTTCAGGGTTATCTCACCGGCATACCCCCAAAGCTCATCCAGCTCCTGCTCCAGAAAATTGCGCAGTTTTGCACCCTTGAGCGAGGCCAGCTCATGCTTCACATGCTGTTCCAGCAGCTGGTTGGCGAGATCCGTTTTGCCTTTGGTCATGGCGTCAGTTGTCCTGTTGTTAAAATGAAACATGCTGACCAGAGGCTAACATGAAGTGAAGGCTGGCAGGTTTGCCAAAACTACAGGTGAAGGGATGCGGCCGGGCCAGTCTGGTTCAGCCGCGAACTCCTTTGGGGAGTTAGGGAGTTAGGGAGTTAGGGAGTTAGGGAGTTAGAGAGTTAGAGAGTTAGAGAGTTACTGAAAATCGTTGAAGCTGTGGGGTTCCGCAGCCAGGGCCAGGCAAAGACTGCCGGGGCCAACATAGATACTGCTGGTAATACCCATCTGGGAAAGAAGCAGTTCCACACCGTTATTCTCGCAGGCATCCCGCAGGCGGTTGAGCCCTGGCAGGTCCTCGATCTCGGTCCAGGTCAGGCCACAAGAAAGGCTGACATAGGGAGTCAAGAGTCCGGCTTCCACGCGGGCCACGGCATAATTCATCACCTTTTCCACGGCCACATCGAAACTGCGGGTTTTGGCCGCCGGCTGGCCTTCCGCACCCTGGCCGAAGATCACCGGGGTGATGTTCAATGCCTTGCCCAGAAAGGCCACCAACGCCGATACACTCTTGTCACCACGGCGCCGTGCCCGCTCCCGGATGTAGTGCAGGTCGCGGGGAATCACGCAGGTATAGATCCTGTCACTGAAGGTTTCTACCTCATGGCGCAAGGCATTCTTGGAGACCTGCTGATCGATCAGCTTCAGGGTATGCGCTGCCAGCAGGCCCTGGCCGGCGAAGATCTGCTTGCTGTCGATGACCCGCATGAAGAACCGACCATCGCGACCGGCGGCTTGCCGAGCCCCTTCGTAATTTGCCAGGACACTATTCATGGCCTCGGTGGCATTCTGGAAAATCAGGCTTCGGGTTTTCGTGACCGTCTCGCAGATAGCAACATCAAACTGGGTAACGATCTTCTCCATGAACAGGTCGTGGATCTGTTCCGCGGTGAAGGCGCGAGTCTCGGCCTGATGCCCTTTCTGTAACAGGCCGCTCTGGTAAAACTCCTGGGTCCGAACCGGATCATGTTTGTCTATGTAGGTCTGGCCATCGATTACAGCGGTTACCGGCAGGACGAACAGGTCGTGCTTGCGGCTGAACTCGTAGGGTAAGTCGCACGCAGAATCGACGATCAAACCAACTCGCATGGTGGGCCTCCAGCTCCGGGCAGCTCCTCAAGCGGAAGCCCCCTTTATTGTCGTTATTCTTTGTGCCGGACAGTTTTACACACCCCGGTCAGAATTTCAGCAACCCGGCCCTATCCTGCAGTCGATGTCATATCCAGTTCCTGAAGATTCCGTTCGAGCAGCTCACGGTTATCTTGCTGCCAGGGATGAAAGCCTTTGCGGAAATAGGCCAGGAATTCCGGCAGACACTTGCGCAATACCCCGGGTTTACCCCACAGGAAATTGAGGCCACCAATCCAGGTGCGAAGACTCCAGAGCTTGCCATCAGCTTTCAGCAGGCTACAGGTGTTCAGGAAGGTGTACTTGAAGAAGTTCCAGGTCACAAACAGGAAGACGATCCGGCGCAGCCGCTCGTTGCCGACACATTCCCGGTAAACATCAAAGGCAACGGATTTGTGTTCGGTTTCCTCGATGGCGTGCCAGCGCCAGAGCTTGGCCATGGCCGGGGTAGCCCCTTCCATCCATTCGGGGTGACTCAGGATGGCGTTGGCCAGAACAGCGGTGTAATGCTCGGCACCACAGGTGCCCGCCAGTTGCCGACTCGGCGGCAGTTTGCCAACCCACGCCATATGCTTTTCGAACCGCCGGTCGAGGGCATCGATATCATAGCCCCGCGCCTTCAGAGCTTCGTTGTAGCTCTTGTGCTCACGGCTGTGCAGCGCCTCCTGGCCAATAAAGCCGCGAATTTCTGCTTTCAGCTTGGGATCCTCAATCTGGTTCCGATAGAGTCGCACGGCATTAATGAACTGCTGTTCGCCGTCAGGGAACTGCAAGGAAAGGGCGTTGAAGAACGCGGTCCGGAAGGCGTCGTCGCCGTGCCAGAGGGTTTTCAGATCTTCACTGACATCAAACCGCAAGTGCCTTGGCTCAACGGACACACCCTCGGGCGTGGAGCTGATGGTCATGACTGCCTCCTGTTTTTGTAATGTTGTTATCAGTAATGAACAGCGGACAAAATTTCATCAGTGGAAGCAGTTTAAACCCGGAAACCACGCGGAAGGAATACTTCAAGAGGTAAAATTGGACAAATTGTCACGAAATGACATTCTGTCAACAACCGGATTTCAAGAGAAAATGCAGGCATAAAAAAGGGAGGCACGAGGCCTCCCAAGGACACACAGGGGGTCAGCGCCTTCCGGTGCAGAGCCGGAAGACGCAGGTTTAGTGCTCTTCTGCGGCTTTCACGCCCGGCGCTTCCGGGTCGGCGGTAAAGCCAAGCAATTTGGTACGTTCAATCAGGAAATAGAGGACGGCGCCGGTGGCCAGGCCCCAGCCGGCACCGTACACCGCCAGAACCACACCCATGGTGCCGGCAATGCCACGCTCGGTGTTATTCTCCAACTGCTCCAGACCCACCATCAGACAGATATAACCGGTCAGAAGCAGGGTCAGCGAGAGGGCTATCGGCAACACCGGCTGGAAGAAGCTCACCAGCGGCAGGACGAACAGGGCAATGAAACCGGTAATCCAGAAGGTACCGCCGCCACTGTAAATGGAGTCCATGGCATTGCGGCCGTACTTGTAACGCTCGGCCATGGTGGCAGTGACGGCTGTCCAGATCGGACCCGCCAGCCCCGGGTAAGGCGCGAAGAAGCGTGGCCACCGTTGCGAATCGCGGTTACCAGGTGCACCCGATCGATACTGTTATCGATGTCTTCGTCTTTGCGCAGATGATCAACGCGGTTCATCAGGGACTGACCCACCACGATGTCACCAAAGGCAATAACGTAGGCGATCACGGCCGTGGGAATGGCGTACAGGAAGACATTCGCATCCGGGAAACCGACCGCGAACGGCAGGTAGTTCCAAAGCTCGTCAAACGCCGGCTTGGTGATGCCCCACTCCACATTGGGCACCTCGTATTCGCCGGTGGCAAAACCAACCAGAATCGCAACCACCATGCCCGGCACCATGCCGTAGTTGGCAATCTTGCGGGCGATGGAATTACTTTCAACAAAGCCTTTGAACGATACTGAGAACATCAGGTACAGGCACACCAGACCGCCAATGATCAGGGAGATTGGCGTGTTAGCCAGGCGGCCACCTGCTTCGATCTCACCCATCAGGGCCGCGATACCGGCGCCAATGATAATCCCGCCTTTCATGGAACGGGGAATCAGCTCCACCAGCTTGCTGCCCAGGCGGGTAATACCCAGAACCAGGAAGATAATGAACACAAGGAACTGCAGTGCGAACAGAGCCTGAATCGCCTCCGGGCCGGGCTCGTAGTCACTCAGGAACAGCAGAACAACCGGAATACCCGGCGTAATCCAGCCTGGTACCAGGGGCACACCCAGCAGTGCCGGCAGCATGAAACCGATACCACAAATCACCACGTAGGCCAAAGCCACGTCGTAGGGCACACCCAGGTATTTCTCAAGAAGGGGGATCATGGCCAGGCTGACCACAAACATGATCAGGGCCTGCACCATCTCCGCAAATTCCCAGCGGTAATGGACAAACGGCAGACGAACCTTGAAGGGACCAGCTGGCCAGAATGGCTGTTCTTCCCCATTCTTTCGGTGAAACATTTGCATAAAAAGGTCTCCGGGCTCACGCGGCGCGTGGGCCTGACAGCGTTGTTTTTCTGGTTAAAGCCGGCTGCGCCGGAATGGCGCAGCCGATGGGGGGATCAGTCCAGCTCTTTGGCCTGGTCCCTCAGCACGAACTTCTGGATCTTGCCCGTGGAAGTCTTGGGCAGCTCCGAGAAGACGATGGTCTTGGGTACCTTGAACCGGGCCAGGTGCTCGCGGCAGAAGTTGATGATCTCTTCCTCGCTTACCTGTCCGGCTTCCGGCTTGAGAGTCACGAAAGCACAGGGGGTTTCGCCCCACTTCTCGTCAGGCCGGGCAACCACGGCCGCCTCGAGCACTGCCGGGTGGCGGTACAGGGTATCCTCGACCTCAATGGTGGAGATGTTTTCACCACCGGAGATGATGATGTCCTTCAGCCGGTCCTTGATCTCCATGTAGCCGTCTTCGTGCCACACAGCCAGGTCGCCGGTGTGGAACCATCCGCCCCGGAACGCCTCTTCGGTGGCCTTGGGGTTCTTCAGGTAGCCCTTCATCACGGTATTACCGCGCAGGAAGATTTCACCGATGGTCTGACCGTCTTTGGGCACCGGTTCCATGGTGTTCGGGTCGCCGACCATGGTGCCGGCAAGGGTGTGATAACGAACGCCCTGGCGCGCCTTCTTCCGGGCCCGGTCGTGCAACGGCAACGCATCCCACTCGGTCTTCCAGGCGCAGACAGTCACCGGGCCATAGACTTCGGTCAGGCCGTAAACGTGGGTCACCTGGATACCCATCTCTTCGATGGCACCAATGACCTGGGCGGGGGGCGCCGCACCGGCTGTCATGGATTTCACCTCGTGATCGATACCCGCCTTGGCGGATTCCGGCACGTTCAGCAGCGCGTTGAGAACAATCGGTGCGCCGCACATATGGGTAACCTGATGGTCGCGGATCAGTTGCAGGATCTTCTCCGGATCAACTCGACGCAGGCAGACGTGAGTGCCGGCCATGGCAGTGATGGTCCAGGGGAAACACCAACCGTTGCAGTGGAACATCGGCAAGGTCCACAGATACACCGGATGCATGTCCATGGACCAGACTGCCTGGTTGCCAATGGCATTGATGTAGGCGCCACGATGGTGGTAAACCACTCCCTTCGGGTTCCCGGTCGTGCCGGATGTGTAGTTCAGGGAGATGGCATCCCACTCGTTCTCGGGGAAGCTCCACTGAAACGCCGGATCCCCTTCCTGCAGGAAGGCCTCGTAATCCAGATCACTGACCTGAACGCCCTCGCCGTACTCGGGATCGTCCACATCAATCACCAGTGGTTTGGTGTCCAGCCGGCTGACGGCGTCCTTGATCACCTCACCAAATTCACGGTCGGCAATCACAACCTTGGCCTCACCGTGCTCCAGCATGAAAGCAATGGCTTCGGCATCCAGGCGAACATTCAGGGTGTTCAACACCGCACCGATCATGGGCACCCCGAAATGGGCCTCCACCATGGCGGGAATGTTCGGCAGCATGACGGCAACGGTATCACCACGTCCGATGCCCCGCCCTTTGAGGGCCGAGGCGAGACGGCGACAACGCTCGTAGGTCTGCGCCCAGGTGTAACGGATCGCCCCGTGAATAACGGCGGGATACTCCGGGTAAACCGTGGCGGTACGTTCGATAAAATCGGTGGGGGATTGAACGGCGTAGTTGGCGTCAACGGGCGCCAGGCCTTGATCAAATATCGAGGTCATTGCGTGGTCCTCTTCAGTGCTGTTGTTCTTATGGCGTATTCAGGAATATCGCTAAACTAGCTATACTTCGGGCTGGCCAGAATAGTATTGGATAGCATAAATACTAGAAACTATACCAACGTATTATAGTTAATTTACTATAACGATAAGCCATGAACGATTCTTCCACTCCAAGTGTATTTAGTTTGCACGACGCCGACCCGCAACCCGGATTGATCCTGGATGCCGATGGCGCCGTTCTTGAAGGCAACCGCGCAAGCCGGAACCTGTGCCAGACGGCGAACCTGGCCTCCCCGTCCGGGCTGCTGCCGGTCAATGTTCTGGCACTTGTGAAGTCTGCTCTGGAACAGCACCGGGCAATCGAGAATGTCGAAGCCCGTATTCCGGGAACCATCCTGATGTGGACGTTCGTCCCTGATGTCCGAAGCGGCAGGGTTCTGGCACGAGCGAGAGACGCCACAAATGAGGTTCTGACCCAGGAAGAGGCAACCCGCTCCAACCGCCTGTACCGGTTGATCACCGAAAACACCACCGACCTGATCTCCCGCCATGCTCCGGACGGGCGCTTTATCGATGCCACCCCCGCGTCATGGCGGCTGCTGGGCTATTGGCCGGAAGAATTACGAGGCAAACCGCTCGAAGAGGTCTTTCGCGGCAACCATGTCGCCCAGAAGCTGGCGGAAACCCGCAACCTGCTGCGGGATGACGGTTACGCCACCATGACCCTGGAGATCATCCACCGGGACGGATCCCGCCGCTGGTTCGAGATTGCCAGCCGGGCCATCCGGGAGACCTACACCGGCGCCGTGATTGAGGTCATCAGCGTATCCCGGGATATCACCGCCCGGGTGGAATCCGAGGAGAACAACCGCAGGCTGGCCGACGAACTGGCGCATACCGCCAGGCTCGCCACGCTCGGGGAGCTTGCCTCGAGCATTGCACACGAGATGAACCAGCCCCTGGCCACCATCGTGAACTTTGCCAGTGCCAGCCAACGTTATCTGAAAAGCGCCCGAACCAACCCCGAATGCCTGGATCGCGTGGATGATGGCCTGCAGAAAATTGTTCACCATGCCAACCGGGCATCGGAAGTGATCAAGCGTCTACGGGCTTTCTTGCGCAAGGGCCAGAAGCGCACCGCGCCACTCGCCCTGAACGATGTCGTAAACAACGTCGCCCGCCTGTGTCAGTGGGAGGCCGAGAAGAATAACGTGCAGATCCGCGAGAGACTGGCCTGCTGCGCGCCAGTCATCACCGCCGATCCGGTGCTGCTGGAACAGGTACTGATCAATCTGATCCGCAACGGCATTGAAGCCACTATCGAAGCCCGTGGCGAAGAAACCCAGAGTTCGCCTGCGCAGATCGTCATAACCACCTGCATCAACGATCAGAACGAAACCCTGATTGAAGTCACTGATGAAGGCCCGGGCCTGGATGAGCAGGGTATCCGCCAGATGTTCCAGCCGTTCTACACCAGCAAGCCCCAGGGACTGGGCCTTGGCCTGTCCATGAGCCGATCGATCATTGAAGGCTTTGGCGGCTTTCTGGATGCCCGTCCCGCCGCAACTGGTGGCCTGTCCCTGATCTGTCGATTCCCGGCCAGCCAGAACCAGAAGCACAGAACCACAACCACGGAGAACCAGCCCGATGACTGACCACTCTGCCCCGGAAGTTACCACCGTCTATGTTGTTGACGACGACGCCGGCATGCTGGAATCCACCCAATGGTTGCTTGAATCAGTGGGCCTGAACGTCCAGGCCTACAGCGACGGCCGGAAATTTCTGGACGCCGTTGGCAATGGCAAAGCCGGATGCGTGGTTCTGGATGTGCGGATGCCGGGGCTCGGCGGCCTGAACGTTCAGGAGGAGCTTCAGAAGCGAGGGCTGGACCTGCCCATCATCTTTGTCTCTGGCCACGCCGATGTGCCCATTGTGGTCAGGGCGTTCAAATCCGGCGCTTTCGATTTCATCGAAAAGCCGTTCAATGAACAGCTGCTGCTGGACAGCGTTCAACAGGCCCTTCAGGAACACCAGCAATCCGGCACACAACTGCAGGGCGATGAGGCAACCGACGCCCTGCTGGCCACCCTCACCCGGCGCGAACGGGATGTGTTTCTGCCGCTGGCCCAGGGCTACACCAGTCGGGAAATCGCAGAGCAGCTGGATGTCAGCGTGAAGACGATTGATCTGTACCGGGCCCGGGTGATGAAACGACTGGGCGCCGATCGCCTGCCGGATGTTACCGGCACAGCCATTGCCGCCGGGCTGCTCGATCCGCTGGACCTGCGTAGGGAAAAGAACTGAACGGCCCTAACCCGCCGCAGCCTGGACATCGTGAGCCAACACTCCCAGTCTGGCCACGGCCTGCTCTATACGTTCACTCCAGGGGTTGGCGCTGTTCAGTCTCAGGCAATTTTCGTATTTGTCGGCGGTGGAGAACATCAGCCCCGGAGCCACGTTGATCTCCTCCGCCCTGGCCCTGTGGTAAACCTCCGTACCGGAAACGCCATCCGGCAACTGCACCCAGAGAACGAACCCGCCCTGGGGTCGACTCACAGCGGTACCTTCCGGGAATGCCCGGGCCACGGCTGTACGCATTCGCTCGGTGCACTCGCGATAGTGCTGGCGCGCTGACCGCAAATAGCGATCGTAACCGCCCTGCTCCAGAAAATGCGCCACCGCCATCTGGGGAATCGAAGAGGTCGCCAGGTTGACGAAATACTTGTGCTGCCGGGCGCTGGCCATATGACGTCCCGGCACCATCCAGCCCAGCCGCAGGCCCGGCGATATGGTCTTCGAGAAGGAGCTGCAGTAAATCACATTATCGGCCCGGTCAAAGGCCTTCGCCGGTCGCGGCCGGTCCCCGGAGTGGTGCAGATCCCCATAAATATCGTCCTCAATCAGAGGCACAGCAGCAGCCGCCAGCATGGACACCAGCTGTTTCTTGCGCTCGTCTGACATCTGCGCGCCCATGGGATTGCTGTGATTGGTCACCACCACACAGGCTTTCAGGGGCCACTGTTCCAGGGCCAGCTGCAACCCTTCGAGGCTCAAGCCCTCGGAAGGATGGGTAGGAATTTCAATGACCTTCAGCCCGACCACTTCCAGGGCCTGAAGAATACCGGGGAAGGACGGCGATTCCACCGCCACAATGTCACCGGGCTGGGTCACGGCACGAAGCGCCAGGATGATGGCCTCCTGAGCACCATTGGTGGCGAGCACATCATCCGGGGTTACCGGTACCCCGAGGGTCGCCATCCGCTGGGCGATCTGCCGCCGGAACGACTCCTTGCCGGGAAAGGCGTAGTCCAGTGTTTCCAGGCCGCGGCGTGCAGCCCAGAGCGTGCTGTGTTGGATCTGCCGTAGCGGGAGGTAATCCGGATGGGGAATCGCCGTAGCCAGAGGCACCATACGCTTCTGCTCGTCGGCGCAAAGGTCCAGGGTCATTTCCCGGGCGCTGACCGGCACCGGACGACTGCGATGCCGGCGCATCACCGGCTCAGGTGCATCCACGGTCGGCAGCCTTACGAAGTAGCCACTGCGTTCCCGGGCCTGCAGAAAGCCCCGTGCTTCCAGAGTCTGGTGCGCTTGCAGAATGGTCGAAATACTGACGCCGAACTGACGGCTCAGCATTCGCACGCCCGGTAATCGATCACCGTCGCGGTAGACACCGTCCCGGATCAACTCCTGGAGCTGATCCGCCACCTGATTGTAAAGAATGCCCATTGCCAGTCCCTCGTCACCGGTACCTCCGGAGTCACCACTCTATTGCACCAGACACCGCGCTTCTCCATGCAGTACAGATACAGTCGAATCTGACCGGCACAGATTCCCAAAACCACATTCTGTACCGGTTCAAAATGAGATTATCTGAATCTGTTATGGCAGTCAGTTCATTTCCTACAATAAGCTCAACATCCGAAGGTACTTCCAGATCAGGCAATACAACCCAAAGGAGAACAGACCATGACACAGCCCCTCTACCAGGTTGATGCTTTTACCAGCAGGATTTTCGGTGGCAACCCGGCCGCGGTCATGCCCCTGGAGCAATGGCTACCGGACAATGTCATGCTCTCGCTTGCCATGGAGAACAACCTCTCGGAAACGGCCTTTTTCGTGCCGCTTCCGGACGACGAGGATGCCGATTTCCATATCCGCTGGTTTACTCCGGGCATCGAAGTGCCACTGTGTGGCCACGCAACTCTGGCCAGCGCCTGGGTTATCTTCAACAAACTTGGATGGGACAGGGCACAAATTCGCTTTCATTCCAAGAGCGGCCCACTCTCTGTTCGGCAGGCCGATGATGACTGGCTGGTACTGGATTTTCCGAATTATGCTTGCGAGGAGCAGCCCACGCCGGATTTGATCCGGGAAGCGATGGAAGGCGCCCCCGCAACCGTTTTTTTTGTTCCAAGCGACACCAATTACATGGTGATTCTTGAGGACGAAGCGGCCGTGCGGGCCGCTCAACCGGATTTCCGGAAACTGAAACAGCTGGGAAATCTGGGAGTCATTGTGACCGCACCTGGTACAGACTGTGATTTTGTCAGTCGCTACTTTGCCCCTGGAGGAGGCATTAATGAGGACCCGGTCACCGGTTCCATTCACAGCGTGCTGGTGCCCTACTGGTCTGAAAGGCTGGGCAAGACACGGCTGGACGCCCGGCAAATTTCGGCAAGAGGCGGTGTGCTGCGCTGTGAACTGAAAGGCGACCGGGTCGACATCGCCGGTCAGGCCGCGTTCTACATGGAAGGCTCCGTCCACCTGGCCTGAGACTGGTATACTGCCCGCCGATTTCATTCGATTGGCGGGCAGTATGACGGCAGTTTCAGCATCACAGTACGACGTAGTTATCCTCGGCGCCGGCGCGGCGGGCCTGATGTGCGCGGCAACCGCCGGCTATCGCGGCCGGAGCGTGCTGGTGCTGGACCACGCCAATAAACCCGGCAAGAAAATCCTGATGTCCGGCGGCGGCCGCTGCAACTTCACCAACCTGAACAGCACGCCCGCCAACTTCCTGTCGGACAACCCGCACTACTGCATTTTCGCACTCAAGCGCTACACGCCCCAGGATTTTCTGGAACTGGTAGACCGGCACGGCATTGAGCATGAGGAAAAAGCC
>Ga0102938_10000571_pt1 | contig 27175 bp, 26 predicted proteins | sample SalPonR2_B_D2_MG_FD_84516 | JGI IMG/M metagenome (GOLD analysis project Ga0102938, IMG submission 84516) | Salt pond soil microbial communities from South San Francisco under conditions of wetland restoration - Salt Pond MetaG R2_B_D2_MG | ecosystem: Environmental > Aquatic > Marine >... | reverse complement strand
CGTGATTCAGAACTTTTTTGGCGTCGGTTGCTCGCCGGTCCTCCACGATGATCTGGTAATCGTGATGGTTGGCGGCAGTCCACCGGAAGACAAACAGATCGCGATGGGGGCGCTCGATCGGGTCTCCCCCAACGGTACGGCCCTGGTAGCGTTTGACGCATTGACGGGAAAGGAACGCTGGCGGGCGGGCGATTATTTGGCCAGCTACAGCACGCCACTGATCACGACGATCGAAGGCAAGCCGGCCGTGTTGGCTTTTGTAAGAGAAGGCCTGTTGGCGGTCGATCCTCAAACCGGCACTGAGTTGTGGTTTTTCCGTTGGCGTTCGCCTCGACTGGAAAGCGTGAACGCGATGGTACCGGTCGTAAACGGTAACCGCGTTTTGATTTCAGAGTGCTACGACATCGGTTCGGTGCTGCTGGAAATGTCGCTGACCGAAGCCAAAGTCGTCTGGCAGGATCCGCCGCGCAGCCGCCAACGTGCCTTTCGCGCCCACTGGGCGACACCCATTGTCAGCGAGGGCAAACTGTTTGGCTGCAGCGGTCGTAACGAACCGGACAGCGACCTCCGGTGCATCGACTTGGCGACCGGCCGGCCCGCCTGGATCGATCCCCGGCGGACGCGCAGTTCGCTACTGGCGGTCGATGACCATTTCGTCGTCTTGGACGAAGACGGCCGGATGCAGTTGATCGAGGCCACGTCGGCCGACCTAAAGGTGAGCACCGAGATCGATTTGGGAATCGCGGCCGACGACCGTCCTGCATTATTATCGCCTTGCTGGGCGGCACCCGTTCTGTCTCGTGGCTTGTTATACGTTCGCGGTCGTGAAAATGTCTTGTGCATGGAATTGATTCCTGCCAAGCCGTAAAGCAGTTCTAATTTGGTTATTAACACTGACTCTTTTCTCTCCGTTCGTTCACCAGGAAGATCCTATGGAACGATTGACTCGCCTGCGTCATCCGTTGGTCGAGCACCATCTTTGCACGGTGCGTGACCGCGCGACCAAGCCCTCGGAATTCCGCGCCGCGGTCAGTCGACTAGCGATGCTGCTGGGCGTCTATGCCACGGCCGATCTACCAACTTCCGAAGTCACCGTGACGACGCCGGTGGCCGATGCGAACTGCCTGCAGTTGGCTTCGCGCGTGGGGATCGTGCCGATTTTACGAGCCGGTTTAGGGTTGGTCGAACCGGTGCTGACGCTGTTGCCCGACGCGCAAGTGTGGCACTTGGGGCTGTATCGCAATGAGCAGACGGCCGAGCCCGTTCCGTATTACGACAAGCTGCCCAAGAGCGGTGCGCCTCAGGTCGGCTTGGTGCTCGATCCGATGCTGGCCACCGGCGGCTCGGTGGTCTTGGCGATTGAGCGACTGCAAGCTTGGGGCGTACCCGATATTCGCGTGCTGAGTGTGATCGCAGCGCAGCCCGGCATTGATCGCGTGCTGCGTGACTACCCGGAGGTTCGCATCTTTGTCTGCACGATCGATCCGGAGCTGAACGAACAGTCGTTTATCGTGCCGGGCCTGGGTGATGCCGGCGATCGGATCTTCGATACTCCGTCAGAAGCATGATGCGCGAGACAGATTTCTGTTTGTGTTTCCCGTCGCCGCGAGCCAACGCACGCATCCTCACCTAGGCCGGTTTCATGCTCGAGTCGCGATTGATTTGCTTAGCCGGACTGGTCGCGTTTGTCGGCATCGCATGGGGACTGAGCAGCGATCGGCGGCGGTTTCCGGTGCGAATTGTGGTGGGCGGTTTGCTGCTGCAATTGGGATTGGCGTTGTTGGTGCTGCAGACCGCACCCGGCCGTCGCTGTTTTGAGTGGCTTGGTCAAGCCTTCACCGCCGTTACCGACTGTGTATCGTCCGGGTCAGGATTTCTGTTCGGCGTCGGCGAGCGGCATCCACTGGGGGATGGGTTGTTGGTCACGTTTGCCTTTGGCGTGTTGCCGACGATCGTGTTTTTTTCCGCTTTGATGAGCATCCTGTATTACCTGGGCATCATGCAGCGCGTGGTATGGTTACTGGCTTGGGGTATGCGTTGGACGCTCGGTACGACGGGGCCGGAAACCTTGGCTGCCGCCGCGAACGTGTTTGTGGGGCACACCGAAGCGCCGCTGGTTGTCAAACCTTACATTGGTGCGATGACGCGGAGTGAGTTAAACGCGATGATGACCGGCGGTTTCGCAACCGTTACCGGAGCGTTGCTCGCGACCTACGGCAAGATGGGCGGCGTCGATATCGGGCATCTATTGACCGCCTCGGTGATCAGCGCGCCGGCCGCGTTGTTGCTGGCCAAAGTCCTGTTGCCCGAAACGGAACCTTCGGATCATCAAGATGCCATGCGGGTGTCGGCCGAGAAACCGGGCGTCAATCTGATCGGAGCGGCGGTCTCCGGTGCATCTGATGGTTTGCGACTGGCGTTGAACGTCGGCGCAATGTTGATCGCCTTCTTGGCGTTGATCGCCCTCGCCGATTTAATATTGGCCAACGTCAGCCGCTGGGGCGGCTTGGAAAACCCCGTGACCGTGGGAATGATGCTGGGTTATCTGTGTGCGCCGCTGGCGCTGCTGATGGGGATTCCCCTTCGCGAAGCGTTACCGGCGGGAGAATTGATCGGTTTGAAAACGGTCGCCAACGAATTCATCGCCTACCAGCAACTCGGTGGCTTGGAGGTGGGCGATAATGGCACGATTTCCTATCGCACCAAAGTGATTTTGACTTATGCGTTGGCTGGATTTTCTAATTTCGGAGCGATTGGAATCCAGGTGGGTGGGATCGGTGCGTTGGTGCCCGAGCGTCGCGACGATTTGGCGCGGCTCGGGTTACGCGCGATGTTCGGTGGGTTGCTGGCCTGCTGCATGACCGGCGCGGTTGCCGGGCTGGTCCTGAGCGATTCGCAGTTGCAAGCTCCCGCGGACCTGCCAGCCGCCGCCGTGGCGGAATTGCAATGAGTGCTGACGACATGAGTAGTGACGAAACACCGAATCCCTATCGCAGTCCTTCGCCCGTTCAGCATCAGGGCGTGGTCTATGGCGATTACGCCAAACGCAGACGAGGCGGTTTTCTATTCCGAGAAATCGAATTGACGGGGCGGTTTGACGGAGTTCTGCGGTACACCGGATGGTGGTTCGTGCAACGCGTTTTTTTGAATGATCGACGGCTGTGGTGGAAGATCAGTTGGCTCACGCTGCAGCGACGCGTCGACTTTCGCCTGCCCGATGCGACGGGCCAAGCAGTCGACGCCACCCTACAGATGGATTTTGACGCGAGGCTGCGGTTTCGGCGTTTTCAGTTGATAGCCGACGACGTTTCGATATACGACGAAATCGTTTGAGCCTTCACGATACCACGCGGCAGGCTGACGTCGCTGGCCGTTAGGTGGTTACCGGATGCGGGAGCGGCTTCCGCGCCAAGCCCGCCAAGATGTTTTCCGCGGCGATGGTGGCCATCTCGCGGCGGCTTTGCTGACTGGCGCTACCGATGTGAGGAGCGATGGTGCAGTTTGCCAAGCTCACCAGCGGATGTTCGGGCGGCAGGGGTTCCGGCGTCGTCACATCCAAGCCGGCGGCGAACAATTGATCGTTCCGGAGGGCCGCGACCAGTGCGTCTTGGTCGACGACCTCGCCGCGAGCCGTATTGACCAGCACCGCGTGGGGACGCATCTGCGCCAGCCGCGGCGCATCGATCAGGTTCCGCGTTTGATCGGTAAGCGGGCAATGAATCGACACGAAGTCGCTGTTGGCGAGCAATTCGTCCAGTTCGACCCGTTGAGCATGGAGCGTTTGGTCGGCTTGCGGTTTCGGGCTCCGAGCGGTGTACAGCACCTTCATCCCCCAACCGCCGTGCAACCGTTGGGCGACCGCCATGCCGATCCGTCCCATCCCGACGATGCCCAGCGTTTTGCCTTTCAAGTCGACGCCGATCAGGCCCAGCGGCTCCCACGTTTTCCACTTTCCGTCGCGAACCTGATCGATCGCCTCGGTCAGCCTGCGTGAGGCGGCTAGCATTAAAGTGATTGCCATATCGGCGGTGGCGTCGGTCAGCACATCGGGCGTGTTGCCGACCGCGACCTGACGAGCGGTGGCGGCGGCGATGTCGATATTGTTGGTGCCGACGGCGTAATTGCTGACGACGCACAACGAATCCCCCGCCCGGTCCATGACTTCGGCGTCAATGCGGTCACTCAGCAGCGTCAGCAGCCCCGCACAGCCCTCGACGCGGCGAAGCAACTCGTCACGTTCCGGTGGCAGCGTTCCAGGCCAGACATCGACGTCGGCGACTTGCCCGATGGCGTCCAACCCGTTCTCGGGGATCTGTCGAGTGGCGAAGACTTTTGGCCGAGGCATCGCGAACTTCTCTCTTGAATAAGGAAAAAAACAGCCCTACAGCGGCAAGCTGACCTTCGTGTAGGCTGGGCAATTCGCAATAATGGTAACGGATGTTCGCCGCCCGACTGCAGTGCATCCGACTGAAATTTGAGGCCTGCCGCAAACGGAAAGCCCTCAGCCGGTTGGGGATTTGCTGCGGCAATGTGGATTTTTCGGTTAAACTTTCCAGTTTGCCAGTCAACTTGCCAGTACCTTCGGCGGCAGACCGCATTCTCACCAACGCTCTCTCATGCTTTCGGAATCCAACACCATGACAGCTCATTCCACGCATCGACCCTTTGCTAGCCGACCGATACGCTCGGTTTTCCGGCTTTTTTTGGTCGCCGGCTTTGCGCTGTGGGTCTCACTGCCTGCCACGGGACTTGCCGAAGGCGACGGCCAGGGGGACTTGGACGAAGCGATGATCAAGCGGATCGACGCTCAATCGGCCGCGGACCTCAAGGAGGTAGCGACGCTGCTCGAATCGGCCATCGCGAAGGGTTTGGACGACGAGAATCTGTCTTTTGCCAAGAAGATGATGGGGGCCGTGTCGCTGCAAAAGGCTCAGGCGATCGCCGCTCAAATCAAGCAAGGCGGCATCCGTAATTTTCGCCAGTTGCGTCGCGAAGCAATCGAAGCTCTCGAAAACGCTGTGAAGAGCGACCCCACGCTGGCCGAAGCCCACATGCTGATCGCACAGCTAAACGTATTGCCAGGCGGCGATCCGGCGAGAGCCCGCAAAGCGGCCAGCAGCGCTATCGAGCAGCTTGGCGATGATGACGTCAAACGCAGCGAGGCGCTCGTCCTGCGAGCGTTGTTGCAAGAAGACGAAGACGCACGCATGGAGGATCTCAACAAAGCGATCGAAGCGTACCCGCAGAGCGTGGCGGCCCATCAAGGCCGCGCGATGTTGCGAATGCAGCGTGGCGATACCGAGGCGGCGCTCGCGGACATGAAGACCCTCATGCAACTGACGCCGGAAAATTCGGCCGTCGTTACCGAGGCGGTCCGTGCTCTGCTGCGGCTCGAACGAATCGAAGAAGCGGAAAAGATGCTGACCGACACCTTGGCCGAACAGCCGCGCGGGGAACTGTATCGGTTGCGGGCGGTTCTGTACCAATCGCAAGACAAACAAGACCAAGCGTTGGAGGATCTGGCCAAAGCCCTCACGTTGGACGAACGCGATTTCGCAGCCCTGCTGATGCGTGCCGAGATCTTGCTGGGACAAGACAACGTCAAGGACGCACGACGCGACGTCCGCAAGGCTTTGCAGATCGAACCCAATAGCGTCCAAGGCATCTTGATGCGCGGCATGTTGGCTTACGAAGAAGGACGCATGGCCGACGCGATCAACGACATGCAGCTCCTGGTTAACTCGGTTCCCGACAACACCGGATTCGCCTTGCAGTTGGCGAACTTCTACCAAATCGATAACCGTCCACGCAAAGCGATCGAAGTCATCTCCAGCGTGCTGCGTCGCGAACCGGAAAACTGGCGGGCGCTACGCCTGCGCGGGGATGCTCAACTGAGCACCTTGGAACACGAAAAGGCGATCGCCGACTACGAGGCGGCTCTCAAGGCGATGAACGCCGATGAGAACGCAGAGGAGTTGGCGATCAGCAAATCGGGCGTGCTGAATAATTTGGCGTGGGTCCTGTCGACCACGCCTACCGATGCACTGCGAAACGGCAAACGCGCCCTAGAGTTAGCCGAAGAGGCATCGGAATTGACGGAGTTTAAAGAAGCCCACATCCTCAGCACCCTCGCCGCCGCTTATGCCGAAACGGGTAACTTCGAAAAAGCGATCGAGTGGTCGACCAAGGCGGTAGAGTTGGGCACGAAGGACGAAAACGAGCAGCTAGATCAACTAAAGAAAGAGCTCGAAAGTTACCAAGGAGGCAAGCCTTGGCGAGAGGAACAAGAAGTCGAAGAGAATGCGGTTCCGATCTTGTCGCCCGCGGATATCATTGATACCTGATCTGCGCCTCCAGCCTGTCTCTCCAAACCGTTTGCTTAGCCTCGGCGGCAAACGGTAGTGGATGCGACCGTTCCGATTCGGTCGCTTTCGTGTTCCTCTCTGTTAGGTCGTCCGTTGCTCGCAAATGCCCGTGCGTCTTGGCGCGATGAGTATCCCTTCGCGTCTCAGTCGATGGAGCTTGACGGCCATCGTTACCATTACATCGACGAAGGCCAGGGACCGCACACCGTGTTGGCGGTGCACGGCAACCCGACGTGGAGTTTTTACTACCGAGCTCTCGCGGCGGGCCTGCCTCTCAAGGACGCCGATGCGGCACCGTCGCGCGTCATCGCGGTCGATCACATGGGATGCGGGCTGAGCGACAAGCCTCAGCATTACGATTATCGCCTTGCAAAGCACCGCGATAATTTGCTGCAGTTGATCGAGCGACTCGATTTGCAACGCGTCACGCTGGTCGCCCACGATTGGGGTGGCGCGATCGGACTCGCCGCAGCGGTGGCTCAGTCGCAACGGTTCGCCGCAGTGGTGTTGCTGAACACGGCGGCTTTTCCGCCCCCTTATATCCCGCGCAGGATTTCGGTTTGCCGTTGGCCTGTGGTTGGAACCTTAGCGATGCGCGGCGCGAATGCTTTTTCGCGTGCCGCGGTCACCATGGCGGTCAACCGACGACCACTCAGCCAAGCAGCAGCGGCCGGTTTGCTCGCACCTTATCAGAACTGGCACGACCGCGTGGCGGTGAACGCGTTCGTAAAAGATATTCCGGTGCGGAAGTCCCATCCGACCTATCGGACGCTGGAAACGCTGGAGCAACAGTTGTCGTGTTTGTCGCATCTGCCGACCCGGTTCGTTTGGGGCATGCGTGACTGGTGCTTCCGACCAGAATGCCTCTATCGCTTGCAGGAATTTTTTCCCAAGCAGCAGACGCAGGAGTTGGCTGATGTGGGGCACTACGTGATGGAAGAAGCGCCCGACGAGGTGCTCGCCGCGGTTCGCTCGGTGCAGGCCGAAGTAGAACGTACCGAAGGTGCCAAGGATGATCGGCATGCGGTCGGCGATGCTTAGTCGATTGCCGGTGTTTGCGAACGGCCAGCACGCAGCGACCGAACGGGTTCGCTGGGCGTGCCTGTTCGAAGCGATGGCTCCCAAAGCGGGAAACGTCTATCCGGGAGCTTCTTTTACGGACTTGCAGTTCGGCGATTTCGTTGCCGCCGCCGATGCCATGGCGTGCGTGCTGGGCGCAGCAACGGCCGACGACCGCTGTGGCCAACTGGTGTTACGATCGGTTCAAGCGACGCGCCATGCTTGCGGTACAAATGTCAACTTGGGCATCGCGTTGTTGCTCGCGCCATTGGTGTTGGCCGAAACCCGCCGCTGCTCGCTGCGCGACGTGCTGCAACAGCTCGATGCCAGCGATGCGGCAGATGTTTACGCGGCGATTCAACTGGCACAGCCCGGTGGGATGGGCGAAAGCGATCAGATGGACGTTCGCCATTCGCCACCAGCGGACTTGTTGGCAGCCATGGATTTAGCGGCTGACCGGGATCGCATCGCCCGGCAGTACGTCACCGATTTTTCGGATCTGCTGGACGGAGTCGTCTCGCGCTCGTTGCGTTCGGCGATCGCCGATTCCGGCGATACGCTGGTCGGGATCTGCCATGCACAGATCGAGATCCTGGCCACCCAAGTCGACTCCTTAATCGCTCGTAAATGCGGGATGGCGACGGCCGAGGAAGCTCGTGCTCGCGCTCAGGCCGTTCAGACGGCGGACAACTTTGATGCCGCCTGGCGGGACTTTGACGGATGGCTGCGAGCCGACGGCCATCGACGCAATCCAGGCACCACGGCCGACTTAATTGCCGCCGCATTGTGGGTCCTGTTGGGAGAAACGCAGGCAGAGCGTTAAGACGTTGCCGATCGGGGGGACGCCGAGCGAGTCGCCGCGGTTGGTGGCTCCATGTTGTGGGGATTTGCGGGCGCAGGGGGGCAATGGGTATAACCTCTCGTTCGACGTTTTGCGAAGGTGCGTCAGCCTGCACCGAGATCGACGATTACCCGCAGCGAGACCGTGATGGCGAAGAAAAAAGCAGCAAGCGAAACCCCGGCGACCTTTGAAACGTCCTTGGCGTCGCTCGAACAGATTGTGGCTCAACTGGAGAGTGGCGAACTGGGGTTGGAAGAATCGCTGGACGCCTATGCCGATGGGATCAAGCGTTTGAAGGATTGCCACAAGCATTTGCAAGCCGCCGAACGACGCGTCGAGAAACTTTCGGGCTTTGACGCGGAAGGCAATCCGGTGCTGGAACCATTGGACGACACTCCGACGGCGGGCAAAGATGCGATCAAACAAACGACTCCCGCAGCGCGGGGACGTCGGAAGTCCGATCTAGACGACGGCGATCACGGTTTATTTTAACAGCCGCCGTTTCACGAACCTTGGAGCGACCTGATGTTTGGATTTTTCCGCAGCAAGCCGCCGTTGATGACGTCGCAGCGAGCCGAAGTGGAGCTGTATATGCGGCGCTGCGTCGAGCGAGTCGGTGCGGATCGGCTGCGCGCCTCGGATGTCATCGGTCGACTGGTCGACGCACCGCTGCAAGTCGACAATCGGGAATCCTTGCTGGCTTCAGCCCAGACGTTTGTCGCCGAGCGAATGGGAGTGAGCGATACCAAGTTTGACATTCAAGTGTCGGAACCAAAGCAATTGCATGCTGCGTCGGCTTACCAACTGGGTGAGCCCCCCACGATCCAGTTGGCCGCCGAAACGGTGAACGATCCGCTGCGTCTGGTTGCCGCCCTTTCGCATTCCTTCGCCCAGCATATTTTGCAAACCGGACCCGACGTGGTGGAGCACGATGCGAATGCACGTCTGGCTGATACGTTGCCGCTGTGTTGCGGACTGGGCGTCTTGCAGAGTGACGCGAGCTTCTATGACGTCTACTGGTCCGCCGGCCTAGAAGATGGCTGGTCAGCGTCACGGCAAGGTTATCTAAATGCGCAAGAAATTGGCTATGCCTTGGCGCTGTTCGCACGCGTGTGTGGGGAAACGAAACCGGCATGGAAACGATGGCTGCGAGCCGACTCCAAGGAAACAATGAACCTGGCCATGCGGTACCACAGCGCTCAATCGCGAGCGGGCCAGGAGTTGCTGTTCGAAGCGAAGCACATTCCCACGGCCGATTCCTCTCAAGCCGACCTAGCCGATTGGGTCGCCGGACCGGACCTAACCTTTGCGTTGGTCGCTGGTTGGTACGCTAGTCGGCTCGACACATTGGATCCCTTGCTGCTGCGAGCCTTGCTGTCGGCGACACGTTCCTCGGATCCCCAATTGGTGCCGCTGGCAGTGCAGTTGTTGGCAGGTGCCGAACGTCCAGGCCAAGAGATCACCGCCCGCGTTGCCGCCTTGGTTGACGACCGACGAACGCCTGTCGCGCTGTCGGCCGTGCAAGCCGCCCACGCGCTGGGAATGGACCTTGTGGAACACTTGCCGTCGATCGGCGTGTTGGTCGAGCGTTTGCAAACGCATCCTTATCCGCTGCTTGATGTGTTATCCGAATTGGGGCCCCGTGCTGCTTCTTTGGATTTTACGATTGCCGGTTTGCTGCCGCGTGCACTCAATTCAGCCGATATGGATTTGACGCAGGCTTACCTCGACTGTTTGCGCAAGATCAGCACCGATCCCGAACAAGTCCTGGAAGCCGCGGTGCCCAATCGCCAACTATGCGATGAACTGTGTGAGTTGCTAACCGCCAAAGCATCGTAGCAACGGGTCGCAGCGAGGTGTTTGATTGGGCTGCAAGCAGCGTGTCGTCTGGGCCTACTGCGTCTTCAGTTTGGCGGCCGCTTTGCGAATCGCCGTCAGATCCTGCTCCGGCTTACGCTCAAGATTCTTGATTTGAAAAACCATGCGGTGGTTCTTTTGAAATCGATCGTGATGGCGATCCAGAAAATCCCAGTAAAGCGTCGTGAACGGGCATGCTTGCTCGCCAACCGCTTGCTTCGGATCGTAACGGCAGGCTTTGCAGTAATTGCTCATCTTGTGAACGTAGTTACCGCTGGCGCAGTAGGGCTTTGTGCCGACCACACCCCCGTCGCCGAATTGGCTCATCCCCAGCGCATTCGGCAGGCTAACCCAATCGACGGCATCGGCGTACATCGCCATGTGCCATTCGTGAAACTTCCGTGGATGCACGCCGAGAAGTTGCGAGAACAAGCCCAAGATCATTAAACGCTGGATGTGATGAGCGTACGCATGGTCGATGACGTTGTGCATGCTGTCCGCGATACACCGCATGTCGGTCTGGCCGTGCCAAAAATAGGCCGGCACATCGACTTCGTCGCAATCCAGTGCATTGCGGTCGATGTATTCGGGCATGTACGTCCAGTAGACTCCGCGGATAAATTCTCGCCAGCCGAGAATCTGCCGCACGAAACCTTCGACGCTATTCAGCGGCGCATTGCCCGCATGGTAGGCCGACACGGCCGCATCGAGAGCGTCCCGTGGATCGATTAAGTGCATATTCATCACCGCCGATATCCGCGAGTGATACAAAAACGGTTGCTCGGTCCAGAGGGCGTCTTGGAAGTCCCCGAAGCCACTCAGCCGATGCGTAATGAAATCCTGCAACGCCGCTTCCGCATCTTCACTCGTCACCGGATAGTCAAAATCGTCGGCGCGACCCGGATGATCGTGAAAGCGTTTCTCGACCATCGCGATCACCTCCCGCGTCGTCTCGTCAGGCGCGAAGGCGCGCGGTGCGGCGACAGGCGGCGGCCCCTCTTTGCCGAACGTTTGACGGTTCTGCTTGTCAAAATTCCACTGACCGCCAAGCGGTTGCTGGTCGTCGTCCAGCAAGATCTTCTGAGATTTGCGTTGGTAGCGATAGAAGTCCTCCATCACCAAGTTCTTGCGATCGCGGGCCCAGTCGTGGTAGTCCTGCAAACGGCAGAGGAAATGCGTGTCCTCGCGAATCTCCAGCGGCACGCCACTCGCTTCGGCTTGGTCGCGAATCGCGTTCAGCACGCGGTAATCGCCAGGCTGTGTAACAACGATTTTCTCAGGCCGCAGTAGCTTGATGTCTTTCCGAAGGATGGTGGCGAAATCGGCGCCTCGGTCATCACTGCGACGATGCGTCAAAGCCTGATAAGAGACCTCGAAATCGCGCTGCCGCAAGGAATCGCGAAAGTGCCGCATCGCGGAGAAGAACAGTACCAGCCGTTTCTTGTGGCACCACACATGCGTTGCCTCCTGATCGACCTCCGCCATCCAGATAACATCTTGTTGGTGGTCGAAATGGTCCAGCGAAGCGATCCGCGGACTTAGTTGATCGCCAAAGACAAGACATAAATTGCGCATCAAACGGGTAACTCGTCAAGAAAAGCCATGTTCGCGGGAACACGCTACCGCAGCGGTTCCCGTAAACAAGATAACGCGGCGGCTAGTCGAACTTCAGCACCGGCAGGGTACGAGCTTTCTGGATTCGCTGGGCAATTGCAGCCGGAGTTTGATCGACCGATCCGACTGGCAAGGCGGCGTGTTGGCCCGCAACGTAGCGATCTCCTTGGCGCGAACCTCGACGACGAAATTCGTTTTCAATCTCCAGACGCAACGCGGACTTCTGGTGACACCACTTCGGCGCGATCAAAAAATCGGGAGGGGCATCACCACTGACCCGTTCGACAATAACGTGGGGCGGGATACGTTCCAGAAAGTCCACAACGGTATGGACGTAGGCCTCGCGTTCCATCATTTGGACTTTGCCTGCCAGGACTTCTTCGCCCAGCGGCGTTCCGTGAACCGCGTACAAATTGTGCAACTTGACGGCGTCGACTTGCAGCGGCCCAATCTGGTCGGCGGTCTGCATCATGTCGTCGTGCGATTCGCCGGGGACCCCAAGAATAATGTGGGCGCAGGTTTCGAAGTCACGCCCGGCACTGCGCTGCATCGCATCGATCATGCTGGCGTGATAATGCCCACGATTCATCCAGTCCAAGCTGCGATCGTGAATCGTCTGCATCCCGTATTCCAACGACACGTAATGATGCTTTGCCAAGTCATCGATCAGATCGAGGACTTCGTCGGGAACACAGTCGGGGCGCGTGCCAATGGCCAATCCAACGACCTGCGACGAGACGTTCAGAGCCGCCCGGTAGAGCGTCTCTAATTGGTCGATGGGACCATACGTGTTGGTTGCCGGTTGGAGGTAGGCGATAAAGCCAGCGACGTTGCTGTACCGTTCACGGACCGACGTGATACCGCGGTTCAGTTGATCCAAGACGCTGGCCAGCCGCACGCGACGACTGGGGCTGAAGGACCGGTTGTCGCAAAAGTTACAGCCGCCTCGTGTCACCGCCCCATCGACGTTGGGGCAGGTAAAACCGGCATCGATGCTGACTCGCTGCACGCGTCCCCCGAACCTACGGCGCAGCGCGGCACCGAAGGCGTTAAACGGCAATCCTTCCTCCCGCCAAGCCAGCTTGTCAAAGTCGTGGCCCGCGTCCGGCTGTGGATTTTGCTCCGATACGCCTTCACCCGCTCCGCAATTTGATGATTGAACGGGCTGGTTTTGCACACTAGCAGCATTTTTTTGTGGAATATTCATCCCTATCCGTTGTCAGACGGCAGTTTTCGGAAACAATGGAAGGCAAGTGAAAATTTAATATGACGTTTCTCGCCTTAGCGGTCGGCTCGGATTTATGCCAATTTCATCGAACAGCTCCGACTCCAGTCACGATTCCAGTGATACTCACAATGGTGAAGAAATGGGAGAACTGGTGCCTTGTGGCGGTGGTGATCCGATTCCTTTATTTCAGTCTAAGTTGGTTGTCGGTCGTCGGGAATCGTGCGATATCTCGTTGAAGTTCGCCAACATTTCCGGCCAGCATTGTCGGCTGTCGCTGGAAAGTGGCTACTGGTTTGTGCGCGACTTGAACAGCCGCAACGGTACCAAGGTGGACGGTCGGAAGATTTACCGCAAGCGGTTGGACCCTGGTTGCGTGATCTCGCTAGCCAAACACGACTTCAAGATCGAATATAACCCACAACTTTTGGGCGCTTTCGGCACCCCGCCACCCGACGACGACGATGCGGAAGAATTGCTGCGGCGTTCATTGATGGATCGGGCCGGTTTGGTACGACGCAATCCTCAGAAGCCGAATTCGAACAAAAACGTCATGGACGACTGAGCGACCGTAACGTGCTGAGCCAAAGTATTCGGCTCGTGCCGGTGCGAGTCGGTGCGGTGAGTAACCAGCCCGACGGCGAAGGTCAGTTGTTCCGGATTTGACGCTTTCGACTCTTGTGCGTCCCTTCCGGGTTATCGCAGATGTTTGGGATGCGAGCCACTTTCATCACGCCCCCTTTCGATGGAAGCATGGTTTGGTTGGTCCCAGCCTACCGGACATCCGATGGAACTCTTTTAGACGCTGTCGGCCTTTTCATGGACGAAAGTTGCTAGCCCGGCCGGCGTCTGCATTCAGCTTTGAGCCCTCACGCATTGATAAGCGGTCATGGAAGACGCCCCTCGCAACAACCTTTCGCTGCGACGCCTCCTCGCGGGGTGTTGGTTGGTTGCTGCGACATTTCCCGGTCTGAGAGTTTACGCTGACGATGCCAGTGGGCGCGACCCGTCCGATGCCCCATGGTTGCGGCCGATCGAGAACTTAGACCCGGTATTTGCCACGGCCGATATTCCAACAGCGGTCATTACAGCGCCCGTGCAGTCGCCCCCGTTCGATGCCTTGGTGTTTCCACCCGAGTATCACACGCCTGCGTGGAAACCAGTTCAGCCGGTTCGGACACCCGAAATCGTCGCGGGCGAAACGCGAAACGTTGAACGGGTAAGAATGTTTCACGCGATTCGCGAGCCGGCGCAACGGTCGGTCGCTATCCGCAAAACGCAGCCAGATCGTTCGTTATCCACTGCCGCGCGAGTGCGTGCGGACGAAGAACCGACCGTTGCGGCAAATCAGGAACCTGCTCCGGCGCCGCCACTGCCGCAGCCAAGGACCGCCCCCCCCATGCCTGCGGTATCGGTCGAGATCCACGGAATCGCTGGCCAAGCCCAAACGCCGCAGCCGACGGCTCCGTTGCCGAACCCCAAGCCGGATGTCAACGATTTGCCACCCTCGTTGTTACATGCTCCGGTACACAGCACGCCAGCCGCTGCGGTTACCTGGGAGGAAATGGCGGCGCAAACCCGTTGGCAGCGACGTCAAACGATTGCTCAACAAGTCAGCACGGAAATTTTGGGCGATCGGTCAGAGATCACGAAACTGGCACCGCAACTGAACGTGTCGACTTTTACGGCCCAGCGATTGGCTCAGGATGCGGCGCGGACACTCCGCGATGCGCGCGAACAAGCCCGACGGGCAACCCCGCTGTCAGCCCTCAGTTCCGCCATGGAAACGTTGCGTTTAATCGCCGACGCGAACGACCTGTTGGACGGTTCGGTCGTTTCGGCAACCAACCTTCAGCAGGCACAAACCGCACTCCGCGAGTCGGCTGATTTTGCTGGTCGGTTTGGTCCCGTCGGACCCGACACCATCAGCCGCATGGTGCAGTCGCATCAGACACCGGTGCTGAAGAACTGTGACCTTGGAACATTCAATGGCAGTCGAGCCGCGGACGTCTACCTCGATTTTGCTCGCGAGAAACTCGCTGCCGTTGCCCTAGCCAATCCCTTGGCAACCGAAGCGTTGGTAGTGCTGGCCGATGTCAAACAGCAGGCCGATGCCCAGGGACCGGTGACCGATGCAATCGTCATCAGTTTACTGCGTGCTGCCTTGCAGGCTCGACCCGACGACGCTGCGGTCGCTAACGAACTTGGCTACCAATTGCTGAAGCAAGGTTTGTTAAGCGAATCACAGTGGGTGCTGGAACATAGCCTGAAATTGCAACCTTCGAGAGCCGCTGGAACAAACCTGGCCGAGGTGTTGCGCCAACGAGGCGACTTGGTAGGTGCACGGGGCTTGATCGCAAGGCTGGACACACTGCCAGTTCCTGCCCCACAACAGCCTCAGGTTTACTCGGTTTCACCGCGGCAGTTTGCCGCCTTGTCACCCTCGTTGGCATCCCCGGTGACTCCCGCACAACTCCAATCGCAAGGTACTCCCCCGAACAACACTCCTAACGCAGCCACGACGGGCAACTCGACAAGCCCAACGATGGCGCCCGCACCAACACTGGCATCCCCCGTCCAGCCGGCTGAGCCCAAAGGGCCGATCGGAAGGGTCGCGGATGCTGTTTCAAGCCTGTGGAAATAGACGCATGTTGGCAAAAAATCAAAGCCGTTTTATTACTGCTCTACTCCCGCGTGTCGCGAAACCACGCGCCGGTGTAAGGATTGGTTTGTGCGGTTTGTGCCTGTGGTTGTCAGCCATGGTGCAAATCGCTGGCGCGCAAAATTATCCCTACGGCACCGCCGAACAAGCAGGCCCACACAATCCGGCGCAACTCGGATTGCCGCAAGCCGGTGGTGATGGGCAGTGCGGATGCGGGCGACTGGGAGCCCCCGAAGTCTGCCGTGGCGGGTGCCAGCCTTGCATCCAGGGTGTCGACTGCGGCACCTGTTCGGGAGCCGAGGCCCGCTGGAGTGACATGAAGCCGATGGACTTTCAGGCTTACGCTCAAGGCGAATATGCCGGACCGCCGCGGCTAGCGCACTTGGCACAGTATCGCCTCCGTCCCGGTGATGAAATGCAGATGATTTATCTCATCACGAGACGGCAAACGGGCGGGGCCTATCGGTTGACCGTTGGCGACGAAGTGCTGGTCGAGTCGATTTTGAATGAAGAGTTGCAGCGGGGCACGCTGGAACGGGGCTTGCAAGTTCAGCCCGACGGAACGATTACGCTGTTGCTATTAGGACAAGTCCACGCGGCGGGTTTGACGGTCGATCAACTACGGCGTTTGTTGGAACACAAGTACAGCAAGTTTTATGATGACCCGTCGATCGACGTAACGCCGGTGAAAACGAACACTTTGGCGGAAGATATTCGCAATGCGGTTGGGGGCCAGAGTGGTCTGCAACAACAAGCGGTCAACGTGCGGGTGACTCCCGACGGGAAAGTCCGCCTGCCAGGAGTCGGGTCGGTGTGCGTGCAGGGATTGTCAATGAGCGAACTGAAGCGCGAGATCAATCTGCGTTACGGGGAGATCGTCGTGGGGCTGGAAGTCGAGCCGATTCTGACGCAGCAGGCACCGCATTTTGTCTACGTGCTGGGCGAAGTCGGGCAATCGAATCGCTTCCAGATGGATGCTCCCACCACCGTGCTTGGAGCGATCGCGCTGGCAGGCGGCTATTTGCCAGGTGCCAACATGCGGCAGGTCGTTGTGCTGCGACGTGCCGACGACTGGCGATTGATCGCCACCATGCTGGACCTGCAAGGAGCCGTGTTGGCCAAACGTCCCACGCCGGCGGATGAAATTTGGCTACGTGATGGAGACGTCGTAATCGTGCCAAAATCATCCATTCGAGTGCTGAACGATTTCGTTCAACAGGTCTTTACTAACGGAATCTACGGAATCGTTCCGTTCTCTGGATTTACTGTCGAGCAGGTGAATCTGTAACCCCTTTGCTCCGCATCGTTACCGCGGATCGGCGTTGGTGACAGCCAACCGCAGATGTTCGGTGAGGCCGATAATTTGTTCGACATCGAGCTGTTCGGTGCGTTCACCGCCGGTATAACCGGCTCGCTCGATCGTCGCGTCGACCTCCGCCTTGCTCAACCGCCCCTTGAAAGCGCTGCAGGTGACGCTGCGCAAAAGTTTCCGCCGGTGAAAGAATAACGCTCGAACGGTTTCGTGAAAGAATCTCAGGTCGGTCAGTGCGGCACGGCGTTCGGGCTGTAAGTCGATGCGAACAATCGCCGAATCGATTTTGGGCCGTGGCCAGAAAACTTGAGGCGGCATGACCCGCACGATCTGGGCTTGGCATTGGGCCTGGATCCAGACGGTCAGGGCGCCGTAATCTTTGGAACCCGGTTTGGCCACGATCCGATCGGCCATCTCCTTTTGGATGGTGATCACCATCCGAGCCGGCGGAGGATCGCCCACTAGAAGATTGCTGATCAGCGGTGTCGCGATGTTGTACGGCAGATTGGCTACCAGCATGAAGCGGGATTCTTCGCCGAGAGCTTCGAGTGCAAACCGCACGCTGTCCATCAGCTCCGGTGCAAGCGTGTGCTTGTTCTTCAACGCGTCAATGTGCAGTTGCTTGACATGCGGATACTGGTGCAACTCGGATTGCGAGAGCTCCGCAAGATTGTCATCGATTTCCACCGTGACCACCGCTCCGGCGGACTCTGCCAGCAGCGTGGTCAGTGACCCCATGCCGGTGCCGACTTCCAGCACGACGTCAGTCTTGCGCATCTCCGCCGAACGAGCGATCAAGTCCAGCAGGTTCAGGTCGATCAGGAAGTTCTGTCCGAACCGCGTCAGCGGCCGCAAGCCCGCGGCAGCGAAGCGTTCGTTCAGGTAAGAGGCGGTTTGTCGCTCGGCCATCCGTCTTGCGTTTCCAAAAAGCGGCCTACGTACTTAGCCAATACGTCGGTCTCGAGGTTGACTGGCGAGCCGGGCTGTAAACGGCCCAGCGTCGTTACGGTAAGCGTATGCGGAATCAAGGCGACACTGAACTGATCAGTTGTTACGTCGACCAACGTAAGGCTGACGCCATCGACCGTGATGCTACCTTTGGCCGCCATCTGCCGCGTTAATGGCGCCGGTACCTTGAACCACAATTTGGCCCATGGCGGATCTTCTTCACGACGATCAAGCGCGCCCAAGGCATCGACATGGCCGGTGACGTAATGTCCCCCCAGGCGATCCCCCACGGCAAGCGCACGTTCGAGGTTCACCGGCGAGCCGGCCGTTAAATCGCCCAGGTTCGTCCTCGACAGGGTTTCCTCGCCTGCTTCGAGATCGGCGATCGAGCCGGCGCGGGCCACGACCGTCAGACAGCATCCGTTGATGGCGATGCTGTCTCCAATCGCAAGACCTTCGGCCACGTGACCGCACTCGATTCGGAGTCGACGTCCGGGGGCCTGTTCGATCATTTCGACAACGTGGCCGAGGGTCTCGACAAGTCCTGTAAACATCTTAGCGTGTCATGGGGCCGGAAGGATAAACGAGACGACGCATCTACTTCGCCGCCCGCAGCATACCGCGAGCTCGGATCAGTGCGGTCTCTTTCAGGGCGAGCGATTCGGCGTTCGTACTCGGCAGTGCCAAAGCCGCTTCGAGAGCTTGTTCCGCATCTTCTGTTTCCAATTGCTCTGCCGGCATCGCCCGACCGGTCAAGATCGAAACGACATTGTCTTCGACTTGAGCAAAACCACCATCGACGAAGTATTCGGTCACCGAACCGTCCACCTTCAATCGCAAGCGGCCATAACCCAGCCGCCCGATCATGGCAGCGCGGTCTTTGGCAATGCCCAGTTCTCCATCGAACATGGGCAACGTTAGGTAATCGACCTCACGGTCAACCGCCGTCCGTTCGGGCGTTACTACTAAGCAGCGAATCGCCATCGTTTACTTGCCCTCCTGGGCCATTTTCTTAGCTTGCTCTTCCGCTTGCTCGATCGAGCCGACGTACATGAACGCACGTTCGGGCAGGTGGTCCCACTTGCCTTCGCAGATTTCTTCAAAGCTGCGGATGGTGTCGGCCATCGGGGTGATTTCACCCTTCTTGCCGGTGAAGACTTCCGCCACCAAAAACGGCTGAGACATAAAGCGTTCGAGTCGACGAGCACGATGCACGATCATCTTGTCCTCTTCGGCCAATTCGTCGACACCGAGGATCGCGATGATGTCCTGCAATTCGCGGTAGCGCTGCAGAATCGTTTGGACGCGTCGGGCAACCCCGTAGTGATGGTCGCCGACGTACTGTGGGTCGAGGATACGACTGTTCGATGCCAACGGATCGATTGCCGGGTAAATCCCTTTTTCCGAAATCGAACGTTCCAGGTAAATGAACGCGTCGAGTTGGCTAAAGGCGGTCGCAGGGGCGGGGTCGGTCGGGTCGTCCGCGGGCACATAAACCGCCTGCACCGACGTGATGGCTCCCTTGTTGGTCGAGGTAATGCGTTCTTGCAACGCACCCATTTCCGTCGCCAGGGTCGGCTGGTAACCGACCGCCGAGGGCATCCGTCCGAGCAACGCGGAAACTTCCGAGCCCGCTTGGGAGAAACGGAAAATGTTGTCCACGAACAACAGCGTGTCGGCACCCGTGGTATCGCGGAAGAACTCCGCCATCGTCAACGCCGAGAGGGCCACTCGCAGTCGCGAACCTGGCGGCTCGTTCATCTGACCGAAGACCATGCAGGTTTGCTCGATCACCTTGCGACCGGTATCCCCGATCGCTGTTTCTTGCATTTCCAACCACAGGTCGGTCCCTTCACGGGTACGTTCGCCAACGCCGGCGAACACGCTGTATCCACCGTGGCTGCTGGCGATACGAGCGATCAATTCGGTCAAAATGACCGTTTTGCCCAGCCCAGCACCGCCGAACAAACCGGCTTTACCACCACGCACGAACGGCGTCAGCAGGTCGACCACCTTGATGCCCGTTTCGAAGACCTCGGTGTTGGTCGACAGTTCCGACACGGGGGGAGCTTGACGGTGAATCGGCCAGTAATCGTCCGCTTCGACATCGCCACGCTTATCGATGGGCTGTCCCAACACGTTAAAAACGCGGCCGAGCGTTGCTTTTCCAACAGGCACCGTCAACGGTTTGCCAGTGTCGACGACATCCATCCCACGCATCATACCGTCGGTGCTACCGAGAGCGATGCAGCGAACACGGTTGCCACCCAAATGCTGTTGGATCTCGCCCGTCATTTCGACCTTCACACCCTTGTGCTCCGAAGTCACCGTGACGGCGTTGTAGATATCTGGCAGGGCGCGTTCTGGAAATTCAGCGTCGAAGGTAGAACCAATCACCTGGGTGATCCGGCCGACGGTCTGTGCGGTATCGGTAGACATCGGATGAAGTTTGAAGTTTGGAGGGTGAAGTTTGAAAAGCTACCTTCGAGGGGAAGGCACACGGTGTCAAATCGTTTTCGTTAACGAGTTTCGTTCTTCGGCTAGTTCGCCATCGCCTCGACGCCGCCGATGATCTCCATGATCTCTCCGGTGATCTGCGACTGACGGGCGCGGTTGTAGGTCATCGAAAGCTGCTTGATCATATCGCCCGCACTCTCGGTGGCGCTCTTCATCGCGACCATTCGAGCGATCTGTTCGCTCACTGCCGCATCGAGAAAGCACTTGAACAGTCGGACTTTGAAGCTGGTTGGAACCACTTCGGCGAGGATACTTTCCGCAGAAGGCAGGAATTCAAATTCGCCCGCTGACGAAACCGATTCGGACGCTTGATCGGCATCACCCAGCGAAGCCAACGGCAGCAGCGTTTCCACCACCGCGATCTGCTTGCTTGTGCTGACGAACTGAGTGTAGGTCACGTCCAATCGGTCGATCTCGCCGGCGCTGTAAGCGGCCAGATATCGATCCGCGATGACCGAAACTTCGTCGTACTTGGGCTGGTCGTCAAACTGCAGATAAGCCTGATCGACTTGTCGTTTGCGGAACTTCATGCCAGAAATCCCCCGTTTACCGCTGACTTCCAGCGACACACCGGCGAGTTCACTTTCCAAGGAGTTGAGCCGTTCGACCGCCGTCCGCAGGACGCTGCTGTTGTAGCCACCGCACAAACCGCGATTGCTGGACAATACCAACAGCTTCGCTTGAGTCGGGTTTTCGCGGGCTTCGAGCAACGGGTGCTCCACGTTCAAACCGGCTTGCGCAAGCCGGTTGACGATCTGAGTGATCTGCTCCGTGTAAGCGGTCGCCGCAGCGGCACGGTCCATCGCCTTCTTGTAGCGGGCCGTCGCGATCAGCTCCATCGTCCGCGTGATTTTGCGGATGTTCCGGATCGATTTGCGACGTTTGTCGAGTGCGCGAGCGTTGGCCATGATTTGTTATGCGATGCTTCGTTACGTAATCAAGCGGATGTTAACGGGGTAACGGTAGGGAACGCCTTTGCTGGCAGTGATGGTGGCAATCAGCCCAAACACTACTTGCAAAATCGCCGGCACCGCGACCAACACGATTCCAAAACAGGTCACCATTCCAATCACGATCGTTATCACATAGATGATTAACAGCGTGAGTTGAAAATTGAGTGCTTCTTTCGCTTCCTGGTCAATGTATGCCGACTCGTCCTTTTTGATTACCCAAATTAAAAAAGGCCCCAAAAACCCCAGCACTCCTCCGATCGCAACTCCCAACAAACCGCCGAGGTGGGCCAAGGTGGCCAAATTCTTCTCTTCGTTCGTCGGAATGTACGAATCGGGATTGTACGGATCTTGATTTGGTGGAATGTATGGGTCCTGGCTCATTTGTCTGCTCCGAGTGGGTCGGTGAGATTCCGAATCGACCGAAGCAGTACTCTTTATACCACTGCTTCAACCGGACGATAGTTCTGCTTGAATTCGACGATCATGGCCTTCATCTTGCCAACAATCTCGTCGGTCAGCTCGCCTTTGTCGGCTAATTCTTTAACCAAACCGGCATGCTTGTCATGGGCGTATTGCAGGAAATCGGTTTCCCACTGCTGCACCGCTTTGACCGGCACATCATCGACGTAGCCGTTCGTACCAGCGTACAACACCAGCACTTGCTCGGTTACATTCAACGGTTTGTACTGCGGCTGCTTGAGCAATTCGACCATCCGGTAACCGCGGTCGAGCTGCTTTTGCGTGTCGGGATCGAGATCCGTTCCGAGCTGCGCGAAGGCTTCCAAAGCACGGAAGGCGGCGAGGTCGAGACGCAAACCGCCGGCGACCTTTTTCATCGCCTTGATCTGAGCGGCACCGCCAACGCGCGAAACCGAAATACCGGCGTTCATTGCGGGCCGAACACCGGAAAAGAACAAGTCCGGTTGCAGGTAGATCTGGCCGTCGGTGATCGAAATCACGTTGGTCGGAATGTAAGCCGAAACTTCGCCTTCGAGCGTTTCGATAATGGGCAGGCTGGTTAGCGACCCCCCGCCGAGCTCATCGGACAATTTCGATGATCGCTCCAACAACCGACTGTGGCAGTAGAAGACGTCTCCGGGGAATGCCTCGCGACCTGGAGGACGACGCATCAGCAGACTCATCTGCCGGTAGGCGGTCGCTTGCTTCGACAAGTCATCGTAAACAATCAGGGCGTGCTGGCCATTGAACATGAACTCTTCCGCCATCGCCGTACCTGCGTACGGGGCAACGTACTGCAACGGAGCAGGAGCACTCGCACCGGCCACAATCACCGTGGTGTAGTCCATCGCGCCGTACTTATTCAGAGCGTCGATGATCCCTGCAACCGAGCTGTCTTTCTGACCGATCGCGACGTAAAAGCATTTGACGCCCGTATCTTTCTGATTGAGGATCGCGTCGATCGCCACGGCGGTCTTGCCGGTCTTCCGGTCGCCGATGATCAGCTCACGTTGTCCGCGACCAATCGGCGTCATGGCGTCGATCGCCTTGACACCCGTCTGCAGCGGTTCGGTCACCGGTTGACGCTCGGCAACGCCAGCAGCGATCACTTCGACGGGACGTCGGATGTCGGTTTGCACGGGGCCCTTGCCGTCCAGCGGGTTGCCCAGCGGATCGAGCACGCGGCCGACCACTGCATCGCCAGCGGGAACACTCAGCAACGTCCCCAGAGCACGCACTTCGTCGCCTTCTTGGATCGTCAGATAGTCACCCAGAATGATGACCCCAACGCTGTTCTCTTCCAAGTTGAAGGCCAAGCCGATGGCATCGTTGGGGAATTGCACCATTTCCCCCGCCATCACGCCCGACAATCCATAGACGCGAGCAATGCCGTCGCCTACTTCCAGCACCGTGCCGACTTCGCGGACATCGACCTTATTTTCAAACTGTTCGATTTCGGCTTGCAGGACCGAAGCGATTTCGTCGGAGTTGAACTTCATTCGCCTGTTTTCCTACCGTAAGGGCGGAATTGTTTAAAAAATGATTCGTATAAAAGGACTACTCGGGCCCGACATCGCTCACCCTTGCAAGCGCCATCGTGGCAACGGTAGGCAGGATTAAGTGTTGCTGGCAAACTCATCAAATCGATTCAGCAGTTGCTTTGCAAAGCCACTGCTGGCACGACGCGACATCGCCTCGAGGCGTCCAGCGACGCTGGAGTCAAACACGGTGTCACCGACGCGGATCACCACGCCCCCGATGACTTCGGGATCGACCAATTCTCGCAGTCGAACTTCTTTGGAAAAAGTTTGCGCCAGTCGAGCGCGGATCTGATCCCGCAGGTCATCGGTCAATTCCACCGCCGAACGAACTTCCGCCACAATGCGATTCATGAACTCGTCTTGCTGTTCTTCGGCCGCACGCAGGATGGCAGCTAAAAACCCAAGCCGACCACGGACCGCCGTGACCTTCAAAAACCGTAACAGCACCGGATTCAGTTGGTCGCCAAACAATCGATCCAAAATGCGGTGCTTCTCTAAAATATTGACCCGCGGCGAGGCAAACACGATCGCCAAATCGTGGTGTTCACGCAGCGTCTCGGTCACCAACTGACTCAATTGAGACAGCACTTCATCCACGACATTCTCTGACTTGGCGGCACCCAACAACGCCGTCGCGTAGGTCACGCCAAGCCGTTCGGCACCGGTGTCGAGCACCGTGTCGTGTTTAATCGGTTCTCTCATCGAGATACTATTTCGTGCAGGGGTTGTTAGCGGTCAACTAGTTCTTGCTGGGCAAACGATCCAAAGACTGACGAATCAGCTCGGCGTGATCGTCGGCCTTGAGCTCACGACCGACCACTTGCTTCGCCAACGCCATCGCAATGTTCGACGTTTGATCGGCCATTTCCGACAACGCCACCTTCTTGGCGGTCTCGATGTCCGCAACCGCTCGCGTACGCTGCCGATCGGCCTCTTCTTTAGATTGATCGACGATTCTCTGCCCGGCTGATTCGGCATCGCGTCGTGCTTCGGCGAGCATTGCCTGCACCTGCGTTTGCGCATCGTCCAACTGAGCTTGCAGGTCGGTCTTCAGCATCGCGGCCTCCTTGCGAGCCTCCTCAGCACCCACTAAATCGCTGCGGATCTTTTCTTCGCGAGCTTGCAGGCCCTGCAAAATCGGTGGCCAAACAAAGAACGCCAAGATCAAAAACACCGCTCCAAAAATCAGCAGGTTCCAGATCGCCGAACCAATATCCACGTTCAGCAGCGGGCTGACTGGATGGGCTTCGGCGTCGCCTTCCGCATGCTCCGCGCCATGTTCAGCCGGATGCTCATCACCGGGCTCCTCCGAAGCCACCCCAGCGTCATCCTCGGACAGCATTTCGCTGTCCGCTTCGACTTCCGCAACCGGGGTATCTTGAGCAAGTAACGGAGGTGCTGCCATCGTCGCGCCAAACATTGGCACGCAAGCGAGTAGCAACCATAAAGTTAAACGGTTCATGAAAATCACCGAATCGGTCAGTGTTATAGAACGAACAATGACAGACCTTAGATAACGCTCGGCAAAATGTATGCGAGGATCAACGCGATCACGGTCACACCCTCGATCAAAGCCGCAGCGATCAGCATGTTCGTACCGATCTGGCCACTCGCTTCGGGCTGGCGCGACATCGCTTCGACGGCCGAACCACCGATACGACCGATGCCCAAGCCAGCACCCACCAAAATCAATCCCATGCCGATACCAACACCCGCACGACCCCAGTCGGGAACGGTCAAAACGGTGGCATCTTGGGCGAATGTCAACATCATCAATGCGAATTCAAACATCTCTCGAGTCGCTCCTGTCAGTAGACTGTCAACGCTGTGCAGCCTGGGGTGTTTGGCCGAAGCCGAAAGGTAAAAACAGTAGTGGTAAATCGGTGGGCTGAACCAGCCCGCAAATTGTCTTCGTGGTCAACGGCCCGTCGCTAAACGGCCGGCCCCAGCCGAGCCGGATCGATCGCTTTGTCGACGTCCATCTGACCTTCGTCGCTCAGCGGATCCGGCTCTTCGTGGGCATGGTCTCCGTCATGATGGTGCACCGCACCGGCAGAGATAAACAGCACTGTGAGGAAGGTAAAAATAAAGGCTTGCAGCAGGCAGATAAACAACTCCAGCAGCGTCAGCACGGTGCCGCCGAGCAACACAGCCACTCCCACCCCGTAGCCCAACCCCGCACTCGAATTCGCCGCCGCGAAAATCAGCAACACAAACGCCGCAATCACTAAGTGACCGGCCATCATGGTGCCGAACAATCGCATCGCCAACACGACGCACTTGATCACCAACCCCATCCATTCCAACACGTACAACCCCAACGCCATCGGCAGCATCTTGGGGTCCCAGCCAACAGGATTGAAGTGACCAAAGAAAGCCTTCGCACCCGCCTCGCGGATGCCAATAAAAATGATCGCCACGAACGACAGCAATGCCAGGACTCCGTTAAGAGCCAAATTACTGGTCGCCGTGCCACCCCAATGCGAGTAGTGCGGATCGCCGGTCAGCAGTTGCAGCACATAGCCGATCGGAAGCAGTCCCAGCACGTTGCAAAAGAGGATAAAAAAGAAAATCGTCCAGATATACGGAATGTATTTATCGGTCAGATGGTGCAAGTTTGGTCGCGCGATCTCGTCGCGAACAAACGCACACATCGTCTCCATCAGTTGCGCAAAACGTCCTCGAGTCTGAACGCCCGCCACTCCATCGCCCGTGGGTCGAATCCGGCGTGACACCAGCCAGAAAACGATGACCACAACAATAGCCGACACCAAAGTCATCAGCATATGATTAGTAATGAAGAAACTGTACTGCCCATCGTAAATGTGCAGGAACGGCATATCGCCTTCCACGCCGGGAACATTCAAATGGAACAGCGGCTCGGAATGCAAGGCGTGAGGCAGCACATGATCGACCGGATTGTGGTCGCCACCTTCCGCAGAAGCAAACAGTGGAGCTATTGGGGAGATCAAAGCAGATACCATCAGGCGTTGGGCTCCGTAACTCGCTGGACCGAACGGGTGCCGAGGAAACGCACAACCACCACGACCTCCGTGGTCAGTAGCGTTGCGTACCAAAAGATGGTCCACAGGCCGACGGTTTGTCGAGGGGCCGAACCTGTTTTCCAAACCAAAATCAGAAATAAAATCGTCAACGAAGATCGCAGAGCGAGCGAAGAGATCACGCCACCGGTGACTTGAGCCCCTTGCTGACGCAGCGATCCCTGCCTGGCGACGGCCAGCGGCAGCACACTGAACAACGCAATCGCCAACGAAACGCCTCCGACCAACTGACCCAAAACAGGATCGATCGCAACGGCTTGACTGGCTCCAACCGCCAGCACCCCTCCAGCCAACACACACCAGACGGCCACCGAGGCGACCGCAATGCGAGAAGGATGAATCATGGGCTGAAGATTAGGCATTGGGACCGTTGCAAACAAGCAGATCGCGGAGAGCAATCTCGGAAGGGGTTTTGGCACAAGGTAAGGGGCGATCGCGGAGGCCATGTTAACGACTGGCGCGGACAACATGCACCATGCCAACGACAAATCCCAGTAAACAACCGGTAATTAATCCCCATGGCTGTGCAGCTTGAAAGATCAGTTTGTCTAGCAAGTAACCTGCACCCATCGCCGCTAAGATTATGGCGGCCAACTCGAGACCCAAGCCGACCAAGCGTCCGGGAGGAACACCACGGTTGCTGCTGGGCATCAAGCCATCTCCATCGAAGGTGCGTAAATAGTGACCAGAGAAGGCCGCGAGTGCTAGCGGTCGCGACTTTCTGCCGCAGTGTAACGCCGCGACGGTCGTCTCGGTGATT
>Ga0102938_10000570_pt1 | contig 27181 bp, 28 predicted proteins | sample SalPonR2_B_D2_MG_FD_84516 | JGI IMG/M metagenome (GOLD analysis project Ga0102938, IMG submission 84516) | Salt pond soil microbial communities from South San Francisco under conditions of wetland restoration - Salt Pond MetaG R2_B_D2_MG | ecosystem: Environmental > Aquatic > Marine >... | reverse complement strand
GTGCTTGTGCTTTCGATAAACAAAATGGATTCCATCGAGGAAAAGAAAGCTTCTGACGATGCGGCTGAGGAACAGGCGTCAAGCAGATTGTTGACTTTGGCTATCAATGCGTCAGAAACAGAAAAACTTTTTCAAGCCGACCAAACCGGAGAAATAAGGCTTGCCCTCCGGCATCCTGATGCGGATAATGAAATTGGCACCAACGGAAGTATCACAGATGATTTTGTGCCTTTGAGACGATAATATAAAAAGTCATGGTAAACGGAGGGATGTTTATGGAACATAAAGTGAATGTGTTGATAGCTGACCAAAACGAAAAAGATATCGAGAATATCCGGGTGGCTCTTAGCCATGAGGAACGCATAAGAATAGTAGGAGAATGTTCCGAGGGCATTTCGACAGTCAAGCTGGCGAAAAATGTCAAGCCGGACGTTGTTCTTATGGATATAAACATGCCGGGAATAAAGAATGTCACTCCCACCGAAATATTGACAGCAACAATCCCTAATGTGCTTGTAATAGTCACTTTCGACAAGGGCGGAAAGAAGAACCTCAAGAAAGCCATGAGCGATGGAGCCAGGGACTATATTGTCAAACCGGCGGCTGCGGATGTATACATAGACACCATTTTGGACCTCTACGACAAGGATTTGAAGAGAAGGGAAGTCCTCTACGGAAGAAAACAGCACGAGGAAGACATGAAACCCAAGATTGTATCCATTTTCAGCACCAAGGGCGGGGTTGGAAAAAGCACAATAGCGACAAACATAGCGACTGCCTTGGCTCAAAAGACCGAGGAAAGGGTTGCGCTTGTGGACTTAGACCTTCAGTTTGGGGATGTCTCGGTTATGCTGAACCTTTATCCTGAGCGAACCGTAATGGAACTTGTCAAGGATATACAGAGCCTCGACAAGGAACTCCTAGAAGACTACATGATGCTTCATAATTCGGGCGTAAGGGTTTTGCCGGCTCCCTCAAGGCCCGAGTACGCAGAGTTTGTGACGGGAGGAAATATTCAAAGGATACTGCGCACACTGAAAGAAAGCTATAAGTATATTGTCGTTGATATGGCTCCAGCATTTGACGATGTCAATCTTGCCGCTTTAGATTTGTCGGACAGCATAATGCTTCTGACCACATTGGATCTTCCAACCATAAAGAATGTAAAGTCCGGCCTTCATGTCATGAAAACCCTGAATTACAGGGATGACAAGATAAGCCTTATTTTAAACCGCTACCACCGCAATTTCGGCATAAATGTGTCGGATTTGGAAAAAACTACAGAAAAGAAAATATCGCATATTGTGCCTGAGGACAGCCGCACTATAATCGATGCAGTCAACAAGGGAAAACCGTTTGTCCTCAATAATCCGGGCAGCTCGGTTACAAAGAGCATATACAACATAGTCGACGAGATAATGGGCAGGGATGAAAAGAAATCGATGTTTGGAAAATGGATTGGGAAATAGGGAGGTAGGAACATGTCTCTGTTGGAACGAATTGAAAAGGAAAAAAACGGTTCGTCTTTGAAAGTTGAATCTGATGAAGGCATAAAGAGCGAAAGCAATATTTCAAAAAGCCAGAATGAAATTTTGAAGGGGAAAATACAGAAAAGGCTTATGGAAAAATCAAAGGATGAATCCGTAGATAAAGGAAAAATCAAGGAAAGCCTCACAGCCATACTTGATGACATCCTGAAAGAGGATGAGACATTTGTAACCCGCAGGCAGAAGGAAAAAATAATCACCGACACGATAAACGAAATTGTTGGATACGGCCCCATAACGCCTCTAATTCAAGACGAAAAAATAACGGAGGTAATGGTCAATGGTTATGGAAATGTTTATGTTGAAAGAGACGGTAAAATTGAAAAAACACCTGTAGCATTCAGGGATGATTCGCATGTTCTGCATATAATAGAAAAAATCGTTTCTCCGCTCGGGCGGCGAATCGACGAATCGTCTCCAATGGTTGACGCAAGGCTTCCGGACGGATCGCGTGTAAATGCGGTAATACATCCTTTAGCTTTGGATGGCCCCATATTGACAATAAGGAAATTTGCTACCGAGCCTTATACAATAAGGGACTTGATTGATTTCGGAACTATCTCGCCACAGGTGGCGAGCTTTCTGAAGGCATGTGTCGAGGCGAGGCTCAACATAATAGTTTCAGGAGGAACAGGAAGCGGTAAAACCACTACGCTTAATGTACTGTCATGCTTCATACCGGAGGAGGAGCGCATAGTCACCATAGAGGACGCTGCCGAGCTTCAGCTCCACCAGGAGCACCTTGTGAGAATGGAGACGAGGCCTCCAAACATCGAGGGCAAGGGGCAAATTACAGTAAGAGATTTGGTAAGGAACAGCCTCCGGATGAGGCCGGACAGGATAGTTGTGGGAGAAGTAAGGACAGGAGAGGCGCTTGACATGCTCCAGGCCATGAATACGGGCCACGACGGGTCTCTTACGACCGGTCACGCCAACTCGTCAAGGGACATGCTGACAAGGCTTGAAACAATGGTTTTAATGGCTGGACTGGAAATCCCTCTTGCGGCAGTAAGGGAGCAAATAGCATCCGCCATAGACCTGATTGTATACCAAAGCCGTTTCAAGGATGGAAGCAGAAGGATAACAAACGTGACAGAAGTGCAGGGAATGGAAGGAAATGTTGTAACCCTGCAGGATATTTTTGCATACAAGGTTCAAGGCAAGGATGACAACGGTATGATAAAGGGGTCTTTGGATTTTACTGGAATAAGGCCGAAATTCATGAACAAGCTCACTGATTCCGGCATACGCGTGCAGGAGGAATGGTTCAGTTGACGAATGGTGGTGAAAGCATGATTTGGTTAATACTTGCAATTATTTTTATTGACGTGGTCTTTGCTGTTTTTGCACTCAGCAGAATAAACACCAAAAGCAAGCCGATTGCCAGGCTTGAAAAGTTTTTTGATTGGGAAGAACATAAAAAAGAAAGGCTTGAAAGGCGGTTCACGAGAGCGGGTTTTCAAAATATTACGAGAAGTATAGGCGGATTCATAGTAAGGATGTTTTTGCTCGAGCGGCTGCGAAAGAGAATTGAAAAAGATCTTGAGCGTGCTGACATACCTGTAAGGGGAGAGGAAATGCTTCTGTTTATCTTGTCTTCCACAGCGATTTTATATTTCTTGACAGTATTTTTTACAAAAAGAATTATAATGAGCCTCTTGATTGTGCCTGCAATTTTTATAATAGCAAGAATTGTTGTATCAGCAAAGATTAAAAAACGACTTGAGACAGTAAACGAACAGCTTGGGGATGCTCTCGACATGATGGCAAGCTCACTCAGGGCGGGATACAGCTTCAATCAGGCCATGGGAACTGTAAGCCGCGAAATGCCAAAGCCCATAAACATGGAATTCAAGCAGGTCGTGAAAGAGACTTCATATGGCGTTTCAATGGATGAGGCCCTTGACAAGATGCTCGAAAGGGTTAGGTTGGACGACTTGGAGCTTGTAGTAACGGCAGTGAAGATTCAAAGGCAGATTGGTGGAAACCTTGCCGAGATTCTAGACAACATTTCGGGTACCATAAGGCAGAGAGTGCAGCTTAAGGGCGAGGTTAGGGCTCTTACGGCACAGGGAAGGCTTTCGGGTGTGATAGCCTCTGCGGCTCCGATTGTTCTTGCTGTTTTCATGGCAATAAACAGTCCGGACCACATAAAACTCTTGTTCACAGACAGTTTTGGACAAAAGCTGCTTGTCATTGGAATAATAGGTCAATTGCTTGGCTTCTTTTTCATAAAAAGGATAATCGAAATAAAATTCTAGGAGGGGTGAAGAATGGTTTATTTGCTTTCAAGTATGATATTTCTATCGCTCGGACTCTTGTTCACCCTTTTTGTGACTGTTTTTTATTGGAAAAAATTAAGCATACGGCACCGCCTTGAAATGCTTGACGATGTTGTAGGGAAACAGGAAGTCATTATAGAGGACAGAAAGAAATTGTCTTTTGAGAAGCGCGTGATTGAACCGATAAGATTAAAAATAACGGAAACCACGAGAAAAATAACTCCAAAAGGCACAATGGCAAGAATAGACGAAAAGTTAAAAGCAGCCGATTATCCTTTTCATATGGGCCTATTGAGCTGGATATTTTTAAGGTGTGTCTTTATTGTTGCTTTTCCCGCAGTTTACTTTTTCTTTTTCATGGAAAACACAGAGTCGCTTTTAATGAGGGTGACAGGAATGCTTGTAGCTTTTCTCGCAGGAGACATGATTCCGATATTTCTTCTAAACAATAAGATAAAAGAGAGAAAAATAAGAATGACGCAACAGCTCCCGGACATACTAGATTTGCTGACTGTAAGCGTAGAGGCGGGACTTAGCTTTGACGGGGCCATGGAAAAGGTTGCAGCAAGAGGCACAAACGAGATGACAAGGGAATTCGGCAAGGCGGTAAAGGAGATAGGAATAGGAAAAACAAGGCGGCAGGCCTTGACGGACATGTCAAAGAGGTGTGATTTGCCTGATTTGCAGATATTCATTTCTTCCATAATACAAGCTGAGCAAATGGGAGTAAGCATAGGTAAAATATTGCGAATACAGGCGGACAACATAAGGGTCAAGCGAAGGCAAAGAGCCCAGGAAACCGCCCTGAAAGCTCCAGTAAAGCTATTATTCCCTTTGATATTTTTCATTTTCCCAAGCCTTTTCATAGTCTTGCTGGGACCGGCAATGATAAAAATGATGGAGGTTTTTTAAACCTGGCAGAGATTTAAAAAACAATATTTGTGCATTTAAAGCGTGAATTATTCTGAAAGAACAACAAGTGCTTGTGGCTTGTTGTTTTTTCTTATGGTAACATTGAAACATGAAAAAAGATTGGAGGGTCAATATGAAGGAATTGTCGAAGAAGACAGAAGCTTTTACGGAATCGGTCATAAGGGAAATGACAAGAGTGAGCAACCACTATGGAGGGCATAATTTGTCGCAGGGATTTCCTGACTTTGGCAGCCCGGATATACTTAAAGATGCTGCAAAAAAGGCTATCGATGCCGAATGGAACCAGTATCCAATTACATTTGGAGAAAAAGAGCTCAGGGAAGCCATAGCGAGGAAGGAAAAAGCCTACAATGGAATCGATTGCGATCCCGAAAAGGAGATAACAGTCACATGCGGAGCATCCGAGGCCATGATATCCACAATGATGGCGCTTGTTAATCCGGGTGATGAAATAATCGTATTCGAGCCCTTCTATGAAAATTACGGACCGGACGGAATACTTTCGGGAGCCATTCCGCGATACGTAAGATTAAGGCCGCCTCATTGGAAATACGATGAAGGCGAACTTGAAAATGCATTCAATGAAAAAACAAAAGCAATAATAATAAATACCCCAAACAACCCGACAGGAAAGGTTTTTTCAAAAGAGGAGCTTGAGAAGATAGCTCAGCTTTGCATCAAGTGGGATGCATACGCCGTTACCGATGAAATATACGAGCATATTCTCTACGACGGCGAAAAGCATATATCAATCGCATCTCTTCCGGGAATGGAAAAACGCACCGTTACCATAAATTCAATTTCAAAGACTTATTCAGTAACAGGCTGGAGGGTAGGCTGGGCAATAGCGGACGAGAGGATTACAAGCCGAATAAGGAAAGTGCACGATTTTTTCACCGTTGGCGCTCCGACCCCCTTTCAGCATGCGTCAGTTACTGCATTGAACCTGAATAAAGAATATTACAGGGGTTTGCAGGAGCGCTACACGCAATCGCGAAATCATGTTTTTGAAACCTTGGAAGGGAGCAAATTCAAACCGTACAGGCCAAAGGGAGCTTATTATATAATTGCCGATTGCGAAGAGTTGATGAAGGAATACGGAATTGGCGAAAATTACGATTTCTGCATTGAATTGATAAAGAGGACAGGAGTAGCAGTTGTTCCGGGAACCTCTTTTTATTCCAAGAAGGAATATGGCATGCATCAAGTCAGGTTCTGCTTCAGCAAAAAATGGGAAACCCTTGAAAACTTAAGAAAAGCCTTCAAGGATCTCTAAAAACAATATTCTGCTTAAAGACGAATTAAACTAATCAATGTTCTTGACTGGATGGTTGTTGTAATCAATTATTTTAACCATCATGTGGTGCCATTTGTTAGTTTCTTCTTTCTTGAACAAATACTCGTTTTTGTCGACAGGAGTATTTGAATAAATTGTGTAAATTTTGAAACTGGATACATCATCGGAAACAAATGTGCATTCAACGGAAAGTGTGAACACCGTTTTGTGGTTTTCGGAAAGCTCTTTCTCGAAATTGAGCTTCAGTATCTTTGAATCGTTTGAAAAGTATGATATTGAAATATCATTTTCAAAAATTTCGGATGAAGCCAATTCTGCATAGTCTATAAAATGATGTTTGTTTTTTTCATTTGCATCGTATAAGCATATGGTTTCACGTTCTGTGTCTATGGCCATGGCCTTTGAATGTCCTGATGGATCTTTTATTCCGAAAAGTGCATATGAAGGAGTGAAGCCGTCAAGATTGTTGAAAAATCCCATGGCTGATTTGGAAAAAGTTTCGGAACTTTTTAATTTTTTTTGTTGTATTACAAAAAATATGACAAATGAGATTGCAATGACGGCAAGCGAAGCATATATTAACATGGGAACGCCTCCTTTATTTTATATAGTAGTTTTACCCTAATGGCAGCAGTCTTATTCTTAAAAGTTTAATGCTAAATGGATTTGATGGTATAATTAATTGTAAAAATAATGCGAGGGGGAGTTTATATGAATCTCACAATGGATTTGAGAGTATTTGAGGCAATGATTTATTTTTGGACAGCCACACTAGAAAAAGAAAAGGTTGGTGAAAGATATCTAAACGACATTGCCGACATGGATGACATGGAGCCGCTTTATGATGATGATTTCAGCAGTGAGTCCGTAAGAAAAATATTAAGCGCTATATCCAACAGAGAAATGTTCAGGCCTGAGAGCAAGAAAGAAGGAAGTTTTTGGAATTACAATATGTGGATAATGGAAGATCCCCAAGTGATGAAAATGATAATCGAAACGGTAAAGTCCATAGAAGTGAAAAACATTGAAAAGAAAATATGCGTAAACCATGAAGCATCAATTGAAATTGCCTTTGTTCCAGGGCATCAAAAACCATTTTATATAGTTGGAGGCAAATTATTTGTAAATGTTTTCATGTTCCGGTACGACTTCAACAAGGATGCAATAAATTACATCGACAAGCCGATTGAAGATTACTTGGCAGAAACAATATCGGAAATAATGTGAGCGACAGGTTGATTTTTTCAAAAATATGTTTTACAATAAAAACGAATATTAAATTTATATATAGATTAAAAGTTCGTCCGTATATCTTTGGTGATATGGTCCAAAAGTTTCTACCGGGTTGCCGTTAACAATCCGACTACGGGAGTATCTGTTTTTGACTCCCAGCCATTTTTGGTTGGGTTTTTGTTTTGAGGGGGAAAAATGAAGACACTTAAAGAGCGCATTTTGAAAGACGGCAAAGTATTGGATGGAAACATATTGAAGGTTGACAGTTTTATAAATCATCAAGTCGACTATAAGCTCATGGATGACATAGGAGACGAGATATATAGAAGGTTTGTTGATTGCAAAGTGGACAAGGTTCTGACAATAGAGACTTCCGGCATACCGGCAGCGTATTCTGTGGCCAGAAAATTCGATGTCCCTTTTGTTTTTGCAAAAAAGAAGCTTTCCGGAAACATTGGAGACGATTTGTTTTCGACCGAAGTTTTCTCTTACACAAAATCATGCCTGTACAAAGTCGTTGTGTCAAAGAAGTATTTGACTCAAGGTGAAAACATTCTTGTAGTTGACGATTTTCTTGCAAACGGCCAGGCCGCACTGGGAATGATAGATTTGGTGGAACAGTCGGGAGCAAATGTCGTTGGTGTGGCAGCCTTGATCGAAAAGGCTTTTCAAGACGGCGGCAATATTTTAAGAGAAAAGGGATACAGGCTTGAAGCCCTCGCGTCCATCGAAAAAATGGATGTTGAAGGCATAAAAATAAAATAACAATTTATAGGAGGAGTAAATCATGTTTAAGAAGTCTTTTGTAGTATTCATGTCATTATTGCTGGTTTTATCCATGCTGTTTGTGGGTTGCGCCAAAGAAGAGGCTGCGCCGGAAGAAAACGAGCCTGCAGCTGAAGAAGCGGCACCCGAGGAAGCTCTAAAAGTTGGATTCGTATATGTTGGACCTATTGGAGACGGCGGATGGTCGTACTCTCACAACGAAGGAAGACTATACCTTGAAGAACAGCTTGGAGTCGAGACGCTTTACAAAGAATCCGTTCCGGAAGGACCTGAAGTAGAAAAGGTTATGAAGGACATGATCGACCAGGGAGCGAAAGCTATTTTCGTTACAAGCTTCGGTTATATGGACTATGTGGTCAATGTGGCTGAAGAGTTTCCGGAAGTTACATTCATGCATTGCTCAGGATATAAAGATGCCCCCAACATGAACAATTATTTCGGAAGAATTTATGAAGCAAGATACCTGTCTGGAATAGTTGCAGGACTCAAAACTGAAACAGACAAGATTGGTTATGTTGCAGCGTATGAAATACCGGAAGTAATAAGAGGAATCAACGCGTTCACTTTGGGAGTCCAGTCTGTAAACGAAGATGCAACTGTAGCGGTTAGATGGACGCACACATGGTACGATCCCGCAAAAGAAAAAGAAGCTGCAAAAGCCCTTCTTGACGAAGGCGTGGATGTTATAGCCCAGCACCAGGACACTGCAGGACCGCAACAGGCGGCAGAAGAAAGAGGAGCTTTCTCAATCGGTTACCATACCGACATGAAGGATACTGCTCCAAATGCATACATGACTGCTCCAATTTGGGATTGGGGACCATATTATACAGAACAAGTTGAAAAGATAATGAACGGGGAATGGACAAACGAGCCTTTCTGGGGTGGAATGGAAAACGGAGTAGTAAAACTTGCACAGCTTACTGAAAACGCGCCTGAAGATGCCCAAGCAGCTGTTGACGAGGCGACTCAAGCTATGAAAGATGGAAGCTTGTCAGTATTTGCAGGACCGATATATGACCAAGAAGGAAATATAATGGTTGAAGAAGGAACAGAAATGAGCGATGGCGACATGCTTTCAATGGGATGGTTTGTCAAGGGAGTAGAAGGAAAAATAGAATAAACGGGTGATGATATGTTGCAGGATAAGAAAAAACTTGTAGAAATGAAAAACATCACCAAAACATTTGGAAAAGTCCAAGCCAACAAAGAAGTTTTTCTCACGCTTTACGGGGGGGAAGTCCATTCCCTCCTGGGTGAGAATGGCGCAGGTAAAAGTACATTGATGAACATACTGTCAGGCATATACCAGCCTGACAGTGGTTTTGTTTTTGTAGAAGGGCTGAAAGTGGACATAGCGACCCCGAAAGTTGCAATTGGACTGGGGATTGGAATGGTTCATCAGCATTTCAAATTGGTTGATGTTTTGACGGCAAAAGAAAACATAATTGCAGGACAAAAGGGCATGCCCTTTATTAATGGAGGGAAAATTACCGAAGAGATAAGGTATCTGTCGGAACGTTATGGATTGGAAATCAATCCGGATAAGAAGATATACGACATGTCGGTTGCCGAAAAGCAACGGGTTGAAATTTTAAAAGTGCTCTACAGCGGGGCTAAAATACTGATTTTGGATGAGCCAACGGCTGTATTGACGCCACAAGAGACAAAAAAATTGTTTGAAATCATCATTAAAATGAAAAAAAACGGCTGTGCGGTTGTAATAATTACACACAAGCTGAACGAAGTGCTTGAAATAAGCGACAAGATAACGATACTGAGAAAAGGCGAATACATTGAGACTGTAGAGAATAAAAATCTGGATTCACGTGAATTGACTGACAAGATGGTTGGCAAATCGATGAATCTTTCTATAAATAGACCCGAAACAGATGACAAGAAATTACTGCTTAGGGTAAGCGGTCTTACTGTCAAAGATATTGAACAGGTAAAGGTTTTAAAGAATATAACATTTGATTTGAGCGGCGGGGAAGTTTTGGGGGTTGCAGGAGTTGCAGGAAGCGGGCAGAAAGAGCTTTGCGAGGCAATTGCAGGCTTGCAGAAAATACACAGCGGAAAAATCAAATTCAACAAATCCAATCTGGTCGGAAAAAGTCCGAGAGAAATAATAAAAATGGGAATAAGCATGAGTTTCGTCCCGGAAGACAGGCTTGGGATGGGTCTGATAGCATCAATGGACATAGTTGACAATGTTCTCCTAAAGGAATATCAAAGCCAGAAAGGTTTTTTCCTGTCCAAGAAAGAGTCCAGGGAAAAGGCTTTGGATCTGGTTGGAAAACTCAACATATCGACACCGGACATCAATACAAAAGTAAGCATGCTTTCAGGCGGAAATATACAAAAGGTTTTGCTTGGAAGGGAAATTGAAATAAAACCGCAACTGATGATAACAGCATACCCGGCAAGAGGACTCGACATAAGTTCGGCTCATCTTGTCTACGACTTGATAAACGAGCAAAAGAAAAACGGCGTTGCCGTTTTATTCGTGGGAGAGGATTTGGACGTGCTTATAGAAATGTGCGACCGGATAATGGTTCTTTGCAATGGAGAACTTATCGGAACAGTGGATGGGCACCAAGCGACTAAAGAGGATTTGGGCTATATGATGGCCGGCAATCCCTTGAATAAAGGAGTTGACGATATATCATGATAAGAATAGCCGCGCGCTCGGAAGTAAGCAAAAATAGAAGTGTGCTGACAAGGATTGCAGCAATAATAATGGCACTGATGCTGTCTGCACTGTTTATAGTTTTTCTTGGGCACGATCCTTTGAAAGTCTATTTGTCAATGCTTGAGGGATCATTTGGATCTGTTTACAGGATAAAGGAAACAATAATAAGCACAATTCCTCTTACAATAACATCCTTGGGAATACTTATGGCCTTCAAAATGAAATTTTGGAACATAGGGGCAGAAGGGCAAATGATAATGGGAGCCTTTTTGGCAAGTTACTTCGCCTTGAATTATCCCGACATGAACAGATTGGCACTTCTGGCCTTGATGTTTGCGGCGGGGGCTGTTGGTGGAGGAATATGGGGTCTGATACCGGCATATTTCAAGTCAAAGTATGGAACAAATGAAGTGCTCTTTACGCTTATGATGAACTATATAGCATTGAAATGGATAACTTATTTGCAATATGGACCTTGGAGAGACAAGAACGCACTGGGATTTCCCAAAATTCCAAATTTCACTTCTAATGCGGTATTGCCCAAGCTGTTTGGAATCCACATGGGATGGTTGATTGCCTTAATTTTGACTGCCCTAGTATATGTTTTCATTCATTACACAAAAAAAGGCTATGAAATTAACGTAATAGGAGAAAGTGAAAGCACTGGAGCATATGCCGGAATGAACGTAAGAAAAATCATTTTGCAGGCAATGTTTTTAGGCGGTGCGCTTGCCGGAATATCCGGAATGATACAGGCATCGGCTGTAAGCGGAACTCTTTCGGTTGAAGTTACCGGCGGTGTAGGATATACAGCCATAATAGTCACATGGCTTTCAGGCTTGAGCGCTCCTCTAATCATTATAGTGTCCTTCCTGTTTGCAATACTGATTCAAGGCGGGTCATACATTCAGACAGCTTTTCAGATTCCGCAGTCTGCAGCCCAAATATTGCAGGGCATGATATTGCTTTTTGTTTTGGGAAGCGAATTTTTTGTCAAATACCAAATAATATATAAAAATATCAAATTGAAAAAAAGGAGGGAAAGTTAATGGCAATAATAGTTTTTCTTAATGCGGCAGTGCAGGCGGGAACTCCTTTGCTGTTTGCAACCCTCGGGGAAATAATGACTGAAAAAGTGGGAAACCTCAATCTTGGAGTTGAGGGATTGATGCTGATGGGGGCGGTGGCAGGTTTTGAAATTGGCCTTATGACATCAAATGCATATATGGCTATGTTTGGAGCAGCACTTGCCGGGGCTTTCGGAGGATTGATTTTCGCTTTTCTGACTGTTTCACTGAAAGCAAACCAGGTAGTTACAGGGCTTTCTCTTACAATACTGGGAACTGGGCTTTCGGGTTTCGAAGGCCAAAGCCTGATGGGAAAGGTTGTTCCGGCGAATGTCGGGAATTTCTTTAGATCATTTGAAATACCGCTTCTGAAAGATATTCCAGTATTGGGTCAAATTTTATTCAATCAAAACATATTCATTTATTTTGGATATTTCATGGCTGTTTTCCTTGGCATATACATGTACAAAACGCGATGGGGACTCAACATGCGAATGGTTGGAGAAAATCCTTCGGCGGCAGATGCGAGCGGTATAAACATCAACCTTTACAAATATGCCCATATTTTGCTTGGAGGAGCTTTATGCGGACTCGGTGGAGCGTACCTTTCTTTAGTATATGTGCCTGCATGGCAGGAGAATGTTACAGCCGGAAGGGGTTGGATAGCGGTTGCTCTGGTCATATTCAGCACGTGGAATCCCAACAAGGCAATTCTCGGAGCGTATTTTTTCGGAGGTTTGGACATAATAGGTTTCAGGCTTCAGAAGTTCGACATAAGCATTTCGCAATATATAGTAGACATGTTTCCATATTTGGCGACTATCATTGTTCTTATAATGATTTCAATGAGGAAAAGTAGAGAGAACATGCCGCCTGAAGGTCTGGGGACTCCATATTTTAGAGAAGAAAGATAATTTAAGTTTGCAAAGAAATGAAATGTGTGGTATCATTCCAATAATATAATTTAAAGGCTAAGAGTAGGAGAGTAATCCCGAATAAACGGACAGAGAGGAAGCAAACAAGCTGGAATTGCTTCACGGTTGGAAGCGGGACGAAGTGCACCTATGAGCTGGCAGCTGAATCAAGTAGGCTGACCCGGGTTATACCGTTAAAAAATATGAGAGATTGCTTGTCTCAATAGAGTGGAAAAGCGGATACATATCTGCCTCTGTGAGTATTAACAGAGGCAGATTTTTATTTTAAGGAGGAAAAAAAATGAAAAAAATTAAAGCTTTTGGAATGTATTTGGATTCAATAGTAGATCGTGATCCGGCTGTTAACAGCAGATTGGAAGCTGTACTTTGCCATCCGTGCATTTTTTCGATTACATCGCATCGCTTGAATCACATTTTATATTTGAAGGGATTTAAAATCACTGCAAGATTTCTTTCCCAAATAAGCAGATTTCTTACTGGAATTGAAATTCACCCGGGTGCAAAAATAAAAGAAAATCTTTTTATCGACCACGGAATGGGTGTCGTAATAGGAGAGACAGCCGAAATAGGCAGCAACGTCACTCTTTATCAAGGAGTTACCCTCGGAGGAACCGGCAAAGACTCGGGCAAGAGGCATCCCACAATAGGAAACGATGTTATGATAAGCGCAGGAGCAAGGGTGCTGGGACCACTTAATATTGGCGACCGTTCCAAAATCGGGGCAGGATCTGTTGTGTTGAAGGACATACCTTCAGATTCAACCGCAGTTGGAATACCGGCAAGAGTAGTGAAGAAAAGAGATGTAAAAATACATGTAATAAGACGTTCAGAGAGTTTTGGCGATCTTGACCAAATTCATTTTCCCGATCCTTTGGAAAAAGAATTGGAAGCCATGAAAGAAAAAATAAGCGAGCTTGAAGAAAGACTTGAAGGTCTTGGAGAACGCAAGGCAATATAGGAGGAAAAAATGAAAATATATGACAATGTTCTTGAAATGATTGGAGATACACCTTTAGTGAAGTTGAAAAACTACTCGAAACCCGGGGTTGAAGTTTTCCTCAAGCTGGAATTTAAAAATCCGGGAGGAAGCATAAAAGACCGGCCGGCTTTGAAAATTATAGAAGAGGCTGAAAAAAGGGATGAGCTTAAACCTGGAGGGACCATCCTTGAAGCAACCAGCGGAAATACCGGCATAGGATTGAGCCTTGTGGGAGCTGTAAAGGGGTATGGTGTAATAATTGTAATGCCGGAAAATATGAGTGTTGAGCGTCAAAAGATAATGAAAGCATATGGGGCCGAATTGATTTTGACACCAAAAGAGGATGGAATGAAAGGTTCAATTAAGACAATGGAAAAACTTGGAAAGGAAAACCCGGATTACTTTGTGGCAAACCAGTTTTTAAACAGTGACAACCCAAAAGCCCATATGGAATCTACTGCAGTGGAAATAATAAAACAGATGGACAATGAATTGGACTATTTTGTAAATGGAATAGGAACCGGGGGAACCATTTCGGGTGTCGGTAAAATATTAAAGCAAAAATTGGAAACCGTCAAAGTGATCGGGGTGGAGCCTTCCGGATCCGCAGTTGTTTCAGGCATGAAAGCCGGAGTCCATAAAATACAGGGAATAGGAGCCGGTTTCATTCCTGATATATTGAATGTAAGCTTGTTGGATGAAATCATTCTAATCGAAAATGAAGAAGCTTATGAAGAGGCGAGATTGTTGGCAAGAGAAGAGGGATTGATGGTTGGAATTTCAACCGGAGCAAATCTTGCCGCAGTAAGAAAACTCGTTTCAAGAATTGAAACTGACAAAAATATTAAAATTCTTACAGTGGCGGCCAGCTCCGGAGAAAGGTATTTAAGCACCGATTTGTATGAATAGAGTGATATAATTGTCTTGTTTGAAATTCAATTCAAGGAGAAAGTTAAATGATACAAATAGACAAGTTTGGAATAGATGAAAATTACACGATGACAGATGCGATAGAATCTGTAAGAAAAGCTTTGGTGCTCCATGAAGAAGGCAAGACACAAATACCCGTCAGAACAAGTCTTGACATTAAAAGCAAGCAGGGGACATGCCTTTTTATGCCGGGAATGATTGAGTCAATGGATTTGATAGGTGTAAAAATTGTCTCTGTGTATCCCGGAAATGCAAAAGTTGGACTGGAAAACGTTCCTTCTGAAATGATTTTGCTTGACGGGGAAACAGGATATGTAAAAGCAATGATTAACGGAACCAGACTTACCGAAATAAGGACAGGGGCTGTTTCTGCGATAGCAACCGATATTGTTTGCCCGAAGAATGTAAAAAAGGCTGCAATAATCGGAACGGGAGGGCAAGCTCCTTGCCAGATAGAAGGTATTTTGACGGTGAGGAATATAAATACTGTAAATATAGCAGCCAGAAGTTACGAAAAGACAGTTGAATTCACAAAAGAAATGACCCGGATATTTGGAAAAAGGTTTGGTACTGAATTCATTGCATGCAGGACGGTTGAAGAGGCGGTTGAAGAAGCTGATATTGTAACAACTGCAACCACATCAAAGAATCCTGTAATAAGACGTGGAATGCTTAAGGAGAATGTGCACATAAATGCAGTAGGTTCTTTTCGACGGGATATGCAGGAAATACATGAGGACATAATAGGCGATGCGTCCTTTATATTGGTGGACAATATGGAAGGTGTTTTGAAGGAAGCCGGAGATTTGCTCATACCCATGGAAAAGGGAATGATTGAAAAAAAGGATTTTAATGCGGAATTGGGCTCTTTTGTGTCGGGTAGAAAAAAATATTCTGAAACAGGTGGAGTTACGTTATTTGAGACAGTTGGATTTGGAGCGCTTGATTTGGTGGTTGCCAATGACATATTGAATAAATTCAAATCAAAAATTTAAAAAAAACGGTACAAGAAAAGGAACGAGTGCGGACAATGTAAATCCGTTGATAAAAGATATCAATGCCGTTTCGTTATCTGTCGCCTCAGAAATTATGGGAAGGGTTGAATCCATGCTCGTAGCGCCTGCAGGCGCTATGCTTGTTAAAAAATTCAAGTGTTTTGCAATTAAAGGGATGGTCATTACAGCTATCAATTCCCTGAAAACATTGCTGAGAAATGCAACAGCTCCTATTTCGGCGCTTGCAAGGCGGGTGAGCAGAATGCCTGAAAGGCTGTACCAACCGAAACCGGATGCGATTGAAAGGCTTGTTCCGATACTGCGATTCAATATAAGGCCTGTCAAAAGGCCGCCCGTGAGACTGCCAAGAACTATTGACAAGGGAATCAGCAGAACTTTAGGTCCTAAAATTCTCAAACGGTGAAAAACACTTCTGTTGTATCCCAATTCTATCCCTACAGTGAGTATCAAAAAATATAGTGCGAAACCGGAAGCATTTTCAATGAAAGGTTTGATTTCCGCAGGGAAAAACAGAAATCCGAATAGAATTCCAGTACACACTGATATGATTATGCCTATAGACATGGATTATCTCCCTTCAAAGAATCTTTTTGTTGTTCCGTAAACAAATAAAACACTGAAAAAGGCAGCGCTTGAGGCATATGCAAAAGAATCAATTCCGATTGTTTTCAGATTGGATAAAAGACTTTTGTTCATGCCTATAGAAGAGCCCATAAAAAACAACAGCAGCATCAGTCCGAAGAATTGAAGTTTTGAATTCAAAAGGACTGCTTTTTTGTTTAGGTTTGCGAAAGAGCCTATCATAATTCCAATAAATAGAAATATCAACACATTGATCATATCAATTCCCCCAGTTCTTGTTGAAATATTGATAGTAGTAGCTTTTTATACGGCCGTTGTACAGTTTTCTGTTTTTATCCGATTTGATTCCGAAAGCCGATTCAAAATGCTCGTGAGCCGTTATTATGAAATAAGACCAATTTTCCAAAAGCATCAGCCTTTCTCCTAAAAGCCTGTAAAGTCTTTCGGATGATTCTTTTGTTTCCAATCTTTCTCCATATGGAGGATTCGTGATTAAACAACCTTTTTTATCGCTTGAACTCAGTTCTGAAACATCTCGCACCTGAAAATGTATGGATTCTTCAACACCAGCCTCTACGGCGTTCGCCTTGGCGGCTTTTATGGCGCGTTTGTCTATGTCGTAGCCTTGTATATTCAATGGTTTGTTCAAGTCTATTGATGAATAAGCTTCCATACGAACCGATTTCCAAATCGATGAGGGGATGAAATCCCATGTTTCGGAAATGAATTTGCGATTCAATCCGGGTGCAATGTTTCGAGCAATCATTGCAGCTTCAATCGGGATGGTTCCCGAGCCGCAAAAGGGGTCGATCAATACCTTGTCAGGATACCAATTGCTAAGCAAAATCAATGCCGCAGCCATAGTTTCCTTAATCGGTGCAAGAACAGGCTCAATGCGGTATCCCCGCCTGTTAAGGCCTTCTCCACTGGTGTCGAGAAGCACTGAGGCCTGGTCTTTCAATATTGAAATATGTATTGGAAAACGAGAGCCGTTTTCTTCAAACCATTCAACATTGTAATTATTCTTCAAAGATTCAACAACAGCCTTTTTTGAAATGGATTGTATATCGGAAAGGCTGAAAAGTTTTGATTTGACAGATTTTGCATATACAGGGAAACAGGCGTCCTTGCCCAGATACTTGTTCCATTCAATGATTTTGATATTTTGAAACAATTCCTCAAAACTTGTTGCCTTGAATTCAGAAATTTTAATAAAAACCCTGTCTGAAGAGCGAAGCCATAAATTGCATTTGCAAATATCTTCCTTGGTTCCTGAAAACTCAACGCCCCCATTGAAAATTTTTAAATCCTCGAAACCGAGTTTTTTTAATTCTTTTGCTACAACGGATTCCAATCCGAAAGTTGCAGTCGCAATCAATTTGTATTTCGACATTGTAAAACTCCTTTCACGTTCGTCACAATCCATTATAGCAAATCAGGACGCATTGTAGGCAATTGAGAAGTATTTTCATTGAAAATATTATCGTATTGTACTATAATTAGCATATGCTATTTATAGGAGGGGTACTATGGAAATTCGAAAAGAAAGAACTAATGACAGCAGCAATATTAAAAAAGTTATCGCAGTAATGAGTGGAAAAGGCGGAGTAGGAAAATCATCAGTAACGTCTTTGGTGGCTATGGCTCTAAAAAAACAAGGATATAAAGTCGGAATAATGGATGCCGACATTACAGGTCCTAGCATACCTAAAATATTTGGAATAAACAACCAACGTGCTACAGGAGATGAAAAATCAATAAACCCGGTTGAAACTCAAAACGGGATAAAAGTAATTTCTTTGAACTTGCTTATAAAGGACGAAGATTCCCCTGTCATATGGAGAGGCCCACTTTTGGGAAGTACGGTAAAACAGTTTTATACCGATGTAAACTGGGGAGACTTGGACTATCTCGTAATCGATTTACCACCGGGAACCGGGGATGTGTCTCTTACGATAATGCAATCTATTCCTGTTGACGGGCTTGTAGTTGTAACTGCTCCTCAGGATCTTGTAACGCTTATTGTAAAAAAATCAATCAATATGGCAAACATGATGCATATACCCGTTTTGGGAGTCATCGAGAACATGAGCTATTATGAATGCCCTGACTGCGGCAAAAGACATAATATCTTTGGCACCAGCAACTTGGATAAAGTGGCAGAGGACATGGAGTTGGATATAATACATAAACTTCCAATCGACTCTCAGTTTGTTGAACTTTGCGACGAGGGGAAAGTGGAATTGTATCCGGAAATGGGTTTCGGTATTTTTGATGATTTAAATGAAAAAGTAAAGAAATTCATTGTAGAAAAGAAATAGGCTAAATTGTAGAGCATGCAATTGAAAAAATGTTATCGAACAGATTCTTGTATGAATATAATTTCTGAAAAGCGCAAAAGCAGAGAAAAGCAATGGGGGGTGTTTTAAATCAGAATAGCGGTGGCTAAAAAAGACGAAATGATTTCAGAGCATTTCGGACATTGCGACGGATATGAAATCTTTGATGCTGAAGAAAAAGAAATCGAAGACACAGGCTTCATTCCTTATCCTGGGCATAAGCCGGGTTTTCTGCCTAAATTTCTTGCCGGAAAAAATGTCGACACGATAATTTCAGGAGGAATGGGAGCGTCAGCACAGGAGTTGTTTAGGAAAAGAAATATAAATGTTGTTATCGGAGTAACAGGAAATGTTGAAGAAGCCGTTAAGAACTATATCGATGGTGAAATCGAAGCAGAAAATTCTTTTTATTGAAATCAAAACAAGAAAGCGAGATTTTTATCTCGCTTTCTCCAATAAATAATGGATGTGATGAAATGAACAATAAAGTAAGTATGATTGAAGATATACTTAGAGGAAAGAACTTCAAGCTTACTACTTCGAGAAAAGAAATTATTCGCATTTTCTTAGGTAGCGACAAACATTTGAAACCTGAGGATGTTTATGAATTGGTCAAAGCCAAAGGAATAAGTCTTCCAACGGTATACAGGACTATAGACATACTTAAGAAAAACCAAATCATAGAAGAGATTGCAATAGGCAAACACAGATATTATGAGTTGAAAATATTCAGCGGGAAAAAACTCCACATCCATTTCAAGTGTGATGTTTGCGGAGAAATTTTTGATATCGACGATCAAAAGCTTGTTATGGACCTCATTGACATAACAAACAATGTTGAAAGTGAGTATAAGGTTGAAGTTGAAGATTTGCTCATGGTGTTGCATGGTGTTTGCGAAAAATGCAAAAACAAGATTATCATATGATTTCGGGAGGTATAGAATGAAACTTGGACTGGTGCAAATGAGAGTGAGCTTAGACAAACGCGCAAATATAGAAAAAGCTTGCCAAATGATTGAAAAAGCTTGCGGCAGGGGGGCTGACATTGTAATTCTCCCTGAAATGTTCAATTGCCCATACGACAACAAATATTTTCGTGAATACGCAGAAGATTCATCAGGACTTACCATTGAGTCAATCAAGAAAATTGCTATTGAACAAAGCATTTATATTGTTGCCGGTTCTATTCCGGAAATTGACGGGGAAGATGTTTATAACACTTCATTTGTATTGAACCCGAAGGGTGAAATAATTGCCAGGCATCGAAAAATGCATTTGTTTGATATAGATATCAAAGACGGAATAAGATTTTTTGAATCGGAGACGCTTTCGCCAGGACAAGACGTTACGGTTTTTGAAACACCTTTTGGCAAAATTGGACTTGCGATATGTTATGACATGCGTTTTCCGGAACTGATGCGGCTTCTTGCGCTCAAGGGTGCAGGATTGATTGTCATTCCTGCTGCATTCAACAGAATCACCGGTACTGCTCATTGGGAAATGACAGCAAAATCAAGAGCGCTTGACAATCAGGTCTATTTTGCGGCAGTTTCTCCTGCTGTTGATTGGAATGCTTCATATCATGCTTTCGGACATACCATTTTCGTTGATCCATGGGGAAGAGTGTTAGATGAACTTGGCGATGAAGAAGGGTTGCTTATGTGCGAGGTTGAAAATGATTTAATTGAAAAGGTAAGAAACGAATTGCCGCTTATGAAGCACAGGAGAACTGATCTGTACGGCATAAAATTCAAAGGGGATGAGGCGGAATAATGGATTACAACGATGTTAGAATTGAGGCCAGGAAAAAAATAGGAGATAAGTGCAAAGTGTGTTCCGAGTGCAATGGCATAGCATGCAGAGGACAGGTTCCGGGAATGGGTGGAAAAGGTTCCGGAAACTCATTCATAAGAAACTACGAACAATTGAAAAACGTGAAAGTCAGAATGGATACGCTATATGAACCGGGAGAAATCGATGCGAGCACTGAAATATTTGGAAGAAAATTCAAATATCCGTTTTTTGCCGCTCCGATTGGCGGGGTGAAAGTAAACTATGGTGAAGGGCATACAGATACAACATATTCCGACGCTGTGGTGAAAGGCTGTTACGAAGCGGGGACGGCTGCATTTACAGGAGATGGTATTCCGGAAGAATCATATGTAGGACCGCTGGATGCGGTTGGAGAAGTGTCAGGATGCGGAATACCGACAATAAAGCCGTGGGATGTTGAAGAAGCCATAAGAAAGGTGAAACTTGCCGAAAAAAGAAATGTGGCGGCTGTTGCCATGGATGTCGATGCAGCAGGGCTTACCGTGTTTGCAAAGCTTGGCAAACCATTGTTCCCGCAGTCTGTTGAATCGTTGAAAAAAATAATCGAATCAACTGAATTGCCTTTTATTGTAAAGGGAATTATGACTGTGGAAGGAGCTTTGAAAGCAATAGATGCAGGAGCAGAGGGCATAATTGTTTCAAATCATGGGGGAAGAGTATTGGACGATACATTATCGACCATAGAAGTGTTGCCTTCAATTGTTGAAGCCTGCAAAGGAAAAATCAAGATATTCATAGACGGAGGATTCCGCAAGGGCACGGATGTTTTCAAGGCAATCGCTTTGGGAGCAGATGCGGTATTGATAGGAAGGCCGTACGGAGTTGCAGTTTATGGAGGGGGAATTGAAGGGGCAAAACTTTACACCGAAAAAATAGGAGCAGAGTTTGAGGATGCAATGAGGATGACAGGAGCTAAAAATCTGAATGAAATAACTGTCGATAAAGTTGAATTCTCAAAATAAATATTTATATATCTAAAAAAGAAGAGACGGCTTGAGGCCGTCTCTTCTTAATGCGACAAAACATAAAGGCTTATTGACAATTACTTTACACCAAAAAGATTTCTCTTGTACACCGAATACAATGTTTCAAGTTCTGCCATTTTTATCTGCATTTCAACTTGAAGTTTTGAAACGGTATCGAAGTCTTTTTCATCAATCGCTGATCTTAATTCCTCGAAAAGCGATTTTTTGCTAAGTTTGTTTTTCATTAAATCATGTCTCAATTGATTGATTTTTTCCCAATTGACAATATCGTAGTCAGTTGCATTTTCAATGTCATGAAGTTTCTTGGTCGATCGCACCATATTAGTATTGGCTTCCAATATACGGGATTTCAACTCGTTGATCCATTGGCAGGTTGATGCAGTCTTGAGAGACTTGATGATATCCTCGGTGAAGACTCCGTCATTCAAAAGGACTTCAACTTTTTCAGGATACAAATCCAAAGCCTTTACATTCTCGTAAACTGTTGCAGGAGGCACCCCGAACATAGAATCTCTTTCCTCGTCGGTGTAATCCTCGAATACGTCTTCCTCACTTCTGTATGCTCTGTCATTTTCAAGATAGAATGCATCATCTCCCGGCTTTTTGGACAGTTCTTTTTCAATATCGGTCAAACTAAGTTCCGACGCTGAAATTTTGAGAATTCCGTCAAGCATTGCCTGATATATGGCTGCAACCGACACATAAGTGTTTGTTGTGGGGTTTGGAGACCTGACTTCAAATCTTGTAGCCATCGGGTTGTTCATATCCCTTATCAAACCGGCCAGTATTGTCCTGTTTCTTGAAGGAGTTTCAACAGTGTGTCCCAAAGAAGTCACTATGCATACAGGAGCCTCGAAACCCGGCTTGAGTCTTCTAAGAGCATCGTTTGTGTCGCTTATGAACGGATTCACGACCTCGTAGTTCTTGAGGAGTCCCATTATGGATTCGAATCCCAATGAACTCATATATGAAGATTTTGGGTCGAGTGGTGAAAAGAGATTGAGCATTTTTCCGGATTTCAATTTTAGAGCGAGTCCTATGTGTGTGTGCTTGCCGTTGCCGGCTACGCCTTCAATGGGCTTGGCAAGGAAAGTCACATCAAGGTTCTTATCCACAAAAGTGTCTTTGATTATATCCTGCGCGAACATTTCATTGTCGCCTGTCTGCATTTCTGAACTGTATTTCCAGTCAATTTCAAGCTGTTCCATGATATAAGTGAAATTACCATCGCTATCCATCGCTGAAGGTACTCCGCCAACTTCTTTATGGCCCATTTCAACATCGAAGCCGTACTTGTTGAGTTTTAGCAAAGATTCTTCCAACGCTGTTTTAACAGGGCCGATAGTTCGCTTCCAATACTGTTCTTTCAAAACCTGTGAAGTTGAAAGTTTTTCGATATCAGCCTGTTTGCCGGGAGTTTTTACCCAGAATTCCAATTCGGTTGCTGTAGTCAACATTATTTCTTCAATCATGTCGGCATTTTCAATTCCGAATTCTTTAAGCAGCTTGCTGTTGGTCTTGAATAAATCGAGCAAGTTTTTTTTCAGAGATTCAGCCGACCTCTTTAAAACTGAACGAGAACATACCAGTTTATCTTCGTGACAAAGGAAAGCGGGAATAATGAGAGTTCCGACAGGCAATGAATTTGAAGGATCTGTCAAGTCGTAATTGTAGTCGATGAACCATTTGACATCTTTGTCTGGAATCAAATCGACCTTAGCATTGCTGAGGTCCGCGATTTCCGGAAGCACAACGCTTGAACCGTCAGTTTGGACGCCTTTGAGCAGGAAATCGGAGACATCTTCCTTGAATAGTTCGATTGGGATTTTTTCATCTGTGTGATTGTTTCCCAAATCAACTGCTACAAGCGATACGAATTTGATTTCCGGATGGTTGTTGAGAAGCTCCAATAAACCTTGATCGTCATATGTTCCAGGGTTGATAAAATAGAGAAGTTCGTCATAAATTTTTGAAACCATATAATCACCTCTTCTTAAAATATTTGATAATGAATAATTATAGCACAAAAAATTTTAATGTAAAGATAGTAAAAACCCGAAATATTATTAAAATATAGCAATAGCAATATATTGAGGTGATAATAAATTATTTATTAAATTTATTAATCGAGACAATGATACGTGTTATTACGAACATAAAAGCTGTACACGTAAAATATGTTCGCATTTATGAAACTTGTGCAATTTATGAATATCGTTTAATATTTAGCTATGAATAAATACTGAAGGAGGATACAATGATTGACTTAAGAAGTGATACTGTTACAAAACCAACGGACCGAATGAGAACCGCAATGCAAAATGCCATTGTGGGGGATGATGTTTACGGCGATGATCCTACGGTAAATGAATTGGAACGTTTGGCGGCAAAAATTGTCGGAAAAGAAGATTCGGTTTTTGTACCCAGCGGGACTTTTGGAAATCAGCTTGCCGTATTGACCCACACGAAAAGGGGTGACGAGGTAATACTGGGAAAAGGAAGTCATATATTTCAGCATGAAGTTGGTGCCGCAGCGGTTATTTCAGGAGTACAGCTCAGATTGGTGGATGACAAAAAAGGTTACATGATGGTTGATGAAGTAAAAGAAGCAATAAGAGGCAAAAATATACATTTTCCTGATACTGGTTTGATATGCTTGGAAAATGCGCATTCAAACGGTATGGCTATATCTCCTGATAATTATGAAGAGATACGAAAATTGGCAAAAAAGAATAAAATACCTATACATATGGACGGTGCACGCGTTTTGAATGCGGCAGTATCATTGGGTATCAATGTAAAGGATATTGCGAAATATGCGGACAGTGTCATGTTTTGTCTTTCAAAAGGACTTGGGGCACCGATTGGATCCATTTTAGCCGGAGACAAGGACTTTGTTAAAAGGGCGAGGAAGAACAGAAAACTGATGGGCGGAGGAATGCGCCAAGCTGGAGTGGTTGCTGCTCCAGGAATATTGGCATTGGTTGAAATGGTTGAAAGATTGCAGGAAGATCACGACAATGCCAAGATGCTGGCTTCAAAACTCGATGAAATTGATGGGATAGACGTAAAGCATGACAGAAACGATATTAATATGGTTTATTGCACAATACCAAAAGAATTGATAAAAGAAGAAAAAATGGTCAAGGAAATGAAAAAGAACGGGATTTTGATAAATGGATCAGAAAATGAAGAGTACAGATTTGTGACAAACAAGGATGTGACCGGTTCGGATTTGGATGTTTTCATGGGCGTAATCATGGAATTGATCAAATAAAGCCGTAGAATTAACCGAGTGTCAATTTATGGGTTAATGTGTTATCATATTTAAAGAGATTTTTAATTGACACAGGAGGTAGCCATGCAACCTGCCATTTATGAATTAAAAAAAGAGATTTTAGAATTGGAAAGAGCCGGTTATATTAAAGACCCGGAACAGATAAGAAAAATTTTGATTCGCATAAGGCTGATTTGTGATGAAATTGAAGAAGGGTCTGTTGAAATTCCGGAGCATCCCATTGAATATAAAGTAATAAACAAGCTTCCTTTCCTGCTGAAGCCGATTCTTAGAAAAGACTACTTCAAGGGCGATTATCTTGAGAAATTTGCAGTGGAAAGGACAATGCAGCTTAAAGAAGCCGATGCGCTTATAACCCATAACAATTTTTGGAAGGAACATGAAGATGTAAAGGGGAATGTTTTCGGGTCTTTGCCAATTGAAATGATGACTGCCAATTCGGTTTCCAAGCTGTTGCAAATGGGATGGCGTGAAACAAGTGTTAATGTAATAGACTTCAAAATGAAAAACATTAAAGAAAAAGCCATTTCAAGATTTTGTGAGAAAAATTTCGAACAATTTATTCTCGTTAAGGAAAAGGCCACTGGAACATATCTTGCTCTTGAATATGAAACGAAAAAAACTCATCTGTAAGATGAGTTTTTTATAGAAATTTTTCCTTTGCCTTATACCAAAAATTATAGTTGTTCATTCTGAGCAATTTGGTGCCGACTTCAGAATACCTTATGCTTATGCTCTCAATTTCCTTGTAATTGTATTCCATACCGTCTGTTACTATAAGTATGGAGTTTTCATAGGTATACTCCGGTTTAAGTCCTATAACTGTAGATTCGGGAAGTATTACGCTTGAAGTGAAGGAACGGTAGGCTGTAGTGTTTATTGGCGATACGGGCGTTATTTGAAGTATGTTTATTTTTGGATGTACGATGCTGCCGCCAAGTGAATAGTTGTATGCGGTGCTGCCTGCAGTTGTGGAAACAAGAATGCCGTCTCCGCTGAAATTTTCAAGTATGTCGTTGTCCAAAGTTATAAGCAAGTGTATTGTTGCTGATTTATCGCCCTTTATGACTATTTCGTTGATGCCAATTACATGCATGCAATCAGTAAGCGTACATATTTCGGCTTCTATGTGTTTTATTTCATCAATTTTATATTCCTTTTTTTCATATTTATCTACAAAATCCTCGATATTTTGGGGGAGAAGTTCTTGAAAGAAACCCAGATGACCTGTGTTTATGCCTATGACGGGCATTTCGGGGAAATTATATTTATGCATTGTTCTTAAAAAGGCTCCATCTCCGCCGATTGTTATCAATAATTCGGAATCGGGATCATACTCTGTTTTTACCTTGAAATTTCGATCTAAAAGTGTTTTTGCTAAAACTTTTTCCGCGTATAGAGACTGCGAATTGTTGTTTGATATAATGCTTATGAGTTTTTCATCCATTGATATGTACTCCTTGCAAATTTGATTATCAGATAACACTACTATATACTAAAAGCTTTGATTTTGAAAGGTGGCAAGACTTCATGGCAAGCAATCCGGATTTTAAATTTATAATTGATGAAAAACATGCAGACAAAAAAATAATCGACATTATGTATAAGGAAATGGGTATGTCGGGAAGATTTGTAAGAAAGCTCAAAAAAGGAAAAGCTGTAAAACTCAATGGAGAAAAAACTTCGATTTACAGCCGGGTTCAACCTGGAGATTTGATAGATATATATATTCCAAAAGAACCATGCGAGGATATTCCAAACGAAGAGATTGAAGTTGTGGTTCTGTTTGAGGACAAATGCTTGTTGGCTGTTGAAAAGCCGGCCGGCCTATTGGTACACCCGATAAAAGAAGACCAAAACGATACATTGTCGAATGGAATAGCTTCATATATGAAATCTAAAAACGAGGAATATATAGTAAGACATGTAAATCGCCTTGACCGCGACACATCGGGCGTGGTTCTTATTGCGAAAAATCCATATATACATGATCAAATTGCTGTACAAATGAACAATGGAGAAGTTGAAAAATCATACAATGCAATCGTCGAAGGCATTATGAATAAAAAATCGGATTGTATTGATTATCCAATAGGGAAGCCGGATATATTGAATATCAAAAGAGAAGTAATGGAAAATGGAAAACCTTCGAAAACGATATATGATGTTGTTTCAGAATCTGACGATTTGAGTTTTTTGAGAATAAGACTTTTGACAGGCAGAACACATCAGATAAGGGTGCATATGGCGCATATAGGCCATCCTGTTTTGGGAGATGATTTATATGGCCTTTCCAGTGAATTGATAGGTAGACAGGCTTTGCACGCAGGCTCTTATTCATTTAGGCATCCAGTAACGAAGAAAATTGTAGAAATAAAATCGGAATTGCCAAAAGACATGCGGGAGGTTCTGAAAGGAAAAAATTTTGAATAATTGCGACTATGAT
>Ga0102938_10000568_pt1 | contig 27216 bp, 26 predicted proteins | sample SalPonR2_B_D2_MG_FD_84516 | JGI IMG/M metagenome (GOLD analysis project Ga0102938, IMG submission 84516) | Salt pond soil microbial communities from South San Francisco under conditions of wetland restoration - Salt Pond MetaG R2_B_D2_MG | ecosystem: Environmental > Aquatic > Marine >... | reverse complement strand
CCCTTCCTTTTTTTTGAGCTTCTTGTTTATATTTATCGAATTCTTCGGAAGTTAGAACTTCGTTTTCAACTAAGATTTTTTTAATTTTTTCTTCGGTCATAATTTAAATTATATTTTCCCGGATTTTATAAAATATATCCGGACAATAAAAGAAGATTTAGAATTATTTTTATTTATTATATCACAGAAAAATAAGCTTTAAAAGAATTTTATTTTTTGTTTTAATGTGTTAAAATATAAAAAAGAGCTTGGAGCCGGTGAAATTTATTATTAAGATAAACACTCAAAAATAATCCGCGAATTTTGCTCCCTTGATTGATTTAAATTATTTTTTTAGGTTTTTGGTGTCGAAAAAATAGTTGTGGAAGAGTTTATTGCTTTAAAAATGTTTTTATGGATTTAACCGCTAAAACATTAGACTTTTTGTCTTTTTTGAAAAAAAAGTTATTCTTTGACTTGATTCAGGTTTTTGAATCTTTCTTTGCGAGAATTTATTTGATTTTAATTTTGTTTTTTAATTTCTTAAGCTGGATTTTGGTGGGTTTTATAAATTATAAAGCCCAAGGTAATTTACTTATCCTTCATTATGATGTAGATTTTGGAGTGGATTTGTTGGGCCTGGCTTCCAAGCTTTATATTATTCCTTTGTTGGGCTTAATATTTTTTTTGCTTAATTCCGTTTTATTATCTGTTTTTTTGAATTTTAGCGAGTTTAAATTTTTGGCTCACCTGATATTGGCCGCCACTTTATTGATCAATTTGTTATTGTTTGCTTCCCTGGGCCCTGTTTATTTAGTTAATTTTAGATAATTGTTTATGAGTATTTTTTTTGTAGTTAAAATTATGGCTTTGGGCACTTTGGCCTTTATTTTTACTTTATTTTGGACTCCGCTTTTAACCCATTTTTTGTATAAATATAAATTGGGTAAAAAGATCCGGGCTAACGGCGAAACTCCCGTTTTCAGTAAATTGCATGCTCATAAGGCCGGAACGCCCACCATGGGAGGGGTTTTGGTTTGGGTAACGGTTTTAATTTTTTCTTTACTCTTTTTTTATTTGGCTCGTCTTTTCCCGCACCAAGAGATCCTGCAAAATTTGAATTTTCTGTCTCGAGGGGAGACCTTACTTCCCTTGGGGGCTTTAGTGGCCACCGCTTTGGTGGGCTTGTTTGATGATTGGTTGGATGTTAGAGGAAAGGGGGTTACCGGAGGCGGAGGATTAAATATGAAACACCGGCTTCTTATTTATACCATTATTGCCTCGGTGGGTGCCTGGTGGTTTTATTTTAAGTTGAATTGGACTGTGCTTCATGTTCCTTTCCTGGGAAGTTGGGAGATTTCTTGGTGGTACATTCCTTTTTTTATTTTCGTGCTTGTGGCCACCGCTTTTTCGGTTAATGAAACAGACGGTTTGGACGGTTTGGCGGGCGGAGTTTTATTAACTTGTTTCGGGGCCCTGGGAGTGATATCTTTTGTCTTGGGAAGATTTGACTTGGCAACTTTTTGTTCCGTGATTATCGGCGCTTTGTGCGCTTTTTTGTGGTTTAATATCAATCCCGCTCGTTTTTATATGGGAGATACGGGAGCTATGAGTTTGGGTGTAACTCTGGGCATTATAGCTATGCTCACCAATACCGCCCTTTTTCTCCCGGTGATCGGTTTGATTTTTGTTTTGGAATCTGTGTCAGTTATTATTCAAATCTTGTCTAAAGGTTTCAGGCAAGGAAAAAAAGTTTTTATTTCTGCCCCCATTCATCATCATTTGCAAGCCCGGGGTTGGCCCGAGCCCAAAATTGTTATGCGTTTTTGGGTAATAGCCGGGATCAGTTCAGCGTTGGGAGTAATTCTTTTTTTGCTTGATAAGGCCTTATAAATTTTATGTCGGAGCTTAAACCTAACCCGGGTAAAAATTTGCAAATAGAGGTGGAAGGAGAAAAATATCTTCGATTGCCCATAAAAACTCATGTTATTAAGAAAGAGGACAATTTGGAAAAGATAATGACCAGATATTTAAAGCCCCGCTTAAAAAAAGGAGATTTGGTTTTTATAAGCGAAAGAGCGGTGGCTATCACTCAAGGCAGAGCTTTTCCCGTTAAGGATATTAAAACTTCTTTTCTGGCCAGGTTTCTAAGTAAATATGTTTATAGATCCCCTTATGGCATAGGAATAGGTAGTCCCTGGACCATGGAATTGGCTATTAGAGAGGTGGGAAGAATTCGAATTTTTTTAGGCGTGTTAGCTTCGGTTATAACCAAACCATTGGGAATCCGGGGAGTTTTTTATAGAGTTTGCGGACCCAAAGTTGCGGCTATTGACGGTCCTTGCGATTATACTTTACCCCCCTATAACCGATATGCCAAATTCGGACCTTTAAAACCGAATAAAGTGGCCAAAGAATTAAAAAATCTTTTGGGAAGCGAAGTGGTTATTATAGATGCCAATGATCTGGGGGTGGCTGTTTTGGGAAGATCGGACAAAAAAATTTCCCCAGATTTTGCTCGTCGGGTTTTTCGTGACAATCCCTTGGGGCAAGGAAGCGAAAGCACTCCTTTGTGTTTAATTAGGAAGATAAAATAAAAAGCGGGATGAAAAAATTAAAAAGAAAAATTTTTAATTCTAAATTTTTTAAATCCGGCCGAGGAGAGCATGCTCCGGATAAATTTTTGATAGTGATTATTGCTTTATTGGTTTTTTCCGGACTGGTAATGCTTTCCAGCGCCTCTTCGGTAGTAGGGTATAAAGCGTTTGGTGATAGTTATCATTTTTTTAATCATCAATTTCTTGTGATTCTTTTAGGTATAGGGGTTTTTTATTTTTTTTCTCGGCTCAGTTATTCTTTTTGGAAGAAGTATGCCATATTTTTTTTGTTGTTTTCCTGCTTGTTTTTATTATTAGTGTTTGTTCCGGGCCTGGGAGCCAATTATGGTAAAGCCCATAGCTGGATCGATATTTTCGGATTTTCTCTTCAACCTTCGGAATTTGTAAAAGTGTTTTTTTTAATTTATTTAGCCGCCTGGGTGGAAAGAAGAGGAGAGGATTTAAAAACTTTCTCCCAAGGACTGGGTCCTTTTATTTTAATTTTGATGGTTATCGCTTTCTTAATGATCTTACAACCGGATGTGGGCACTCTTTCTATTGTTGTTTTTTCTTCCTTGGCGGTCTATTTTTTAGGAGGAGGAAAAATAAGTCATTTGTTAATGGTTTGCCTTATAGGTATGGTGGTCTTGTTTGGTATTTTGGAGATCAAGCCGTATATTAAAGATAGATTCGCTTGCGTGGTTAATCCCCAGTTAGATGTTAAAGATGAATGTTATCAAGTCAATCAATCTTTACTAGCAGTGGGTTCGGGCGGTCTTTGGGGCCGGGGATTGGGACAGAGTCGGCAGAAATATATGTATTTACCGGAAGTAATTAGTGATTCCATATTTTCTATTATAGCCGAAGAGGTCGGTTTTATTTTTTCCGGATTATTAATAATTTTGTATTTGTTGTTGTTTTGGCGGGGAAGCTTGATAGCCAAACATGCTCCGGATAAATTCGGGCGCCTGCTGGCTTTGGGAATAGTTTTTTGGTTGGCTATCCAGTCTTTTTTAAACATTGGGGGGATGATCAATCTCATTCCTATGACCGGTGTGCCCTTGCCCTTGGTCAGTTATGGAGGTTCGGCTGTTTTAGCTTCTTTGTTGGCTTTAGGGATATTGGTTAACATCAGTAAATATATTAAACAAACAAAATAATATGAGAAGCAAAAAAAACAAGAAAAAAACTATTTTTTTAACCGGCGGAGGAACCGGAGGTTCGGTCAGTCCTTTATTGGCGGTGGCTGAGGAGTTTTTTAGTAGAGAGAAAGAGGTGGATTTTATCTGGATCGGAAGTGAGAAGGGGGTGGAGAGGGATATGGTGGAGTATAAGGATTTTAAGGGCAGAAAAATCGATTATAAAATTATTTGTGCCGGAAAATGGCGACGTTACTTTTCCTTGAAAAATTTTTTTGATTTATTTAAATTGGGGTTTGGTTTTTTTCAGTCTCTGTTTTTAGTTTTAAAATATCGTCCGGATTTAGTGATGAGCGCCGGCAGTTTTGTGAGTGTCCCCGCGGTTTGGGCGGCCGGGTTTTTAAGACGTCCGATTTTGATCCACCAGCAGGATGTTCGCCCCGGTTTAGCCAATAAATTAATGGCTCCTTTTGCTCGAGTAATCACCACCGTTTTTCAGGAATCCCGAAAAGCTTACGGAGCTAAAGCCCGGGTAGTGGGGAATATTATAAGAAAAAATCTGGACATGGAAGCAAAAGATAATTATTTTAAAGTTAGAGAGGATACGCCGATTTTATTGGTTGTGGGAGGCGGAACCGGAGCCAAATTTATTAATGATCTGGTGGAAAAAAATTTGAAGGAGATTACCAAAACGGTTCAGGTGATTCATATTTCCGGAGAAGGAAAAGCCAAGCCACGAGTACGAGAACACTATATTTCTTTTGAATTTTTAAAGCCGGACAGAATGCTTCAGGCCTTGAATAAAGCCACTTTTGTGGTGAGCCGTTGCGGACTGGGATTTTTAACTGAAATTTCTTATTTCGGCAAACCCTCTATTTTGATTCCCATACCCGACTCTCACCAGGAAGAAAACGCCCGGATTTTTGCGGAAAAAAAAGCGGCCTTAGTGGAAGATCAGAGAAAATTAAACGCGGGAAAATTTATAGAGGACATAAAGATTTTGGCCGAGAATGAGAATTTTAGAGAGCAATTGGGAGATCGCGCTCGAGAGGTTGTAAAAATAGGAAATGGTGAGGTGGTTGAAATTATTAAGGAAATATTAAAATTAAAATAAAAAATGGATCTATCTCAAATAAAAAAAATTTATATGATCGGGATCAAGGGTGTGGGCATGACCATGCTGGCTCAATTTTTGAAAGTTAAAGGAATAGAAGTTTTGGGGTCTGATGTGGAGGAGAAGTTTATGACCGATGAAGTTTTAAAAGATAATAATATTAAAGTTTTAAAAGGATTTAGCCCGGAAAATATCCCTTTGGATGCGGATTTGATTATTTATTCCAGCGCCTATAACGGAGAAAACAATCCGGAGCTAAATAGGGCTTTAAAAGGAAAAAAAATAGTGCTCACTTATGCTTGCGCCCTGGGAGAGGTTTTTAATGATCACTACGGGATCGCGGTAACGGGAAGCCATGGAAAAACCACTACCACCGCTTGGTTGGGATATGTTTGGAAAAAGGCCGGATTAGAGCCCAATGTGTTGACCGGGGCCCGTGTACCTCAATTCGGAGGCAGCGGTTTAGTGGGTAAGTCCGATTATTTAGTGGCGGAATTGGACGAATATCAAAATAAATTTAAATATTTTTGGCCCCGGGTGGTGCTTTTAAATAATATTGAATACGATCACCCGGATTTTTTCCCGGACAAAGAAAGTTATATCCGGGTTTTTGTGGATTTAATAAAGAAAATTCCTCGGCAAGGATTATTGGTTGCCAATTTTGATGATCCGGAAATAAAAAAAATCGCCGCGGTTAATTGTCGGGGACGAGTAGTTAGTTATGGCTTAAAAGAATACGCCGATTATATGGCTTATGATTTTATTCAAAAAGACGGGCAAAATTTTTTCAAAGTTAAATTCGCCTCTGAAGAAGATGAGGATCCGCAAGATTCTCTTCTGGGCGGTTTTGTTACCTCTTTGGTGGGACAACATAATATTTATAATGCTTTGGCCATAATTTCTTTAAGCATAGAAATGGGAGTGGATCTGTCCGCAATCAGAACCCACTTGGAGGGATTTAGGGGCACTTCCAGACGTATGGAGGTTATGGGAAAATTCAAGGGGGTTCCGATTATAGACGATTATGCCCATCATCCCACAGAGATAAGGTCTACTCTTAAGGCCATCAGAGATAATTATCCGGATAAAGAGATTATTACTGTTTTTCATCCTCATACTTATTCCCGCACTCGCGCTTTGTTGGACGATTTTGCTTCCAGTTTTGACCATTCGGATAAAGTTATTGTTTTGGATATTTATGGCTCGGCCAGGGAAAAACAAGGAGGAGTCAGCAGTAAGGATTTGGTAAGAAAAATCAATCAAATTGAAAAACAAAACAAAGCCCAATATTTAAAAACTTTGGCTGAAGCGGAAGAATATTTGCGAAAAAAGGCCGATAAAGAAAAATTAATAGTTTTAATGGGAGCGGGAGATGTTTTTCGGATCGGCCGGGCTTTACTGGAAAAATAAAAAAACCCGGTCTTCAATATTGAAGCCGGGTAAGAAAGAAGTTAGTAGCGGAGATCTGCGCGCCCGGGCGCATTTTTTATTTTTTCCTCCGTTTTAAGGCGAAAAAATTTTTCCAAAGGAGCAAAAGCCTCCGGATATTTATCCCTCAGTTCTGTTAAGGCTTTTAAGATTAGGTTGTAGGCCTTGGGAGTCGGTTTGCCCAAAGGCCTTCTTAAAGGACCCGAGGGCATGTCCAAGATATTCATCATGGTTTTCACCGGCACCGGATTGCGGCACTTATTTTTTCTAAAGGTGCCGTATCTGGTTTCTTCTTCCGTATTTACGGTTACCATTCCCAGTATTTTCCCTAAAGCTGATTCCGGCTCTTTTTTTTGGGAGACCATTTGTTTGATCTCTCTGGGAAAAATGTTGGACATAACCGAGATTACCCCGTTAGCTTTGATATGCGCGTCTTTCACAGCTTTTAGAGTAAGGTCGTCATCGCCGGAGAGGATGGAGAAATTAGGTCCGCAAAGAGCCCTAATTCTTCTCATATGCTCCAAATCACCGGTGGCATCCTTGACCGTATTTGTGTTGGGGTAATTCTCCCAAAGCTCTTTGAGGTCATAAGAGTCCAGGGCGCAGCCGGTGCGTCCGGGAACAATATAGGGGATTATAGAGGTTTGGGGAAATTGCCGGGCAATAGGAGTGATGTATTCTTGGCTGATTTCCAGGGAGCTGGGACCGTTGTAGTAGGGATCTACCAAAAGAAGAGCATCAGCACCCAGATTAACCGCTTCCTCGCTCGCTTTTAGGGCTTCGGCCGTGTTGTTGCTACCTGCACCCACCAGGCATAAACATCGTCCCCTGGTTTGAGAGGTGGCAAGCTTCATAACTTCAAAATGCTCTTGCCAACTAAGGGTGGGGCTTTCTCCGGTGGTCCCGGTATAAAGTATGCCGTCCACCCCGGATTCAACCTGGAATTCAATTAATTTTTCCAGGCCATCCCAGTCTATTTTTCCGTTTTCTTTAAACGGAGTTATGAGGGCGGTGATTACTCCACTTATCGGTTTACGCATAGGCTTTCCTCCTTTTTAAGTTAGTTATTGTATTGTAAAGAACTTTTTGAATTTTTAAAAAATTACCATAAAAGATTATAAAAGTCAAAAGTCAAAAAAAAGAAAAAAATCTTTTTAAATTAGTTTTTTTTTGTTAAGATATAACTATATGGATATAGAGAAAAAAATAATGAAGAATGTGGATTTGGCTTCTTTATCTACTTTTAAGATCGGAGGGCCGGCCGAGTTTTATTTGGAAGCCCAAGACGGAAAGGATATTAAGGCCGCTTTTGACTGGGCCCATTTTTATAATTATAAAATAACTGTTTTGGGAGGAGGGAGCAATATTTTAATTAATGATGAAGGTATAAAGGACTTGGTTCTAAGATTGATTAAAGATAATTTTAATTTAAAAGACAATAAGGTGATTTGCGGCGGAGCGGTCAGCTTAAATAAAATTGCCAGGACCACTGCTCGGGAAGGATTGTCCGGATTGGAATGGGGAGTGGGCATCCCCAGAGCCCAAATCGCCGGAGCCATAGTGGGCAATGCCGGCGCTTTCGGTTTTAAAATTTCCGATATTTTGGAGGAAGCGGAAGTTTTTGATCTGGTGGAAGGAAATTGGAAAAAATTTAAAAACAAGGATTGTCAATTCGGTTATCGAACCAGTGTTTTTAAAGAACACAAGAGATATATCATTTCTAATGCGGTTTTAGTTTTTAAAAAAGAAGATTCAAAAAAAGTGGGAGAGAAAATGGAAAAAATTTTTGAATTCCGAAAAGATAATCAACTTGACCATCCCAGCGCCGGTTCGATTTTTAAAAATATTGATTGGGAATATTTGCAAGAGAGAAGCCCCAAATTGGCTAAGCGCGCTGAGATGGAAAAAATAGTTAAAAATAATTGGGTAAGCGCGGGTTGGATAATAGAGCAAATGGGCTTAAAAGGAAAGACCATGGGAGGGGCCCAGATTAGTTTGGAGCACGGTAATTTTATAATCAATAAAAAAAATGCCACCGCTCTTGATGTGATAGGATTGATCAGTTATGTTAAACAGCAGGTTAGAAACGAATTTAATATTCAAATGCAGGAGGAAATAGAATATTTGGGTTTTTAATTTATGAGCAAGAAAGAGATAAAAATACCCACACATGTAAAAAATATTGTTTCTCAATTGGAAAAAGCGGGCTTTGAGGCCTTTGTGGTCGGAGGATGCGTGAGAGATGTTTTGCGAGGAAAAATTCCTCATGATTGGGATATAACCACCCGGGCCACCCCCGAGGAAGTATTACGAGTTTTTCCCAAGGGAAAATATGAAAACCGTTTCGGAACGGTTTTATTAATTTGCGAAAAAAAAGATTCAGAGGAGGTGGTGGAGGTGACCACTTATCGTTCCGAACAAGGATACCGGGATAGAAGGCGTCCGGATGAGGTTAAATTTGAAAAAGAGTTGTCTAAAGATTTGTCCCGTCGAGACTTTACGGTTAATGCTTTGGCTATGAAAGCCAAAAAGAGTAAATTGGGCATTCCCCAAGATATTAAAAAAAATCATATAGCGGAGATGGACGATTATGTTTTGGTGGATTTATTCGCAGGAGTGAAAGATATTTCTAAAAAAATAATTCGGGCCGTGGGTGAGCCGGTGGAGAGATTTAAAGAGGACGCTTTGCGTATGATGCGGGCGATCCGTTTGGCCGTGGAGCTTGATTTTGAATTAGAGCCCAAAACTGAGCGGGCTATTTTCAAAATGGCCGGAGGGATTAAATTTATAGCCCAAGAAAGAATTCGGGATGAACTGATTAAAATTCTACAATCCCCGCGCGCTTATCAGGGCATTATGACTCTTCATAAAAATAAATTGCTTCAGTATATCCTGCCGGAGTTGGAAGCCGGAGTGGGAGTAAAACAAAACCGTCATCACGTGTATACAGTTTTTGATCATAACCTCCTGTCTTTAAAAAATTGTCCTAATTCGGATTGGCGAGTGCGTTTTGCCGCCCTAACTCATGACATTGCCAAGCCCAAGACCAAAAAATTCGTTAAAGGCGAAGCCACTTTTTACAATCATGAACATTTGGGGGCCAAAATGGTGGGCAAGATTACCAAAAGACTTAAATTCAGCCGGGAAGATTCGGAAAAAATATTTAATTTGGTTAAGGCCCATATGTTTTATTATAATGTGGGCGAGGTAACCGAGTCTTCGGTGCGGCGTTTGATCCGTAAGGTGGGAGAGGAAAACCTGAAAGATTTAATTGATCTGCGAGTGGCTGATCGTTTAGGGTCGGGAGTCCCCAAAGCCAAACCCTATAAATTAAGACATTTGGAGTATATGATGAAAAAAGTTAGAAAAGACCCGATCTCGGTTAAGATGCTTAAGATAAACGGGTATATATTAATGGAGGAGTTGGGTCTTAAGCCCGGACCCAAGATCGGGGCGATTATGGATGTGCTTTTAAGCGAAGTCCTGGATGACTCTAAGCTAAACACTAAAAAATATTTACTTAAGAGGGCTCGGGAGCTGGAAAAAGAGAATTTGGAAAAATTGAGACATTTGGCCAAAGATAAAATAAAGGAAGAGAAAGAGAAGAAGGACAAAGAAATAAAAAAAGAATTTTGGGTTAAATAGCCCCAATTACAAATTTACCCCGGTTAAATATTTTATCTTTAGGCAAAATTAAATTTATTGTGAACAAATCTTATCACTCGCCTCGCCAAGTTGAAGCTTGGTTTCAGCGAGGCGGGCAAATTGCACAAATAATTTCAATGACCATTAAAAAATTTTTATTTTTTGAACATACCATGGTATGTTCAATGGTATGTTCAATATATTTAAAACTCTCCCTTTTAAAAGGGGAGACATAGAAAGGTTTTAAAGTTTTACTAATCTATATTAATTACTCATAAAACATTAAATTTATTTATGACTGAGAAGTTTATTAGAAAAGTGGTTAAAAACGGTAGTGATTCTTACTACATTAATATTCCCAAAGATTTGGCCGAGGAATTAAAGATTAGAGAAAGACAAAAATTGGTGATTGAAAAATGGGGAGAGGGCCTGAAAATTTCTGATTGGGAATAAAAATATGGAATACGATCAAATTTTTACTATTTGTTATCTTTTTAATGAAAAAGGGGAGGTGCTTCTGCAGAAGAAGGCGCGCGGTTTCGGCCAAGGTAAGTGGAATGGCCCCGGAGGTAAGAAAGAAAAAGGTGAGACCCCGGAAGAATCCATGCTTCGTGAGATTTGGGAAGAAACCGGTGTGAGACTTAATTCTTGGGAGATGCGGGGAGAGCTGGAATTTATTTTTAACGCAACCAAGCAACATTTTTTCTCTTATGTTTATATATCATGTAATTGGTCAGGAGAACCCAAGGACAGGGGAGAAGGAGAGATTAAGTGGTTTAAGCCGACAGAGATACCTTTGCCCAAGATGTGGGATGATGACCAATATTGGCTTTTGGATTTGCTTTCCGGTAAGCAGATTAAAATGAGATTTTATTTTGATAAGGACAACAAAATTACTGATTATAAAATTTTAAAATAAAAGATAACCCCACCTTGATCCTCCCCTTGCCAAGGGGAGGAAAAAATTTTTTTTCCTGTAAAAGGAAGACAAAAAACAAGAGAAAAATTCTCCCCCCTTTCCAAGGGGGAGATTAAGAGGACATAAACCCTTTCTCTGATTAAACATTTTCTCTCTCTTCCCAAGGGGGAGATTAAGAGGGGGTTGGATCTTTTTTTCCAAAATTTCTCCCCCTTTCCAAGGGGGAGATTAAGAGGGGGTTGGATCAAAAAAACAATGAAATTTTTCAATAAAAAGGAACAAAAAATTATTAGGCAAAATTTGAGAAATCAGAGATCCAAATCAGAAAAAATTTTGTGGTATAAAATAAGAAATCAACAACTGGGCGTAAAGTTTAGGAGGCAACACGGGATAGGTAATTATGTAGTGGATTTTTATTGTCCTGAAATCGGTCTAATTGTAGAGATTGATGGAGCTACCCATGGTGGGCAAAATGAAGTTAAGTACGATAATATAAGGCAGAAATATTTGAAAAACAAGGGGTTGAAAGTTAAAAGATATAGGAATGTAGACGTGAAAAATAATTTGGAGGGAATTTTGGAAGATTTAATTGAATTTATTGAAAAGAATAGATAACCCCACCTTGATCCTCCCCTTGCCAAGGGGAGGAAAAAATTTTTTTTCCTGTAAAAGGAAGACAAAAAACAAGAGAAAAAATTCTCCCCCTTTTTTCCAAGGGGGAGATTAAGAGGACATAAACCCTTTCTCTGATTAAACATTTTCTCTCTCTTCCCAAGGGGGAGAGTAAGAGGGGGTTGGATCTTTTTTTCCAAAATTTCTCCCCCTTCCCAAGGGGGAGATTAAGAGGGGGTTGGATCTTTTTTTCCAAAATTTCTCCCCCTTTCCAAGGGGGAGATTAAGAGGGGGTTGGATCTTTTTTTCCAAAATTTCTCCCCCTTCCCAAGGGGGAGATTAAGAGGGGGTTTTGAAAGTTTTTTAATTTTATTCTTAATAATCCTCGCCCCATTTCATTATCCCGGGTATTTCTTCTATTAATTCTGAAGCGCTGTAATAATAAGATTTTTTTTCTTGCAATCTATCCCCGGCCAAGCCGTTGATAAAGGCGCCGGCGCAGGCTGATAAAAAGAGCTCGTTTCGGCTCGCCAGGGCTGTTATTAGCCCGGCCAAGACATCTCCTGTTCCGCCTTTGGTCATTCCGGGGTTTCCGGTTTCATTGATTTTTAACTCCTCGCCGCTTGAGACAATATCTTCCTCCCCTTTTAGTAGAATGGTGCAATTGTATTTTTGCGCCATTTTTTTAACATTGCTCCGGTCGGGCTTTACTCCGAATAGCTTTTGGAATTCTCCGGCATGGGGAGTGACTAAGCATTGGGAGTTTAATAAACTTTTATTTATTATTTTCAAGGCATCGGCATCCAAAATTATTTTTTTGTTTTTGTTTTTTGCAATCAGGTCATTTACTTCCTTTTTTGTTTTTTCGCTCACGCCCAATCCCGGTCCTACCAAGACCGCGTCCGCCTTTTTAAGATATTTCGGAATTTCTTTCCCCGGTATGGCTATAAATTCGGCTAATCGGGATTTGAGTTCTTTAATTAGTTGTAAATTTTCCGGAGTGGAAGATATAAAGACCAAGTCAGCTATTTTGCCGGCTGTTTTAGAGGCCAAAAGCAGGGCTCCGTGGTATTTTTCATTTCCGGCCAAGATAAAAATTTGTCCGTTTTTGCCTTTGTGGGAACCTTTGCTCGGGCGATTCAGAATTTTAATTTCGCCCACTCCGATTTTTTCTTTCAACCATTTGGGGTAGCCGATATCCACAGTGATCGCCCGGGGATCCTTTGGGGTCATTAAAGAAATTATTAAGTCCGGATTAAAGCCCGGGACAGGCAAATCTATCGAAACTTTTCGGCTCTTTAATTGGTTGATTTTTTTAAGCCAGGAATTGTAGGGTTTTCGCAGTTTTCCGGTAATACCGGCACCGAATAAACATTCCACTATTACATCAAAATCATTATCTATGTTTTGAGGTGAGATATCTGAATATTTTTCTCCGGTGAATTTTTTCCAATTTTTTTGAGTGAGTTCGGATTTAGCTTGTTCCGGCACCAAGAACACTACCGGCTTGTGTTCTTTTTGCAAGTAGCGGGCCGCCACTAAACCGTCACCGCCGTTATTGCCGGGCCCGCAAATAAAAGCCACTTTTAGATTTCGGCCGAATTTTTCTTCCAGGGTTTTGGCAATACCCTTGCCGGCGTTTTCCATTAATTTTTCCAGAGGGTAGTCGTAATACAGGGCATTGTAATCATAAAGCTTGGTTTTTTGAACAGGAGTTATCATGTTTTTAGTTTAATATATATTTTTATAATCCTCAAATCGTGGTTAAATGAAAAACGCCGAAAAATTTTAAATTTTTCGGCGTTGTTGTAATCAAACCAGAATTTTGTAAATTTGGGTGTAGTTGTTTTTGGTCTCCTCGATGATCTTTTGAGGTAGAGCCGGAGGAGGCGGCTGTTTATTCCAGTCCAGAGATTGAAGATAGTCCCTCAGTCCCTGTTTGTCAAAGCTTCGTTGTGAGCTTCCTGGCAGATATTCCTCCTTGGGCCAGAAACGGGAAGAGTCCGGAGTCAGAACCTCGTCGATCAGTATAAGGTCGCCATTTTCGTCCCAGCCGAATTCGAATTTGGTGTCAGCGATAATAATACCCTTTTTTTCCGCGATCTCCGCTCCTCGCTGATAAATAGCCAGGGATAATTCGCGTACCTTCTCGGCTGTTTTTCGGCCCACAATTTTTTCGGCCTCTTCAAAACTGATGTTTTCATCATGTTCGCCGTCCGGGGCCTTGGTGGAAGGAGTAAAAAGAGGTTCGGGCAATTTGTCTGACTCTCTGAGCCCTGCCGGCAATTCAACTCCGCAGACTGTCCCGTTTTTTTGGTAGGATTTCCAGCCGGAACCGGAGATATAGCCGCGAACAATGCATTCAATCGGCAAAGGCGTGGCTTTTTTTACCAATACGGCCCGGTGTCTGAGATTTTCAATCTGTTTTCGAGATTTGAGCGGGAAAGATTCCGGCATGGTGGCTATCAAGTGGTTGGGAACAATATCCTCCATTTCTCGAAACCACATATTGGAAATCTGGGTCAGAATTTTTCCCTTGTCCGGAATGGCTTCGGCCATAACCACATCAAAGGCGGAGATACGATCCGAGGCCACCATCAGGAGTCCGTTTTCTTTTAGGTCATAAATATCTCTCACTTTTCCTTTTTTTACTAAATGTAAATTATCCAAATCCATTAGGATCTTTCCTTGCTCTGTTAAATTTAAATTTTTCAAATTCATTAAGAACCTCTTTACTTGATTTGGTATTGGAAATTTTTACGGAAAAAAATCGGATTCGATTTTTTTATCTCCTTCTTTTTGTTCGCGATGATAATTTTTGAGATTGGCGTAAATTCGGTCATCGCGATAAACCAGGGCGACCAGCTCGGCAATGGTCAGAGCCGCGTTTTCCAAGGAGTGGCTCAAGCTGATTTGGTTTAAGCCGGTGGTAAGAATACCGGTTCCTTTGGGCAGGTCTTCAATGGCGCTTCTGGCTGCCTCGTCCGTGGGTATGCCGATTACCGGCAAGAATTTACCCGAGTTTTTCAAAATTGATTTGGCAATGTCCGGCGCTTGAAAAGACATTCCTCCCAGGAAGACGATTATCTCTTCTTTTAGGCTTTTTACAAACTCGGCAAATCCGTCCCCGGAGTGCCAATGGCAAGAGGCCACGGATGTTTGATAGTGAACTTCCAGCTCATTCCAGATTTCCGTGATTTTGATAGCCTTATCCTCATCTGTGGTACTGCCTAAAATCAGGCGAACTTGACTCATTTTCTCTCCTTTTTTGCAGTTTAGGTTAAAAATCAAAGAACACTTAAAGCTATCTCCTTTTATTTTTTTATAGCCTTAATAATTACGCTGACTTTATAATTTTTTAGCTAAAAAATCAAGGGTTTGGAAATTTAGGAAAAAAAGGGGATTTCTCTTGACTTATTTTTGTTTTTATGGTATATTTATAAGATGCTTGATTGGGCAGTTTGGTTATCCAAGCTGTCCAGTCAGTATTGAAGAACTTTGAAAATTTAAATAAAAACAACAAATAAAGAGGAGGTAGCCATGTTTGAAGCTTTTATCAACACTTTTTTAGTAGTATTGGGATTAAATTTTTTTATTTTCGCCGTGGTAATAGGCGTAAATTGGGCATTTAAACACAGGCAGGCCGTTTATCTCGGCTTATCAGCCATTTTTATCTCTTTGGTCGGTAGTATTATTTACCTGGGGTTTGTTTTTCATACCCAGGGATTTTGGCCAATTTGGTTTTTGGTTCTGGCCGCTCTGGTCGCCTTGATTTGGGGGATTTGGGAATATTTTTTTATTACCATTCCCGCCGACCCTCCTTCTGTCGGGGTAATGACAGTTTGGGGGGAGAGAAGGCTGATTTACGGCCAAGACAGTTATGGAGAGTGGAAGGCTATGGGGGTTTATTATGTCAAAGAGGGTTTACGTCTTCATGCTCCTTATTTTCCTTTTTTTCTCGGTTATATTGTGATTGATATAACCAAGAGGAACAGGGATATGAATCCAATGACCGTTTGGTGTAAACGGGAAGAGGAGTCTGATTCCGACCCTTCTCTTATGGGTGCCCAGATGGCTGTATCTATTTCTTACACCTGGACCCCCGACCCTGATCGGCTGTATATGTTTTTACAGACCGGTGAAGACGAGGGAGTAGAAGAGATTATCCCGGATGTGATAGAGGAAGACGTCCGTGAGGTGGCCCAGGAAAATTATTGGGAAAAATTTCTTCCTCTTCACAAAGATTTGACTAAAAAAATTATAAATCGTCTAACCGGAGAAAAGGAAGCTACGGCGATTATCAACGGCTCGAGTGACACCCAGGCAATGGGAATTTTAGTTTATCGTCTTAATGTCACTTCCATTAATCCGGTAGATGAAGAATTGAAAGAGTCAATTACCGCCTTTTCCCGGGAGAAAAGAGAGAGACACGCCGAGGTTTATGAAATGCAGACCGAAGCCCAGCAAGCCAATGTTCTTATGGAAGAGGCTCGCCAGGCCGGAAATCCCATTACCTTCGACCAGGCCTATGCCTTGTTAAAAAGGTATAAGCTGGCCAGAGAAGGGAAAATCAATGCTCGTCATTTTTCCTTTGAAGGACTGGACTCTTTAATCCCGGCATTAAAGAGTCTTGCAGGAGAAGGTAAAAAAATTATTAGTTAGGAGGCGAAAATGGATGATAAAAAAACGGAAAAAGAGGATAAAAAGAGCGGAGCAATAAAAACCGTCTTTATCCTTTTGATTATTATCTTCCTAGTCTCTACTTTCTTTTTCTGTGCCAACAGTTTAACAGGAGAAGAAGAGACGAGGAAGACAAAATCGTCGGTGTCGGTGCCCCCCAAAACCAAGACAATCTCCATTAATGAGGCCGGAGTATTCAATTTTGAGCTCCAGCCCTTGGAGAGTCTGGGGAATTGGTGGTATGTGGAGGAGGGCTTGAACTATTGTCTCTCTTCTGCCCGCAAAGATCATTCCTTTTTTGTGAAGTATAAAAGAGGTGATCTTGTTAAGATAGAGAAAGACAATGTCAGCCTCCCTGACAGAGCCGGTCCTTTTAAATTAGTGGCCGGCGAACAGGAGGTAAAAATTACTCTGCTGGTAAGCAGAAGAACTTAAACTGCTTCCGGCTGGGTCTAAGGTGCGATTTTTCTAAAATCGCACCTTTTTTTATTTTTTAAAATTTGCTATAATAAAATTAATCAATTTTAACTTAAAAGCTATGAAAAAAATAGGTATTTTATTATTTTTGTTCGTTTTTTCTTTTTTTCTTTTCTCTCCTTGTTTGGCTCAGAGCTCTAAAGATACTGAAGGCGGAGGTCCTGACAGCGGAGTGACAGGAGAATTCCCCAATCCTTTGGGAGAAGGAGTAACAGAAAGCCCGGAGCTTTTGATCAAAAGAATTATTAATGGAATTTTGGGAGTAGTGGGCTCTTTGGCCTTGCTTATGTTTATCTACGGCGGTTTGGTCTGGATGACCGCGGCCGGAAACAATGAAAGAGTGGAGAAGGGGAAAAATATCTTGATTTGGGCCACTATCGGTTTGGTGGTTATTTTCGCATCTTATGCCATAGTTAGTTTCATTATCGAGAGTTTAACCGGAGGCGGTTAAAAGACTATTTTTTTAACAACCACCGACTTTTTAGAGTCGGTGGTTTTTTTATTGAAAAAATCAGTTAATTGCGCGGGAGCTTTAAAATGCTATAATAAAAAATAATCAAATATTTTTTATATGGATCAAAAGTTAAAAAATTTCTTAAATGAGAGCGCTCGTAAAATAGACCCGATCCTTAAAGAGTTATTGCAATCTTATCTGGAAAAGAGATTTTATAAGCTAATTGGTCAGCAAATTTCTTCCGGAGGCAAAAGATTGCGTCCCGCCCTGGTTTTGGCCTCGGGCAAAATGATGGGAGCGCGGGAAAAGGATTTGCTTTATCCGGCCACGGGGGTGGAGATTTTGCACAACAGCACCCTGATCACCGATGATATTATAGATAAAAGCGAAGTCAGGCGAGGCAGGCCTACGGTTTGGAAAAAATTCGGTCGTTCCGTGGCCGAATGCGTGGCCATGGATTATGCGGCCACGGTTTTTTTGGCCGCTAATCGATCACCTTATTCCCAAGAGATTACCGAGATCTATTCCCGTGCCTTTAAAACCATTTGGAGCGGGGAAATTCTGGATATTTTATTTGAGCAGAAAGGTAGGGAAGATGAGCCCTATATAATTAAGAATCGTTTTAAGAATGTTTCCTTGAATTCTTATTATAAAATGGCGGGGAAAAAAACCGCTGTTTTGTTTCAGGGTTGTTGTGAAATCGGAGGGGTCTGCGCCCGGGCCGGGGAAAAAGATTTGCAAACCCTGAGTGAATATGGTTATAATCTGGGCATGGCTTTCCAAATTCGCGATGATATTTTGGATATATTCGGGGAGGAGAAGGATTTTGGCAAAAAAATAGGCAAGGACATAAAAGAAAGAAAATTGGGCAATATCGTGATTTTTTATGCTTTGAAAAATTTATCTCCTGCTGACAGAAAGAAGATTTTTCGAATTTTGGAAAAGAAGGAGATCGGAGAAAGAGAGATAAAAGAGGGGATTGCTTTAATTAAAAAAACCCCGGCTCATGATCAGGCCTTTGCTTTGGGTAAAAAATATATAACAAAAGCCAAAAATAATTTAGAAAAATTGCCTCAAAATAATTGGAATAAGATATTATTGTCTCTAACTGATTTTGTAATAGAAAGAGAAAAATAATTTTAAATTTAGTTATCTCCAAGAATATGAAAAAAAATATAGATTTATATAAAAAAGAAACAGGAAAATTCCTTGCTTTTTTAGAGGAGGAGATAAAAAAGACAGGGATGGAGGAAGAATTTTTTGCCTCTTCCCGTCGGATCCTGGAAAAAATATCCGCTTCCGTAACCTCTAAATGGCTTTCCGGCAGAAAATATTGTCGGACTTTTTTCTTGCAAGAAGCTTTCGGCTCTTTTTACCCCTCTTCCTATACCTCTGTTTCTTTATTTTTAGACGCTTTGGTTAATATTTCCGATGATCTTTGTGATGAACCTTTAGAAAAAGAAGAGATCAGTTTGTATATGGCTGAATGCTTGAAGCTTTTGTCCTTACTTAATTCTTCTTCTCAGGCATCCCTACTACAGCCAGGTCTGGGCGTTTATTTTAGCAAATTATTATCCTTGGTTATGGCTGAGAATTTTTATAGGGAAAAAATTTCCCAAAGCGGGGGCTATAAGCAAATAGTTGAGGATTCGTCTAAATTATTGTTAATTCGCGCTCAAGATATAGATGTCTTTACAGAAATTGCTTTACTTGATTTGGACTCACAAAAAGACCTTGATTTAATAAAGAAAATAGCCAGAATCTTTCGGGCCATAAATATTTTTAAAAAAGATATAAAAGACCTAGATTATGATCTTTCCCGCAATATCAAAACCATAGTCACCATACTCCGAGATAAAGATATAGATTTTAAAAATTATACCCAGGATTTGTTAGAAATTTTAGAGACAAAAGTAAAAGAGTTGTCTGTTCCACAAAACAAAGACTTAGAGTCGCCTTTTCAAAATTTCCAGATAATGATAGAAAGAGAAAAAGAGGAGATTCTGGAAATGTTGGATTAATTTTTTAAACAATTTTTTAGCAGTTGTTTTTTATTTTATGCTTTTAAACTCTGATTTAAAAATTGCTGTGGGCAGTGTAATTGTTTATGACAATAAAGTTTTGATACTAAAAAGAAACGAGGATGAAGAAGTTCTTCCCGGCCTTTGGGAGCTGCCCAGCGGAAAACAAGAAGAGGGAGAGAATCGGGAAGAAAGTTTGATAAGGGAGGTTAAGGAGGAGACCGGTTTGGATATAGAAATAATTGCTTTCCTCAGTAGCTTTACTTACAAAGTTAAGAAAGGAAAAACAACCAAAAACATAATTCAATTCAATTTTTTGGTTAAGCCCGGGGATGCTTCTCCGGTTGTTAAATTAAGTTCTGAGCATTCCGAGTATAAATGGATCGGAGCCAAAGATCTGGAAAAAGCCGAATTAAGCAAGCAAATAAAAAAAGTTATTAATAAATATTTTCAAACTTATTTATGATTTATAAGAATGTTTTAGAAACTATTGGCAATACTCCTTTGGTAAGAATAAATAATTTAAACATTAATTCTGAAGTGAATATTTATGCTAAATTAGAAGGGGTAAATCCAGGTGGAAGCATTAAGGATAGGATTGCCCTTAATATGATTAATCAGGCCGAAGAAGAAGGCGTTTTGGATAAAGAAAAAACTATAATTGAACCCACTTCCGGAAATACCGGCATCGGTCTGGCCATGATAGGAGCGGTTAAGGGCTACAAGATTAAAATAGTTATGAGCGAGTCCGTGTCCGAGGAGAGAAAAAGAATGATTAAATCTTTTGGCGCGGAGCTGGTTTTAATAGCCTCGGACGAAGGAACGGACGGAGCCATTAGGAAGGCCAAAGAGATTGTAGAGAAAAATCCCAAAGAATATTTTATGCCCAACCAATTTTCCAATCAGTATAATAAAATGGCGCATTACAAAACCACGGCTGAGGAGATTTGGACTCAAACCGAAGGCCAGGTTGATTATTTTGTCTCTGCCTTGGGAACCTCGGGAACCATTATGGGAGTAAGCAAATATTTAAAGGAAAAAAATCCGAATATAAAAATTGTTAGTGCTCATCCGCATAAAGATCATTATATTCAAGGGTTAAAAAATATGGAAGAGGCGATTGTGCCGGAGATTTATGAGGAAAGTAGTATTGATGAGACGGTTATGGTGGATAGTGAGAAAGCTTTTGAGGTTACTCGTCAAATTGTTCGCCAAGAAGGTATTTTTGTGGGCATGAGCAGTGGAGCGGCCATGTTTGCGGCCTTGCAGGTGGCCGAGAAAATAAAAGCAGGAAACATTGTGGTTATTTTTCCGGACAGAGGAGAAAAATATCTTTCTACCCCCTTGTTTGAGTAATTTTAAATTTGTTTAATAATAGTATAAATATCTTGTAATAAAGATATTTTTTTGTTGGATTTGATTGACATTTTATTTTAAAAATGTTATTTTGCAAGGTTCGAACTTTGACAATTTAAAACAAAAAAGAGGAGGATATAATGTATACTCAAAGAAAATGGTGTGTTTTTGTTGTTTTAGCATTCCTGGTGTTTACCTGTTTTTTCGCTTTTATGAATATGCGGGTAAAGCCGGGCGGCATTGTGGATGATGCTGTGATGGCGGAAGAAGATCTTGTTAACCAAGGCGGAAGAGTAATTGATTCTCTGCGGAGTCAGGGCCTAGCTCCGGGAGACGCGGCTATTTTTTGTCTGCCCTTTTTATACCGGGGCGAGGCCATGAAAAAGGATTTGGCCTTTCTCCAAGATTTTACCCAAAAATTGGAGAGGGCTTTTCCGCGTTACAAAGTCTTCAGCTTGGCCAATATGCCCCGTTTTCGGGATGTTGAGGACTCCTATTTGGAGACTCAAAGTTATGTCAGTCCCGAGGTGTTGGCAGATTTTGACCCGGGTGATTGGAAGCGAGAGGTACTCCGCGACCCCAAGGTGGCCGGGGTGTTTATTGCTCCTGATTTTTCTTCGGCCAATGTCATTTTAACCTTTCCCAGAGGTTATGACGAAATGCAGGTCGGGCGGGAGATTATGGAGTTTTTAATGGATAGGGAGTGCGCTTGGTATGAGTGGTATTTGATAGATGATATCAAGCTCGCTTCCCAGTTCCTGCGAAACTTTGACTCTGAGGTGCCTGAGTCTCTTCAGAGAGATCAGGACAGGCACCGGACCGAGGACGGATCGATTAAATCGGTTCTGCCCGGTGGCTGGGTTATCGGACGAGTCCTTATGACCGGGGCTTTTTACTCCAGTCTAATCTGGATCTTGTCCGGCTCCATTATTTTGGCAGCCTTGGTCTTTTGGCTGTCTTTTGCCAACTTAAGACAGACTGCTATTGCTCTGGTTTGTCTGCTCCTGGCCCTGATTTGGACCCGCGGTTCAATCGGCCTGTTGCAGACCTTGGGCTTTAGTATTCAGGGAAAAATGCTTTACGAGACAGTTTATTTCGTTTTAGTGTTTACTTCCCTGATTGTCTCCGGGATTTCCTTTGTAGAAAGGGTCTTTGACGCCTACAACGAAAAACGCAAAGGTAATCCGGAACTGAGCCGGGCCGAGGTTTGGAAAAAAACCAAGGCCAAGGACATAGAGTTGATTGATGAAAGGATTTTAATGACCGGTCTGGTGGCAATCTTCGGATTTGCTACGCTTTACCAGATTGAGATCAGGCAGATCTTAGAGATCGGCTTTTTCTCCGCCTTGGGACTGGTTTTCCTTTTACTTTTCACTCTTTACCTGGTTCCGGCTGTCCATATTTTAGTCGGAGGTGAGCATTCTCGGCAAGAGAATTCAATTCCGGATAAATGGTGGCGGATCTTGGATTGGCTGGTTCGGAAAAGTTTCCAACTGGCCACTCCTAAAAATAGAGAGTTTAGAAAAAAAGGCTGGAGCGCGGTCGCGGTAGTGGCCGTTTTGTTTCTGCTTATGTCTTCCTTGGTGGCTTCCGACCATGTCGGTCCTTCCAAGGGTTTTAGTTTTGTGGATATCAAAACCGAACCCTTGGAGTTTATTAAGGACACTTTGGTCTATGAGGCCTCAGAGGAGATTAACAGAAAAGATAACTACGGCTTTGACCGGGCCATGTTCGTGATCCAAAGTAAAAAGGAAGGAGACACTCCGGCTGTTTATCGCCCCGAGTTTTTAAGGGAGGTAGATAGTTTTCAAGAGACCATAGCCGAAGACCCTTACCTGAAAGGAAAAATCAGGTATATTTATTCGGTTCTGGATATTCTGGAGATTTTATGCCGGGAAAATTACGGCCATCACTTGCCCCAAACTCAAGCTGAAGCGGCTGACAGCCTTCGGCTTATACGATCCGAGATCGGGATTACCGGCCAAAGGCAGTTATGGAGCCGGGAGGCTTTGATAGTCCAGGTGTCGGTATCCAGCACCAATTCCAATATTCAGGAGTTTGTGCTTAACCGGGTGCTGGAGATATCCGGGGAAAGTTTTCCTGACCTAAAAGTGCATACTTTTGGCAAGGTGGCTATGTATGCCCGTTCAGACAAATATTTGCGGGAGAGGAAGCCGGTTAACGCCGGGATGCAGATCTTCTGGATATTCGGGTTTACCTTTGCCTGGATTGCCTGGCGTAATCGGCGTTTTCGCAAGTCCCTGAAGGATGATTTTTATCTTTCTTCCTTTAGAGCCGGTTTGGCTATTTGCCTGCCCTTCGTCTTTGCCTCCACCATGATAGCTTTTATTATGATGGCCATGCGCATCCCCTTAAATCAGGCCACGGCCTGCATTACCGCCTTGACCGTGAATGCGGCCATTGATTTTTCCCTTTACATAGTGGCTGATTATCAGGCTGCTTTGATTAAGGGAGGGGGATATTTGGAGGCGATTAAATACGCCGTCCTAACGCGGGGGCGAGTGGTGGTAATTGATGTGGCTATCAATACTGCTTGTTTTGCTCCTTTGATGATTTCGCCTTTTGCTCCCATAGCGGACATTGGCTGGATCATGATGACAATGCTCATTTTTTGCGGTTTTGGGGCTATGGTGCTTTTACCCATGGTTTTGCCCTTGGCTGTGAAGGAAAACAACTAAACTCGGGGTGCGGTCAACTCCTGTTGCCGCACCCTTTTTTCTAAAGAGGAGGCAGTATGAAAAGGATAATGATTTTTCTTCTTCTGGGAATATTATTCGCTTCCCTTGCCTGGGCTGAGGGTTTTACCACTGCCCGGGACGTGATCGAAAAGTCTTACGAGTTTTATCGTCAGGGCGCGGAAGTGGAGTTTGAGAAGCTGCGCCTGGAGGTAAAATACGAGGATGGTTATTCGGTGAACAAAGAGTTGGAAAGGTGGATAAAATATAATCCAAAAAAAGAGGATAAAGTTTTTATCAATTTTACGGCTCCGGAAATGGACAAAGGGCTTAAGCTTTTGGTTCATCGCCGGCTTAGCCAAAGTGATTTGATTTGGCTTAAGATGCCCTCTATGCATCGCTCGCGCCGGATCTCGGGTCAGGACGAGGGCAAATATTTTGCCGAAACCGACCTCACCTATCGGGACACGGCTCAGCTGGTGGGGGAGAATACCAGCGACTATAAGTATAGCTTCGTGGATTCCGGTGACTCCAAATGGGTGATAGAGGCCTTGCCCAAACCGGGCATAACCGCTGTGTATGATAAAAGAGTCTTTTTCCTTAACGAGAATTATGTTATTGAAAAAGTTCTGTATTATCGCCACGGGCAATTGGGTAAAATCCAGCTAAACAAGGACATAGTCCGGGAGGACAACGGGTGTTGGCGGAGTGACTCGGTTGTGTTTATTAATGAATTTTATAGCCGGGTAACTAACATAAAAATTCCCGAAAGGAAATTTACCGGTTTTACCAACCCGCCGAGTTTTTCCCGGAGAGATTTAAGGAGGTAGAGATGAGAAAAATTGTGATTCTTTTTGTTTTTTTTGTTCTTGCGCCTCTCTCTGCTTCTGCCTTGAATTTTGATCTGGAAATAGAAGGGCAAGCTTCCAGTTATTTCTATGAAGAAGAAGAGGTGCCTCTGGAAGAAGATGAAAGGTATTATGGGGAAGCAGAAGTGATTTTGCCGGCTCGTTTAAACGCGAATAATTGGGAGCTCTTGCTTGAGCCCCGGATTCGCGTTGATAGCGAGGAGATTAGCCAAGGAGGCGAAGACCCCCGGGATTTTCGTCGGCCCATAGTAGGAGTAAGAGAGGCCTATTTTGCCTTTTGGCAGGAGAAGCTGGAACTTCGCTTGGGCTACCAGATCGCTGATTGGAGTATGACCGATACGGTCTCTCCCAGTGACAACCTGAATCCTCTGGATCTAACCCTGATTCCGGACTGGGAAAGGCGGAGTATTCCGCTCGTGACCGCTCGTTACGGCTATGACACCTATTTGGAAGCGGCCTATAAACCCTTTTTTTCTCCCTCTTTTCTCCCTGATTTTAAATGGAAACGCGAAAAAGAAGGAGTGGAGTTTCTAAAGCAAAAAGAAGAAGAGGACAAGGCCCAGTTCGCCCTGAGGGCGGGAGGCATCTTTTGGGGCACTGATTGGCAGATCTGTTATTACCAAGGTTATGCTGACAGCCCTTACGCAGAAGTGGAGCGTCTCACTCTCTCGGGTGTTGAGCTTCGCCCCCGCTATTCTGAGGAGGAAGTGGGGTCTCTGGGGCTGGCCCGGGATGTGTTTGCCGGAGTTGTTTTCCGGGCCGAGGCCGGATATTTCTCCCAAGACTACGGTGATGATTTTTATCAGTATGTGGTCGGCTTGGAGAAACACTGGCAAAGTGCCTTAAGTCTGGGAGATGAGCTTTTTTTCCTGGTTCAATACTCCGGGGAAGAAGTGGCTGAGGAGGATGAAGAAATTACTCCTCTAACCGACTTTAGACGGATCTTTAGAGATTGCCTTTTAGTGAAAGCCTATTACCAATTCGGCCGAGGCAGTCACTGGAGGCTTAAGGTCCGTGGTTCCTATAATCTGGAGAATTATGACAGTTTTTGGGAGCCTGCCCTGGAGTGGAAAGGGGATCACTTCTCCTGTGAACTGGGGGCCCAAGTCATTGACGGGCCAGAAGAGAGTTTTTGGGGAGGATACAAGGAGAATGACTGTATCTTTCTCAAAACCAAGATTAAATTTTAAGGAGGACATATAACCGGCGTTTACAAAATGTAGGCGCCGGTCTTTTTTTGCAAAAAAACACAAACACCTTTGTTTTAGAGAGTTTTTTAGATTTTTATTTGACATTTATCTCTTTTTTTGTTATTATTTAAAAACTTTATAAATAGATCTTTTAAAAAATCAAAAATAAAAAAAGGAGGACGGTAATGTTGTTTTTTAACGAAAAAGCGGAAAATGAAGTTAAGGCAGAATCCCAAATTGACATTTCCGTCCTGGAAGAGGAAAGAACCGGGCGGATTTATCAGACCATCCTGGTCGCGGTCAGTATTCTGGCCGGCATCAAGAATTGGGGGATTATCCTTTTCCTGAAAGTTTTTTGGAGCAGGAAGACTCCCCTGAAAAAAATTGCCTGGAACTTGGGAAGAAGTGATGGCCACAAGTCTTCCATGTTTATGGACGGCTTTAGCTCTTACAATCATCAGGCCAAGTATGGGGCTGCCGGTTGGCGTTCTTTGAAGCTGTTTTATAATTATGAACAGCTGGAGAAGGAACTCTGTCCCAACCTGGAAGGTCTTTTGACAAGACATTGGATGGGAAAGATGGAGAATCGCAAAGCGGTGACTAACCGCTTAAAAATGGTTATCCAGCACCTTATTTCCGCCTTTCAGGAGTTTGAGGAGGAGGCAGAGATAAGAATCCTTTCCTTAGCCTCCGGATCGGCCCAGGCCGTGATTGAGGCCATGAAGCGTTGCCCCCATTTAAAAATCCGGGCAATCTTGATTGACCTGGACGTGGGTGCCTTGGCTGAGGCCAAGAGCCAAGCCAGGGAAGCCGGTCTTCTGGATCGTTTTAAGTTTGTCCAAGGGACCACCACCAAGATGGAGGAGGTAGCGGCTGATTTCCAGCCCCACATTGTAGAGATGGTGGGCTTTCTGGACTATCGGCCTAAAGGAAAGGCTATTGAGCTTCTCCAGAGAATCAAGGCAATCCTTCCGGAAGGGGGAATTTTTCTGACCGCGAATATCGCGGATAACAAGGAAAAAATCTTTTTGGATTTTGTCCTCCTCTGGCCCATGATTTACCGGACTGAGGAAGAGCTGGAGGATATCCTTGCCTCCTCCGGTTTCCTGGAGTTTTCTTTAAAATTTGAGCCCATGGGCATACACGGCATTGTCTATGCCCGGGCTTAAAACCTCAAGGGATGTTTGTGATAGCAAACATCCCTTTTTTAATTGCCCAATATTTGGTATAATTTAAAAAGAGAGCAAAAATATTAATTTATTTTTTATGTCTTTTTATGCTCTTACAGGTTTGATTAACGGAGTAACAAGTGTTGTTGCCGGTTTTTTTATTTTAAAGAAAAATTTTAGCTCGCAAATTAACAAAGTTTTTACTTTTCTTTGTTTTTCCATAGCTTTATGGAGTTTTGCTTATTTTTTTTGGTTAAACAGTCAAAGCGCAGAAGCGGCCTTATGGTGGTCCCGTATTTTTATGGCCGGGGCTATTTTTATTCCCGTGTTTTTCCTACATTTTGTAGTTTTGTTTTTAGGGGCTAAAAAAATTAAGTCCTTTCTAAAATGGGTTTATCTATTATTTATTGTTTTTTTAGCTTTTGATTTTACTCCTTGGTTTATTAAGGGCCTTAAATCTTTTCCCGATTTTGAATTTTGGCCTGAGCCTGGCATAGCTTTTCATATTTTTTTATTCTTTTGGTGTTTGATTTGGTTTTTGGCCTTTTTTCTTCTTTTTGAAAAATTATTTTTTGAGAAATTAAAACCTGTTAAAGAAAATCAACTTTTTTATTTATTTCTCGGCTCTCTAATCGCCACCGTGGGAGGGGCAACCAATTATTTTCTGTGGTATGACGTTCCCATTCTTCCTATAGGAAATGTATTAGTACCTTTATTTGTTTTTGCTACATTTTATACTATTACCAAATATAATTTTATGAACCTCAAGGCGGTGCTTTCCGAGGTGTTGGTAATTATTTTTTCTTTACTTCTTTTGGGAAATATTTTTGTGGCTAATAATATATTGGAATATATTTGGAATATAATTTTG
>Ga0102938_10000567_pt1 | contig 27237 bp, 23 predicted proteins | sample SalPonR2_B_D2_MG_FD_84516 | JGI IMG/M metagenome (GOLD analysis project Ga0102938, IMG submission 84516) | Salt pond soil microbial communities from South San Francisco under conditions of wetland restoration - Salt Pond MetaG R2_B_D2_MG | ecosystem: Environmental > Aquatic > Marine >... | reverse complement strand
GCTGGGAGGGGGAACCATTCTGCGCGAGGTGGAGGCGGCCGCTGAAATTCTTGAAAGTGAATACCAGGTTGCAGCGGACGTGTGGAGCCTGACCAGCGTTAATGAGCTGCAGCGAGAGGGAAAGTCAGTGCAGCGTTGGAATATGTTGCATCCAGACGAGCCGCCACGCATACCCTACGTCACCGACCTCCTCGCCGATGCAGGTGGGCCGGTTGTTGCCGCAACTGATTACATCAAGTTGTACGCTGACCAGATACGTGAATTTGTACCGGGTAGTTACAGCGTCCTGGGCACAGACGGTTTCGGACGTTCGGATACGCGGCGCAAGTTGCGCACTTTCTTTGAGGTGAGTCGCGAGTACATTGTTGTCGCCGCATTAAAAGCGCTCGCGGATGAGGGTCGCGTCGACAAGGAACGGGTTGCAGAAGCAATCCTCGCTCTCGGCATCGATCCCGATCGTGCTGATCCTTTCACGCTCTGAGTAACAGGATAGCGACCGTGACGATAAAACAGGTAGACGTTCCCGATATCGGCGGATCAGAGGGTGCCGAGGTTATAGAGCTGCTGGTAGCCGTTGGTGACGAGGTCACCGTGGACCAGGGCTTGATTGTGCTCGAATCCGACAAGGCATCCATGGAGATCCCCTCCACGGTGGCGGGGAAAGTGGTTGAACTCCTCGTGAAAGAGGGTGAGCAGCTGGTTGAAGGCGCGCCGATTGTAAAGGTGGAGGTGGACGCAGACTCGTCAGAGGCTGCTGCAGAAGACTCGTCGGAAACCGCTGCAGGGGACTCGTCGGAAGCCGCTGCCGGGAAAGATGAGCAGCCCGCGGATGAGGCAGGCGAGGCGACCGGGGAATCCGGGCAGCCGGAAGGCAGCGAGGCGAGCGCCGGGTCGGTGGATGATAGCGAGACATCCAGGGCTGCCGATACCGCACCCGCGGCCAAGAGCGGGAAAGAGGGTGACGACACCGGGGAAGCCGCAGGTGCGGGCGACGACGCCGGAGCTGCGCAGGCCTCCGGGCAACCCCCGAAGCCCTCGCGAGCGACCGACTCGCGCCCGGACAAACAAACCTACGCCGGGCCAGCGGTGCGCAAGATGGCACGCGAGTTTGGTGTATCCCTGCAGGGCGTGCAGGGGACGGGTTCACATGGGCGCATCCTCAAGGAGGACTTGCAGGCCCACGTGCGCGACAGGCTCGATCCGTCTACTACTGCCACTGCAGCGGGTGGGCTGCCTGATTTGCCGGAGATCGATTTTGCGAAGTTCGGCGCTGTTGAGGTTAGCGAACGCAGCAGGCTCGACAAGTTGACCGCGGTCAATATGCACCGCAGCTGGCACAGCGTGCCGCATGTGACACAGTTCGATGCCGCCGATATCACCGCGCTGGAGGAGTTTCGTGGCAGCTTGAAGGACGAAGCAGCGCGGCGCGGCACGAAGCTTTCGCCATTGCCCTTTGTGCTCAAGGCCTGTGCGGTGGCGCTGAAGGAGAACCCGAAGCTGAACAGCTCTCTCGCGCGCGGCGGCGAAGATCTGGTGACCAGGCAGTACTATCACATCGGCGTGGCGGTCGACACGCCCGCGGGTCTTGTGGTGCCGGTGCTCCGGGATGTAGACAAGAAGAGCGTTTGGGAGCTGGCCGAGGAGATTCTCTACCTGGCGGGCAGGGCGCGCGAGCGCAAGTTGACGCCGGCAGAAATGCAGGGAGGGAGTTTCAGCATTTCCAGCCTTGGCAACATCGGCGGCAGCGGGTTTACCCCGATTGTAAATACGCCCGAGGTTGGCATTCTCGGTATTTCCAGGGCTGAGGTGAGGCCGGTGTGGGACGGCGCTGAATTTGCCCCGCGCACCATGCTGCCATTGGCTTTATCGTACGATCATCGCGTGGTGAACGGAGGCGATGGTGGGCGGTTTCTGACGCGCATGGTGGAACTGCTGAAGGACATTCGTCACGTCATCATGTAGCCGGCTGCCCGGGTATCCTGCAACGCTGCGCAGAACTGTCTGGACTGGTCCTGCGCCCGGATTATGACGTCAACCAGCGCCGACAGATCTCCCCCGCCTGCCCGCGCGGACTGCATCGCCGCGCGTAGCTCCCCGTCTGTTCCCAGTGCCTCGCGAAATAACGCTGGCATCAATCCGCTCCATTCGAGCTCCCGGTTGAGCCAGATCAGGGCCACCCGGCTATTGCCGTCGGCGAAGCAATTGAGCTCGGTTATTGCCATGAATACCAGCGCGGCACGTGCAATTCCGGGTGAGACAGACCGATACAGATGGCCCACAAAATGTTGCAGCGTTGCGCTCGCCAGGTGCGGATCAACCCGTTTCAATGCGGGGCTCCGGGCGGACCAGTTGCGCGTGTACTTGCAGTGTCCGCCCAGCGTGCCTGGCAGATCCTGGCAGGCCAGCGCGTGCCAGTGTCGCAGCCGTACCTCCGCCCGCACCGGGTCTTGCATGACCTCAGCGCACTCGCGGGCAAGGCGTATCGCGGGCTCCATGTTGCCAGCCGCACGCAATGCGTGAGCGTGTTCACCCCCGCGTTCCAGTGTTTCACGCAATGCCAGGTAGTCCTCTACGGAGCCCGCAAGTGGGACGGTGCACAGGGCCTCTACCATCGGCCAGTCGCGCGGCAATGCTGTCTGCTGCATGGGGTGGAGGTTTGCTGCGTGTTTGGCCCAGTTGCAGTATTCCCGGATATTGCGCAGCGCGTGCTTGTCCGTGCCGCGGATCCCGGCGGGCAGTTTGTGCAGCAGGCCCTCCAGTTCAGCGTAGTTTCCATTGCTGTTCATGTCGTCTATTGCAGCGTGCAGGCGCCGGTACTCGGCGAGCGCATGACTGGCGCAGACTACCTCTTCACGTTCCGCGGGTGGAAGCTGCCGACCCTCCAGTTGAAGCAGTTCCTCGGTAGCCGCCTCGTAGTGCCCTGCCTCTATGTTGAGCATCGCGAGATTAACCCTGGCAAGGCTGAAATCAGGCGCTTTTTCCAGTGCTTCGATGTAGAGCGCAGCCGCTTCCCGGGTTTGCAGCCGTGAGCGCAGTGCGCAGGCGAGTTTGTTGAGCGCGAGAGGAGATCTTTCCAGTGCCACCGCCTTGCGGTAGCTTGCGAGCGCCAGATCGGTATCGCCCTGCATGCGCTGTGCGTCGCCGAGCAACATCTGCGCAGCCATAACGTTCGGGTTGAGTGCCAGAGCGGTTTTCAGCGCGGCGATTGCATCGGCAATCTGGTTACCTTGCAGCAGGACAGAGCCGAGGTTGACCCATCCCTCCATACGCTGTGGCAGAATTGTTGTCGCACTGGAGAATGCCCGGGAGGCCGAGGCGAGATCGCCCTGGCGGAAACAGCTGGTACCAACACTCATTTGTCGTCGCCAGTGAGAAGTCTTGTCTGGAGAATTGGACATAGGCTGGAGCGCCGGGCAACGGAAGTTCAGCTTACCGGAAGTGACGGGTGCAGGAGAAGCCCCCGCGCGAGGCTGGTGGCACAGTTGGTGCATGGGCTGATGCACAGGCGGGTGCCTGGCCAGACGACTGCATGGTATAAAGAACTATGAACTTGCGAAAATGTTCGAGCGTTTAACGTTGGCAAAACCATCCCGGAGCGACTCGGCGGGACAGGGCTGCGGCCCGGCGCCCCGGCCAGATCGCACCGCGGCATTCGCGACAGCGGGCGCTGCGCATTGTTTTGGGGCGTGTGCTCCAGGGTTGCGCCCGTTTTGAAAGCGTTACCGCTGGTATTTACCGATCTCGACGGCTCGCTGCTGGATCATGGCAACTACAGTTACCGGGATGCGTTGCCCCAACTGCGGCGACTGGCGCGCCTGAACGTACCCGTGGTGCCGGTGAGTAGCAAGACGCGCGCGGAAATTGCGTGCTTGCGTGATGAACTGTCACTGGATGGCGCTTTCATTGTCGAGAACGGCGCGGCGGTTTGTATTCCCGTGGGTTTTTTCCAGGTGCCCCCGCCCGATGTCATTGAGCGAGACGGGTTTTGGGTACGCGAATGGTGTCAGCCCCGGCAGCATTGGTTGCAGTTACTGGCGGATCTGCGCCACGAGTTCGCCGGCGAGTTCGAGAACTTTGAGCGGGCGGGCACGCGCGGTATTGTGGCCATGACCGGGCTGGATAAAGCACAGGCTGAAGCGGCGAACGCGCGCGAGTACAGCGAGCCCGTGCAGTGGCTGGGTTCACCCGGGCGAAAGCAGGCGTTTGTTGAGCGCCTGCTTCAGAGTGGGGCAGAGGTTCTCCAGGGCGGGCGATTCCTGGGCGTGTCGGGCAGTTGCGACAAGGGCAGGGCCCTGGTCTGGCTGCGTGAGCTTTTCCAGAGGGCCCACCCTGAACGCGTTATCCACGACCTCGCGGTGGGTGACAGCGAGAATGATGTGGCCATGCTCGAGGCGGCCGAGACGGCACTGGTAGTGCGCTCGCCAGTGCATGACTTTCCCTCGCTGCAGCGCACGCAGGGTGTGATGTACAGTACGGGTTTTGGTCCCGCGGGTTGGGCCGAGGGTGTGGCGCGCTGGCTGGCATGCCTGCCGCCAGCGGAGGAATAATACAGGGACGCGCATGGGCGACTTTTATCAGAACGGAATTATCACAACGTTACACAATCTCTCGGACAGGCCGGTGGAGGATCTCGAGGCTGAACTGCTGTCGTTCTCGGCCAAACGGCCGCTAGGGCTCATTTTGCCCTCCCTGTTTACTGAACTGGAAGGGGAGGCGTTGCCGCACATCATTGATGAGTTGGTGAAGGTCCCCTATCTCAACGAGATCGTGATCGGCCTGGACCGGGCGGACCGCGAACAATACGGGTTCGCACTGGATTTCTTCAAAAGCCTGCCACAACATCACCGCGTTCTCTGGCATGACGGTCCCCGCCTGCAGGCGCTGGACCAGCATCTTCAGTCGCTCGACCTCGCTCCCCGGGAGCTGGGCAAGGGTCGCAACGTCTGGTATTGCATGGGCTATACACTGGCCTCGGGCCGCACCGAATCGCTCGCCCTCCACGACTGCGACATCCTTACCTATGACCGCTCGCTACTTGCCCGCCTGATCTATCCCGTTGCCCATCCGCGTTTCAATTACGAATTCTGCAAGGGTTTCTATGCCCGCGTGTCCGATGGCAGGATTAATGGCCGGGTCAGCAGGTTGTTGGTAACGCCCCTGTTGCGTGCGTTGAAGAAAACGCTCGGCGACCTGCAATACCTGGAGTACATGGACAGCTTCCGCTATCCACTCGCGGGCGAGTTCTCGTTCCGCAAGGATGTGCTGAACGATATCCTCATACCCAGCGACTGGGGTCTGGAGATCGGCGTGTTATCGGAGATGTGCCGCAATTATTCCAACAACCGCCTGTGTCAGGCTGATATAGCAAAGGTCTACGACCATAAACACCAGGACCTTTCGGCCGACGATGAAGAGGGGGGGCTGTCCAAAATGTCGATAGACATTGCCAAGGCGCTGTTTCGCAAATTGGCAAGCCGTGGTGTTACCTTCAATACGGAGAGTTTCCGGTCGCTGAAAGCCACGTACTACCGCATCGCACTCGACTTCGTGGAGACCTACCACAACGATGCGGTGATCAACGGGCTGCGCCTGGATATTCACCAGGAGGAGCAGGCGGTAGAGCTGTTCGCGGAGAACATCATGAAGGCAGGCGAGGCATTTCTGGCGAACCCGATGGAGCGACCTTTTATTCCCAGCTGGAACCGGGTGATCAGCGCCGTGCCTGATGTACTGCAACAGCTGCTGGAAGCGGTTGCAGCGGATCATGCCGAGTTCGGGGCCGGCTGAGCCCGGTTTCAGCATTCGTGATTGAACACATTGAGCTAAAGGACCGGGTGCAGCGACATCTGGATTTTATCTACAGGGAGGCCCCGTCCCGGTATCCTGCTGGCGAGCTCACGGACCGCATACTCGATGTTATGCGGTTGACCCCCGAGTCGGCGCCGCCTTCTGAAAGCGTCAGTTACTGGAGCCAGCGCGACGCCGCGATGATCACCTACGGTGACACGTTTCTACACGCTGAAGAAAAGCCCCTGCACACGTTGAAGACCTTTCTGGACGAGCATACGGAGGGCCTTGTGTCCTGTGTGCACATACTGCCGTTCTATCCTTACAGCTCGGATGATGGTTTTGCGGTACTGGATTATTCCAGCGTGAACGAGTCGTTGGGCGACTGGTCGGATATCAGCGCTATCGCGGGCGGCTACCACCTTATGGCTGACCTGGTGATCAACCATTGCTCCAGTCGCAGCCTGTGGTTCGATAACTTTCTCCGCGGCCGGGAGCCCGGTAAAGATTTCTTCTATACGGCGGACCCGGCCCAGGACTTCAGCGCGGTGGTGCGGCCGCGAACCTCGCCGTTACTGAGCGAGGTACAGACCCATCTCGGGCCCAGGCACGTCTGGTGCACCTTCAGTGAGGATCAGGTAGATCTTGATTTTCGTAATCCGGAAGTGCTGCTGCAGTTTGTTTCAATTATTCGCCACTACCTCGATATGGGCGTGCGTATTTTTCGCCTTGATGCCGTTGCGTTCCTGTGGAAGGTGCCCGGTACAACCTGTCTGAACCTGGAGGAAACCCACGAGATTGTGCGGTTGCTGCGCACGCTGGTGGAACATGCGCGAGAGGATGCGCTGCTCATTACGGAAACGAATATACCCAATCGCGAGAACCTGGCGTATTTCGGGAACGCTAACGAGGCGCATTGTATCTACAATTTTTCACTGCCTCCCCTGTTACTCTATACCCTGGTAAGTGGCGACTGTAGCTATCTCAAGCACTGGATGATGAGCATGCCACCAGCCCAGAACGGCACGGCCTATTTCAATTTTATTGCCTCCCACGACGGTATCGGCCTGCGGCCCGCGGAGGGTTTACTCTCCGACGACGAACTGGACAGCCTGATCAGCACCATGCAGTCCTTTGGCGGGCATGTGTCTTACCGTGCATGGGAGGATGGCCGGGCGAGGCCCTACGAGATCAATATTGCACTCATGGATGCGCTTCAGGGCACACGCCATGGGCCGGATCACTGGGGCCTGGAGCGGTTTGTCTGTGCGCACGCGGTAATGCTGGGGCTGGAAGGCATACCCGGCATCTACGTGCACAGCCTGGTCGGTACGCGCAACGACTACCAGCGGGTTGAAAATACCGGGCATTTCCGCTCTATCAACCGTCACCAATGGGACTACGCCGCGCTCCAGCATGAACTGGCTCTGGAGTCTTCAGCCCACCACGAGGTATTCGCGCGCCTGAAGGGATTACTGCGTATTCGGCGTCGACAGGCGGCGTTTCACCCCAACGCGACCCAGTTCACGCTGCATCTGGGCACGGCGCTTTTCGGCTACTGGCGGCAGAGCATTGATCGACGCCAGAGCATTTTCTGCATCAGTAACGTGACCGTCGAGCCGCAGCGGCTGGACCTCGCCTCGATCAATCTTGTCGATACCGACGACTGGGTCGATCTCATCAGTTTGCTCGAGCTGGTGCATGGCGACAGCATTGAACTGCTGCCTTACCAGACGGTGTGGATCAGCAATGCACCAGATTACGCTGGCCCGTAGCCAGCTAGCGGGTCCCAATCCCAGTGCTGCATGAGCGCCCGGCGCAGCGCGTCGGGGTCGCCAGCGATATGCTCAGGCCACAGCGAGGGTTGCAGGGAATCCAGCTCGTCCAGCGCAATGTTTTCCCAGCCCGCACGAGCGAGTTCGCGCAGGAACCTGAGTGTGCGAAAGGCATCGAACCACTGATTGAAATGTTGCCGGAAGCTCTGTGTGTCTTTGCTGTACTCGCGGCAATGCTCGAGCGCGCGGGCAAACTTCAGATTTTCCAACGTGCGCGCTGCCTCCCGCGCGAGTGGCTCCGGCAGCCCCCCGGACAACAGCTGGCGTTGCACATCGCAGCCGTGTTCGGGCCGCAATCCCGGGAGCACACGCAGAAACACACGCAGAGCCTCGAAGGCCATGGGATGCTCGAAGACGCGCGCGGCGTCGGGCGTCGCGGCCAATGCCATTGTGCTCACCGCGGGTCCCGTGCCAAAGGGCACTCGATCTGAAGCCCGGGTAGCGAGTTTTATACAGGCGCCTTGCAGGCGCGCAATGTCGCCCAGCTTGGTAAGTTTGTTGAGAAGGTAGAAATCCTCAGCTGCCGCGCGCCGGGGCCACCCGCGGACGTGGGCATAAGCGCTCTTGCGCACGGCCAGGCAGCTGCCAAGACTGTGCCAGGCATAAGGCGAGCGTGCGTATTCAAGACCGCACACATAGTAGTGCAGGCGCAGTTCATAGAGGCTGCCGGCAGCGGACAGTGCGGTATCGTGACAGCTTTCGTGTGTGAACGGGAATGTCGCACCGACTGCGCCTTCCGGCGCCCCGGCAAGTTGCGTGAAGTAGCATGGGGGTAGCGTGGCATCGGCATCGGTGCTGCAGATCCAGTCGTCGAAAATTTTGCCTGCCTGCATCCACAGCAGGGCGAGATCGAAGCCGATTTTCCGAGCCAGGCCAACGCCCTCGCGGGCGGGGAGGGGCCCGCGCTGCGAGTCCAGGTCGAGCACCGCGATGTCCGTCTGCGCCGATGCGCGGTGCAAGGCGCAGTCCGGGTGGTACCCCGGGGCCCGTGGGAGTTCGCGCAGTGCCTCGCGGAGGGTGTCGTTGGCTGCGGCGTTGGTATCGGTATGTGGTCGATTGATGACGAGTGTCACCAGTGTCCGGCCATGCCCGGGCGGCAACTGCGCGAGTCGTGCTACCAGCTCAGAAGATTCGCGGTAAGCCGGTACGACCACGACGTGCTGCCAGGGCCCGGCCCCGGCGCTGCACGGCGGCAGCCCGGGCTCGATATGCCTTTGCAGATAGCGCCTGACTGCAATGTCATCGCGCAGGGGTGCACGTGGCATTAATGCAGAGCCGGGCGCAGTGGTAACTGCATGACGAGTTGCGCTTCTATGTCCAGCAGCGCGTCCCATCTCTCCTCGACCACCTCGCGCTCGAAGTAGCGTCCGGCGAGGTCCAGGAACAGCTCAAAATGCCGCTCTTCAGAGCGGGCGATCGATTGGTAAAAGCGTTGCAACGGTCCGGCATCGAGGCCTTCCGCCACGAGCGCAAAACGCTCGGCACCGCGCGCCTCGATAACGCTGGCGGTAAGCAGGCGGTCGAGCAGGTAGACATCCCGGCCGCTGCGTATTGCCTCGCGAAAGGCGGTGACGTAGGGGTCCCTGGTGTCTGCGGCGGTGATCTGGCCGCGCCGGTGCAGCCATTTGACGACCTCCCGATAGTGCGTCAGCTCCTCGACGGCGAGGTCTGCCATCGCGGCCACCAGGTCTGTGCGATCGGGGTAGTGCGAGAGCATGGATATCGCCATACCGGAGGCCTTTTTTTCTGCGGCGGCATGATCCTGCAGAAACCGGTCAAAATGGGCGAGCACGAGCTCTGTCCAGGCAGGCGTGGTTGCGTAGCGCAGGGGAGAGAATGACATACCAGCAGCTTGTAGCGGGAATTACAGCGTCATTGAACGGCAAGTTGGCACCGAACACAACAGTGTTGCGCGTTGCTTGCGATGCCGACCGGGCGCTATGCTAAAATGCTGGCCAGGCTGGTGGCTGTGGCGATGTATTCGGGCAAACGTCTTTTCGCCCGAAGGGGCTTGCCCGTGAGGCGAGTGATACCCCGTAACCCGTTATTGCGCAAACACCGGTCAACACACTCAGGCAAATGCCGGATACAGGCGTAGGACTCACCCAAGCATGATTATCAAACCCCGCGTTCGCGGTTTTCTCTGTACGACAGCCCATCCCGTGGGTTGTGAGGCCAATGTCAGGCGCCAGATCGACTATGTTAAATCCCGCGGCGCAATTGAAAACTGCCCACAGAGGGTGCTCGTGATCGGCGCCTCCACCGGCTACGGCCTCGCGTCGAGGGTGGCTGCGGCGTTTGGGGGGGACGCGGCTACCCTTGGAATCTTTTTCGAGAAGCCGGGTACGGAACGCAAGCCGGGCACCGCGGGCTGGTACAATTCTGCCGCGTTTCATCGCTTCGCCGGGGAGGCCGGCCTTTACGCCAAAAGCCTGAATGGCGATGCCTTCAGCGATGAAGTCAAGCAGCGGGCCATCGACACCATCCGCGCGGACCTGGGCCAGGTGGACCTCGTGATTTACAGCCTGGCATCACCACGCCGTCAGCACCCCGTCAGCGGCGAGGTGTTCAGCTCCACCCTCAAGCCGATTGGCAGCCCGACCGTGCAGAAGGGCGTGAATACCGATAAGGAAGAGGTGCAGGATTTTCATATCGAGGCCGCCACGCAGGATGAGATCGACAACACCGTAGCGGTGATGGGCGGCGAGGACTGGCAAATGTGGATCGACGCGCTGGACGAGGCTGGCGTGCTTGCGCCGGGTGCGAAAACCTCGGCCTACACTTACATAGGCGACAAGCTTACCTGGGATATATATTGGCATGGCACGATCGGTGAGGCGAAGAAAGACCTCGACAAGCGTGTTGTCGATATCCGCCAGAAACTGGCCGCGCTGGGGGGAGACGCCCGCGTCGCGGTGTTGCAGGCGGTAGTGACACAGGCCAGCGCCGCTATCCCGGCCATGCCTATCTACCTCGCATTGCTGAAGAAAGTCATGGCGGCGCGCGGTGAATACGAGGGTTGTATCGAGCAGATTGATGCCTTGTTCCGTGACGCGTTGTGCAGCGACACGCCGCAACTGGATGCGGAGGGCCGTTTGCGGGCGGATGCGAAAGAACTCAATCCCGAAGTACAGGGCGCGGTGGCGAATCTGTGGGGCGACATCAACACCGAAACGCTGCATGAACTGTCGGATTTTGCGGGCTACAAGCGAGAGTTTTTGCAGTTGTTCGGGTTTGAAGTTCCCGGCGTCGACTACGAGGCAGACGTCAACCCCGATGTTGCCATCGGGAACCTGGTCTGAGTCCATGTTGGAGCACGGCGTCCCCCATCGCTTGACCGACCGGATCCGACGGATCGTTGCGCCCAACCCGGGGGTGATGACCGGCCCGGGCACAAACACATATTTGTTGGGGAACGAGGCCGTGGCGGTACTGGACCCGGGCCCCGCGGAGCCCTCGCATATCGATGCTATTCTGGGCGCAGCCGGGGAGCGGATTCGCTGGATCGTGTGTACCCACACGCACCCCGATCACTCGCCCGCCTGGCAGGCGATCCACGAAGCCACCGGCGCCGAGGTGCTGGGCGCTGCGCCGCCGGACGATATGTTCCAGGATGAGACGTTCAAGCCTTCGACGGAACTGTGTCACGATGATGTTCTGACATCAGGCGAGTTCACCTTGCGCGCCGTACATACGCCGGGTCATGTTGGCAACCACTTCTGTTTCTTCCTGGAGGAAGAGGGTGTGATGTTTGCCGGCGATCACATCATGAACGGTTCTACGGTCGTCATTATCCCGCCCAGCGGTGATATGAAAGCGTACATCGAATCACTGCAGTTACTGCTACGCTATCCGCTACAGAATATCGCGCCCGGCCACGGAGAGTTGATGGATAATCCGCGCGAAGTCGTCGAGTGGCTGGTGAACCACCGCTTGCAGCGCGAGTCGAAAGTGATAGCGGGGTTGCAACAGCTTGGCCGTTCATCGGTGGAAGAGCTGGTGAAAGTGGTGTACGACGACGTAGACACGAGCCTGCACAAGATGGCAATGCTGTCACTCAGTGCGCACCTGATCAAACTCAGGCAGGAGACGCGCGCCGTGCTGCACGCGGACGATAATGCCTGGGAGTTGCGGGAGCGCTGAGAAACAGTCGCGTGGTTTGCCCCGCCTGCGGCCAGCGCATTTCGGTAGCGCCTGGTCGCGGCGCCGATTAGTGAAAGAACTGTCGAATAAGAGTACGGAGAGCATAGCGCATGAACGGCCTGATGATGGATACACCGCTGACCATTACCTCGATTCTGCAACACGCGTCGCAGGTGAACGGCGACACGGAGATCGTGTCGGTCACGCGCGACAACCCGCGACACCGCTACACCTACCGCGAGGCGTTTGCCCGTGCCCGGCAGCTTGCGGGCGCCATGGCGGATTGGGGCCTGGCCAGGGGCGATCGAATCGGCACCCTGGCATGGAATGACTATCGGCATTTCGAGGCGTACTACGCAGCGGCCTGCAGTGGCTATGTCTGCCACACGATCAACCCGAGGCTGTTTCCCGAGCAACTGGTGTATATCATCAACCACGCGGAAGACCGCTACCTGTTCGTCGACCCGGATTTCCTGGCGTTGGCTGAGGGCCTGGAGGCCGAGTGTCCGGGCGTCAAGGGGTGGGTGATACTCACCGACGAGGCGCACATGCCGGAGACCAGCCTCGCCAATGCGCTGTGCTATGAGACCCTGATCGCGGGCGGCAAGAGCGATTTTGCCTGGCCGCAGCTTGACGAGAGCGATGCCTGCGCCCTGTGTTACACCTCGGGCACGACCGGTAATCCAAAGGGTGTGCTCTATTCACACCGGTCCACCATGCTGCATGCCTACGCAACCATGATGCCGGATGCTCTGGGTATTTCGCGCAACGATGCCGTACTGCCCATCGTGCCGATGTTTCACGTCAACGCCTGGGGCACACCGTATGCCTGCCCCATGGCGGGTGCAAAGCTTGTCTTCCCGGGCAACAAGATGGGCGATGGCGAGACCCTGGCCAACCTGATCAATGAGGAAGAGGTGACGCTGTCTGCTGGTGTGCCCACGGTGTGGCTGGGTCTGCTTGCCCACCTGCGCAACTCTGGCCAGCAGGTTGAATCGCTCGAACGCATTATCGTGGGGGGGGCGGCCTGCCCACTTTCGATCATGGAGGACATGGACGGCTACGGTGTGGAAACACGGGTTGGCTGGGGCATGACAGAGATGAGCCCCCTGGGAACGGTTAACGCCAGTGCCAGCGCTCCGGAGAAATACAGCGCCGCGGAGTATGCGCGGCTTCGACTCAAGGCCGGCCGACCGATCTTTGGTGTCGAGGTCAAGATCGTCGACGATGAGGGTAAAGAACTGCCCTGGGATGGTGAGGCGTTCGGGTCCCTGAAAGTGCGCGGCCCCTGGGTCTGTTCCTCCTACTTCAAGCTGGAAGGGTCGGATGCCCACGCGGAGCAGGGCTGGTTCGAAACCGGCGATGTCGCCACGATCGATCCCGACGGCTATGTGGCGATAACTGATCGCACCAAGGATGTCATCAAGTCCGGCGGGGAGTGGATCTCGTCCATTGAGGTGGAGAACGTCGCTACCGACCACCCCAAGGTGGCCGAGGCGGCCGTCATTGGGCACTACCACGCCAAGTGGAGTGAACGCCCCTTGCTGATTGTTGTGCGCGGCCCGGGCGGTGAGGATCTGAGCTCGGAGGAAATGCTCGCCTGGTTTGACGGCAAGATCGCCAAGTGGTGGACGCCCGACGCGGTGGAGTTCGCGGATGAACTACCGCACACCGCGACCGGCAAGGTGCAGAAGGTGAAGCTCCGGGATCAGTACAAGGATTTCGAGTTCAAAAGCTGAGGGCCCGGGGACTGGCTTGCCCAACGCCGTTGTCACCTGGTTGCTATCAGCGATAGCGGGCGCCTGCTGGCGGCGGTTTACGCTGGATGACCCCGGTATGTCCTATTTATTCGTAGAAGAATAAAATAAAATTTACGAAATCCGGTTTTAATGTAACAAATTACCGACTACTATACTGGCCTGTGAGTTTCCCGGTATAAGAGTGCGGCGCGTCATGTCAGAGCAGCCCTATCAGGCTCGAACCCTTCCGCAGGTGGTGGCCGAGGCCGCCATCGCCTTCGGGGATCGCGTGGCGATCACCGACGGGCCAGTTGAGCTGACCTACACCGAGTTGGACGCCGCCCGGATTCGGGCAGCCCGCGCCTTCATTGCCGCCGGTATCGAGCACGGCGACCGGGTCGCTATCTGGGCGCCGAATATCTACCAGTGGATTATTGCGGCCATCGGCGCGCAGACTATCGGCGGCGTACTGGTCCCGTTCAATACACGCTACAAGGGGATGGAAGCCGCCTACGTGCTGCGCGCCAGTGGCGCACGCATGTTGTTCACTGTCGGCGAGTTCCTGGGCGTCCGCTACCCGGATCTGCTCGCCGGCCAGGATCTGCCGGCGCTGGAGCGCATGGTGCTGCTGAGCGGTGAAGCGCCCGGCGTGCAAGGCTGGGAAGCTTTCCTCCTCGAGGGTGAGGAAGTTCCCGTCAGTGAGGTTGAGGAGCGTTCCGCCCGCCTGACGCCCGATGACCCGCTGGATATTCTGTTTACCTCCGGCACCACGGGTAACCCGAAGGGCGTGGTCACCGCCCACGGCCAGAATATCCGCACCTTCGAGACCTGGAGCGCGACCGTCGGCCTGCGCTCGGACGACAACTACCTGATCATCAACCCGTTCTTTCATTCGTTCGGGTACAAGGCCGGCTGGCTGGCAGCGATTCTCTGCGGGGCGCGCATACTGCCCGTGCTCAACTTTGATCTCGATGATGTCATGGCCCGCATTGAGCGTGACCGGGTTTCCATGATTCCCGGGCCGCCGACGATCTACCAGTCGCTGCTGGCGCACCCCGAGCGGGAACAATACGATCTCTCCAGCCTGCGCCTGGCGGTAACGGGCGCGGCCCCCGTGCCTGTGGAACTGGTGCGCAAGATGCGCGAGCAGTTGGGTTTTGAAGTGGTGGTGACTGCCTACGGGCTCACCGAGAGTTGCGGCGTGGTATCGATCTGCCGTCCGGATGACAGCGCAGAGCGTATCTCCCACTCCTCCGGACGCGCGATGGACGGTGTGGAACTCAAATGCGTCGACAGTGACGGTGAGCGTGTGCCGCCGGGGACCGATGGCGAAATCTGGTGCCGCGGTTTCAATGTGATGCAACATTATTTCAATAACGACGAGGCGACGCGCGAGGCCATCACCGACGATGGCTGGCTGAAAACCGGCGACATGGGCGTGATGGACGAGGCCGGCTACCTGCGTATCACCGGGCGGATCAAAGAGCTGTTTATTGTGGGTGGATTCAACTGCTACCCGGCGGAAATCGAGAACGCGCTGTGCGACATGCCCGGTGTGGCGCGCGCCGCGGTGATCGGTGTGCCGGATGCGCGCATGGGTGAGGTAGCGCGCGCATTTATCGTGCTGGACACAGGCGCGACGCTGGATGAAGACCGGGTGATCGCCTGGGCGCGCGACAACATGGCAAACTACAAGGTGCCCCGGTCCGTGGTTTTTCTCCCTGAGTTACCGATCAATGCGGGTGGCAAGGTCGACAAGCCCAGGCTGGCGCAACAGTCCACCGGGGGCGCCCCGTGAGCTCGCTGGCCGGGGGCGCACCACCCACCATGATCGAGCTGGATGCGACTGACCAGGCGATAATTGACCTGCTGCGCGGCGACGGCCGCCTTCCTTACCGGGCCATCGCGCGCGAACTTGACGTGACCGAAACCACAGTGCGGGCCCGGGTTCGGCGCCTGGAAGATTCCAATACCATGCGCGTGGTGGCGGTCACTGACATTGAGGCGGCGGGCTTCGGTATGTTGCTGGCCGTCGGCGTGCAGGTGGAGAACCGCTCGCCCGAGAATGTCGCACGGGACATGGCGGCCATTGCCGAGGTGTTCTCGGTCAACGTGGTGGTCGGTGCCCACGACCTGGAGATTCTGGTGGTGGCGGAGGACCTGTCTGGATTGAACGAGCTGATGTCCGGGCGTCTTGCTCAAGTGCCCGGCGTGCGACGACTGACGCCGGCACTGGCGGTGGATGTGCTCAAGAACCAGCCCGACTGGGTGCCTTTTCATGCACCGACCCTGCAGGATAGTGACGCATGAGCCGGCGTAAACTGGATGACCTGGATACCGCCATCGTCGCCTGGCTGGCGCGGGATGCACGCAGCAGCAATGGTCGCATCGCCGCCGAGCTGGGTGTTACCGAGGGGACCGTACGTGCCCGTATCAAGCGCATGCAGGAAGAGAAACAGATTCGCATCACGGCTATCACCAACATAGAGCGGTTTCGCGGCGCGGCGCTCGCGTACATCTGGATAGAGGTGGAGCGTAGTCAGCAGACTCGCGCGGTGGCGAGTACGCTGGCCGCCATCCCGGAGCTGGGCTTTGTCGGCGTGATGTTGGGCCGCTCCGACATTCTCGCCATTACCATGGTGCGCAATACGGGGCACCTGGCGGAGTTTGTACACCTGCACATCAGCGGTATACCGGGCGTCCGACGCACCGAGAGCACGCTGGGCGTCAATTTTGTAAAACACGATTACCGCATGGCGCGAATCGTCAACCAGAAGGAATAAACGGCATGGACAAACGAATGACCGCCGCCGACGTTGTTGCAACACTGCGCAGCGGCATGACCATTGGCATCGGCGGTTGGGGGCCGCGGCGCAAGCCCATGGCCCTGGTGCGGGAGATTCTCCGTTCGGACCTCCAGGACCTGACGCTCGTCTCCTATGGCGGCGCGGACGTCGGCATGCTGTGCGCGGCGGGCAAGGTGAAAAAGCTCGTATTTGCTTTTGTGTCCCTCGATTTCATTCCGCTCGAGCCCCATTTTCGCGCCGCGCGCCAGGCGGGCGCCATTGAAGTCATGGAATTGGATGAGGGCATGTTGCTGCTCGGCTTGCGCGCGGCCGCCTGGGGTTTACCCTTTATTCCCACCGAGGTGGGCCTGGGCACCGACATTATCAGCAAAAACCCCGCTATCAAGCTTATCGACAGCCCCTACGACGACCGGGAATGGGTGGCGATGCCCGCTTTGAAGCTCGATGCCTCGCTGTTGCACGTCGATCGGGCGGATGCGCGCGGCGTGTGCCAGATTGCGGGCCCTGACCATTACCTGGACGACTGGTTTGCGCGCGCTGCCGACGCCACCTATGTATCCTGCGATGAACTGGTGGAAACCTCGTACTTCCATGATCCGGCGCAGGCGCGGCTGGTATTCTGGGAGCGCGCCGCCACCACCGGCGTAGTGCCTGTTGCCGGCGGCGCCCATCCCACCTCTTGTGCCCCGCTCTACGGCTTCGATGTGCCGCACTTCAAGACTTACGCGGCTTCGGCGAAGGAAGAGGGCGGTATCCGGGGTTACCTCGATGAGTACCTGGGAGCTTCTGAAGACGAATACCAACAGAATGTCGGTGGCCTCGATGCCATTCGCGCCATTCAACTGCCCACCTACTGAGCGGCAACGGAGTACAGCAGATGACAGCAACAACCGATTTCAGCCTGGCCGAACTCTGCATCGTTGCGGCCAGCAAGGCATTTGCGGATGACGGTGAAGTGCTTGCCACAGGCATTGGCGTTATCCCGCGACTGGCGGCCAGCCTCGCGATGAAAACCACCAACCCGGACCTGATGATGACCGATTCCGAGGCCTGGTTGCTGAGTGAGCCGAACCCCCTGGGCAAGCGCGCGGATGATTTCGTTCCAGCCACTGAATCCTGGATGGGCTTCTCACGCATCTTCGACAATGTCTGGTCCGGCAAGCGTCATGCGATGCTGGGCCCCACCCAGATCGATCGTTTCGGCCAGTCCAACACGTCCGCGCTGGGCGGGACCTACGAAAAGCCCAAGGTGATGATGCTCGGCGCCCGGGGTTTCCCGGGTAACTCTATCTCGCACCCCAACAGTTTTTTTGTCCCCGCGCACAACACCCGGGTCTTCATGGAAGGCGAGTGTGATTTTGTCTCCAGCATCGGTTACAACCCGGCGCGACTGCCCAAAGGACGTAGCCTGGATGACGTGGATATACGCATGATCGTGACCGACCTGTGCGTGATGGATTTCAAGGGTCCTGATCACCAGGTGCGGTTGGTATCGCTGCACCCCGGTGTGAGTGCCGATGAGGTGCAGGCCAATACCGGCTACCCGGTGTACGTTGAGGGTGATGTCCCGACCACGGCGGCGCCGACGCAGGCGCAGCTCGATATTATCGCCGCGCTGGACCCGCACAATCTGCGCGCCCAGCAGATCAAGGATAACCCCCCCGGCCTCAGGGCGGCGACGGCCGACGCCTGAGAGGAGCATTTGTAATGCTGGAAACACGTCTCACTGAACTGCTGGGTTGCCGCTACCCGATTGTGCAAACCGCAATGGGCTGGGTGGCAGACCCCCGGCTGGTCGCGGGCAGCTGCAATGCGGGAGCTTTTGGCTTCCTCGCCGGTGCCACCATTCCCGCCGACGAGATGGAACGCGACATCCTGCGTGTGAAGGCGCTGACAGACAAACCTTTCGGCGTGAACTTTCACATGTACCAGCCGAATGCGGCCGACATTGTCGATCTGGTGATCCGGCACGGCGTGCGTGCGGTGAGTTATTCGCGGTCTCCCGGCCCGGAGCTTATTGGCAAGCTGAAAGATGCGGGCGTGGTATGCATGCCCACTGTCGGGCTACCCAAGCATGCGATAAAAGCCGTGGAACTGGGCGCTGACGCGGTCACCGTGCAGGGCGGCGAGGGCGGCGGGCACACGGGCGCGGTGCCCACGACCCTGCTGATCCCGCAGGTGGTTGACGCGGTGGGCGACAGCGTACCGGTGGCAGCGGCCGGCGGCTTCAAGGATGGCCGCGGCCTGCTGGCGGCACTGGCCTGGGGAGCGGACGGTATCGCGATGGGTACACGCTTTTTGATGACCGAGGAAAGTCCGGTGCCGCGGGAAACCCTGCAGCGCTATATCGATTGCAAAAACCCCGGTGACATCATCGTATCGCGAGCAATGGACGGGCTGCCCCAGCGCATGATCATGAACGAACTGCTGGCGAGTATGGAAAAAGCCGGTCCACTGAAAAAGCTGTTTATCGCTGTGCGCAGCGGGCTGGCTTTTCGCCGCCATACCGGCGCCTCCCTGCCCGGGCTGATGAAGTCGGCGCTTGCCATGGGCCGGGACGCCGACATGACGGGCGCCCAGGCGATCATGTCCGCCAACGCCCCCATGATTATTCAGAAGGCAATGGTGGATGGCGATCCGGCCCACGGTGTGCTGCCCTCGGGCCAGGTGGCGGGTGTGATCGACGAGTTGCTGAGTTGCGAAGAGTTGATCCAGTCCATTGTCGCGGACGCCGAGCAACGCCTTGCGCTACTTGCGTTGCGTGCTGGCGAACACACCAGGGAGCACTGATATGTCACAACCCTTTAAAACCACGATAGCCGATGGTATTGCCGAGATGATTCTCGACCACCCGCCGGTGAATGCCTTCAACTCCGCTGGCTGGTTCGCGATCGCTGATGAAATCGATGCACTGGGTGCCAACGATGAAGTCCGCGTGATCATCATCGGCGCTGCCGGCAAGGGTTTTTGCGCGGGTGTCGACATCAAGGAACTCGCCGCGGACGGCTCGAAAATCGTCGACGTCAACCGGGGTAACTACGAGACGTTTCGCGCGATTCATCGCAACCCGAAGCCGGTGATCGTTGCCCTGCACAGCTTCGTGCTGGGCGGTGGAATCGGCATGGCGGGAGCCGCGGACATTATTCTGTGTTCCGAATGCGCGCGCTTTGGCGTGCCCGAGATCGATCGGGGTGCCATGGGTGGAGGAGCCCACCTGCAGCGCATGTTTCCGGTACAAAAAGTGCGCTACATGTATTTCACAGGCGAGTTTATCGATGCGGCGGAGGCCTATCGACTGGGCGCGGTCGAGCGGGTGGTCCCGCTTGATGAACTGCTGCCCACCGCACGTGAAATTGCCGCGAAGATCGCGAGCAAGTCGCCTGCCATGGTGCGGCTGGCAAAAGAAGCATTGACCGGCATAGAAGATGGCAACCTCGAAGACAAGTACCGCTGGGAACAGGGCTTCACCCTGGAAGCCTACACCATGGGGGATTCCCAGGAATCGCGAGACGCCTTCGTGCAGAAGCGGGACGCCAGCTTCGACTGAGGGTGGATGAATTGCGAACCGGCCGACGCAGCCAGACACGCGGGGAGTTGCCCGACGCGCTGGCCGGCAGATACCGGGAATACCTGATTCACTGAAAAGAGTTATCTGTATATGAATCTGTCGTACACCGAAGAACAACAGGCTTTCCGCGAGGAGGTGCGAGCCTGGCTGGCGGCGAACGTGCCTGCCGAGCCTCTCAAGAGCTTCGATACGGAGGAAGGTTTTGCCCAGCATCGGGAGTGGGAAGCAAAGCTCAATGCCGGTCGTTGGGGTATGGTCACCTGGCCGGAAGACCTGGGCGGCCGCGCCTGCAGCCTGATAGAGTGGCTGATTTTCGAAGAGGAGTACTACCGCGCGGGTGCGCCCTTGCGCGTCAACCAGAACGGTATTTTCCTGCTTGGCCCGACCCTCATGGAATACGGTACCGAAGAACAGAAAGCCCGCATCCTGCCAAAAATGGCGAACGGCGAAGAGGTATGGTCTCAGGGTTGGTCGGAACCCGGTGCCGGCTCTGATATGGCCGCCATTCGCGCCAGCGCCCGGCTGGAGGGCGACAAGTACATTATCAACGGGCAGAAAACCTGGTCGACGCGGGCGGTCTGGGCCGACTGGTGCTTCTGCATGTTCCGTACGGACCCCGATTCCGAACGCCATCGCGGGCTCACTTTTATCCTGGTGCCACTGAATTCGCCGGGGGTGACCGTCCGGCCTATTCCGCAGCTGGATGGCCTGCCGGGCTTCGCGGAGATTTTCTTTGACAACGTGGAAGTGGGGGTGGAAAACCGCCTGGGCGATGAAGGCGCGGGCTGGAGCGTGGCGATGGCCACCGCCGGTTTCGAGCGCGGCCTGATGCTGCGTTCACCGGCGAGATTCCAGGAAACCGCGCGGCGCCTGGTAGAGCTGTACAGGGAGAACAGGGTGTCCGCCGATCAGGACCCTGCCCTGCGCGAAGCCGTTATGCGTGCCTATCTGGACGCGGAGAGTTACTGCCTCGCGACGTATCAAACGGCCTGCCGTCTCGACAAGGGTGGCAAGATCGGCGCGGAGTCTTCCACCAACAAGATATTCTGGTCTGAACTCGATCAGCACATGCACGCCACCGCGATGAGTATCCTTGGCGCGCGTGCGGAACTGCTGCCGCATGCGCCGGCGGCACAGGGCGTGGGCCGCTGGCTGGACGGCTGGCTGTTCGCACAGTCCGGCCCGATCTATGCCGGCACCAATGAAGTACAGCGCAATATCATCGCCGAGAGAATGCTGGGCATGCCGCGCTGAAGCAGCGCGTTCGTGCATGACGCTTTAGACATAGAGAACGAAGAATGGATTTTACATTTAGCGAAGACCAGTTGCTGTTCCAGGAGTCGGTGCGCGATTTTCTCGTCAACGAGGTTGGCCCGGAGCGCGTGCGTGCGAGCTGGGAGAGCGATAGCGGTCGCGACCCGGCCCTCTGGGCACAATTGGCGGAACTTGGCCTGACGGGGCTCACCGTGCCGGAAACGCACGGCGGTCTCGGCATGACTGAACTCGACTTTGTGCTGTTGGCGCAGGAGTGCGGTTACGTCGCCCTGCCCGAGCCGCTGGTGCACTGCGCGTTGGTGGCCGCGCCAACGCTACAGGCCATCGGTGGTGAGCTTGCCGCCGAGTGGCTGCCAGGTCTTGCCAGTGGAACCAGCAAGGTCGTAGTGGGCCTGCAACAGAACCTGTTGGTGGAAGATGCGCAGGTTGCCGATCTACTGATCCTGCAGCAGGGCGACAGGCTGGTCGCGGCCACGGCGGACGCCGTATCCCTCGTGCGCAGTGAATCTGTCGACCCTTCGCGCAGGCTCTACGAAGTAACGTTGAAAGGCGATGCGCCCGTGGTTGCCGAGGGCAGCGACGCTGACGCAATTGTGTCTGCCGCGTTTAATCGTGGTGCCCTGGGTGCGGCCGCGCAGGCGCTCGGATTGGCGCAACGCATGCTGGACATGTCCGTGCAGTACACCTCGGAGAGGCAACAGTTTGGCAAGCCCATCGGCAGTTTCCAGGCGGTAAAGCACCATATGGCGAACGTGGCGGTGCGGCTCGAATATGCCAAAGCACCTGTCTACCGCGCAGCCTACGCGATAGCGCATGCGCAGCCGGTTGCCGGGCGCGCCGTGTCGCACGCCAAGATCGCGGCCTGTGAAGCCGCCAATCTTGCGGCGAAGAACAGTATCCAGGTGCACGGGGCCATGGGTTACACCTGGGAAGTAGACTTGCATATTTTCATGAAAAAGGCCTGGGCGTTGGCCAATACCTGGGGCGATACGGGCCTGCATAAAGCGCGTGTGGCCGAGGATATTTTTGCCGAGGGCACCGCGCTTGGCGCCGGAGCAACGTTTTGATCGCGGGCACACGTCCAGCGCAAGCAACCACATTTATCGACAGAAGAGGCTGAAAACTCATGGCAGACGCTTATATTGTAGACGCGGTGCGATCCCCCACGGGCAGGCGCAAGGGCGGCCTTGCAGACGTTCACGGGGCAGATCTCGGCGCTCATGTGCTGAAGACTCTCGTCGACCGCAACGCCATTCCACAGGAGGATTACGACGATGTGATCTTCGGCTGTGTGGACGCCATCGGCCCGCTGGCCGGTGACATCGCGCGCACCTGCTGGCTCGCTGCCGGCCTTGCAGACGTGGTTCCGGGAACCACAATCGACCGCCAGTGCGGCTCCTCGCAACAGTCGGTACACTTCGCCGCGCAGGCGATCATGGCCGGCGTCAACGACGTGGTTATCGCCGGCGGCGTACAGACCATGACGCAGATTCCGATCTCGTCCGCGATGATCGCGGCGCAGCCGATGGGTTTTCCCGATCCGTTTTCCGGCAGTCAGGGCTGGGTGGCGCGCTATGGCGACACTCCTCCCTCGCAGTTCACATCGGCGCAGATGATAGCCGATAAATGGCAACTGTCCCGCGAGGCCATGGAAGCCTTCGCGCTGCAATCGCACACGCGGGCTCTCGCTGCCATTGCCGAGGGTCGCTTCGACCGCGAGATCGCGCCGCTGAATGGCGTGACCATGGATGAAACCCCGCGCAACACCTCGATGGAGAAAATGGCTGAGCTGGAACCGCTGGCGGAAGGCGGCACTATCACTGCCGCCGTGTCCAGCCAGACCTGCGATGGTTCCTCGGCAATGCTGATCGTCTCCGAGGCGGCATTGAAGCGCTACAACCTCACGCCGCGGGCCCGCATCGTGCACATGAGCGTGCGCGGCGCCGACCCGATCTGGATGCTCACCGCCCCGATTCCCGCAACGGCCCACGCCATGCAGAAATCCGGCATGCAACTTGAAGATATCGACCTGGTGGAGATTAACGAGGCCTTTGCCTCGGTGCCGATGGCCTGGTTGGCCGACACCGGCTACCCGATCGAGAAAACCAACGTCAATGGCGGGGCTATCGCACTCGGCCACCCGCTGGGGGCCACCGGCACCAAGCTCATGACGACCCTGTTGCATGAACTGGAACGCAGCGGTGGACGCTACGGCCTGCAAACCATGTGTGAAGGCGGTGGCCAGGCCAACGTCACGATAATTGAGAGACTGTAGTGAGAGACTGTAGTGACAGACTTTAGGAGGAAACAGCAATGAGCGGGATACTGGATGGCAGGGTAGCGATCATCACCGGCGCCGGCGGCGGCCTGGGCGCGGCGCACGCGCGCGTGTTCGCTGAGCAGGGCTGCGCGGTCGTGGTCAACGACATCAACACCGAGGCGGCGCAGGCGGTAGTAGACGAGATCACTGAAAAGGGTGGCCGGGCCGTTGCCAATCAATCAGACATCACCAATTACGATGACAGCCTGAGCGCCGTGAAACAGGCGATCGATGCCTTTGGCGATTTGCATATTGTGCTCAATAACGCGGGCATCAATCGCGATCGCATGTTCGCATCCATGACCGAGCAGGAGTGGGATGCCATCATGGCGGTGCATTTGAAGGGCCATTTCTGTATCAGCTCCCACGCGGTGCACTACTGGCGCGGGCAGTCGAAAGAGGGCGCGGAAGTCGACGCGCGGATTATCAATACCACTTCCGGCGCGGGCCTGCAGGGCTCCATCGGGCAGTCAAACTACGCCGCGGCCAAGGCCGGTATTGCGGCGCTCACTCTCAACCAGGCGGCAGAGCTCGGCCGTTACGGCATAACTGCCAATGCGGTGGCGCCCTCTGCGCGCACCGGCATGACGACCGCCGTGCCCGAGATGGCCGAGCGTATGAAGAAGCCCGAGGATGGCAGCTTCGATCGGTTTGCGCCGGAAAATGTTTCCAACCTGCTCGCCTGGCTGGCGTCAAAAGATGCGGCCCACGTGAGTGGTCGTGTATTTGAGGCAGAGGGCGGGCGCATCTGCATCTGCGACGGTTGGCGCACTACTGAAGGTGTCGACCGCGAAGCGGCCTGGGCGCCCACCGAGATCGGCGACGCCATGCAGGAACTGCTGGCGAAAGAGGTCCCGGCACAGAAAGTCTGGGGCACATAGGGCCAACTCAAGGAGTTTGACCAGGCCCTGAGTCAAGCCGCGCGGGAGATTTCAATGGATTTTGCATTTACTGAAGAGCAGCAGATGATTCGCGACACCGCGGCGGCGTTTCTGGCCGAGGTGTCGGACGGCGCAGCGGTGCGCCGGGCGATGGCCACGGAACAGGGCTACGACGGAGAACTCTGGCAGCGCATTTGTCGCGAGATGTACTGGCAGGCGATACATGCTCCGGAAGCAGTGGGGGGTATGGGGCTGGGCTATGTCGAGTTGGTGGCGCTCATGGAGCAGATGGGTCGCTCTCTGCTGTGCTCGCCTTATCTCTCCACGGTCGCCATGGCGGGCAACGCTGTCCTCGTGGCGGGCGACGACAGCCAGAGGGCCGACTGGTTGGGCAGAATCTGTGCGGGGGAGGCAACTGGCGCGCTGGCCTTCAGCGCCGGTGGCAGCCGCTGGGATGCCGCCTGTATCACCGCGACCTGGCGTGCCGAGGGTGAGGGTTTCGTGCTCGAAGGTGACTATCGCTACGTCATCGACGGTCACACGGCGGACTTCCTGGTAGTCGCGTCGCGATCTGCCGATAGTACAGGAGCCGATGGTATCAGCCTGTTTGTCTTGCCGGCGGACTCGCCAGGGGTGGAACGCCAGTGGCTTCCGAGCATGGATCAGGCGCGCAAGCAGGCCAGGGTTGAGCTGCGCGATGTGCGAGTGCCTCGCGAGGCACTGCTGGGCGAGCCCGGCAAGGGCTGGCCTGCGCTTTCGCGGGTACTCGACCTCGCGACTATTGCGTTGGCGGCGGAGCAGGTGGGCGGCTGCCAGCGGTTGCTGGATATGACCGTCGAGTACACGGGTGAGCGCGTGCAGTTCAATCGCACCATCGCCAGTTTCCAGGCCGTGAAACACAAAGTGGCGGATATGATGTTGCGCACGGAGGTCGCACGCTCTGCTGTTTATTACGCTGCTTGCGTGGCGCAGGAAGCGCTGGAGGATGGTCCTCTCGCTGGCGAGCTCACGGAGGCGGCCAGTGTTGCGAAATCCTACTGCTCGGATGCCTACTTCTCGGTTGCCGGCGATGCTTTGCAGTTGCACGGTGGCGTGGGCTGTACCTGGGAGTACGATGTGCATTTGTTCTTCAAGCGTGCCAAATCTTCCGAACATCTCCTCGGCAATGGCGCGACTCACCGGGAGCGTCTGGCCGCTCTGCTACTGGATTCCTAGAGGCACACCATGAAGTTGAGTTTTAGCGCAGAGGACGAACGCTTTCGCACGGAGATCGCCGGCTGGTTGGCCGACAATCTCACCGGCGAGTTTGCCAGGTTGAAATACCGCGGCGGCCCCGGCGACGAACACAGCTTTCCCCGGGAGCGCAAGCTCTGGGAACGCAAGCTGGCCGAGGGCGGCTGGACTTGTGTCGGCTGGCCCGAGGCGTACGGCGGGCGCGGCTGCTCGATAGAGCAGCAAGTCATTTTTTTCGAGGAATACGCCCGGGCCGGTGCGCCGGGCCGCGTCGGTCACATCGGCGAGGGCCTGACGGGTCCGACGCTGATTGCTTTCGGCACCGAGGCACAAAAGGAGAAGTACCTGCCGGGCATCGTTTCCGGCAAGGAGCTCTGGTGCCAGGGCTATTCCGAGCCGGGTGCCGGCTCAGACCTCGCCGCGGTGAAAACCAAAGCGCGCTTTGACGAGGCGCGAGGGAAGTGGGTGATAAATGGCCAGAAAGTCTGGACGTCGCTCGCGCACGAATCAGATTACTGTTTTGTCATAGCGCGCACGGACCCTGAGTCTGTCGCGCACAAGGGGCTGGGGTTCTTCCTGATCGCCATGGATCAGCCGGGCATCAGCGTGCGCCCGATCGAGCAGATTACCGGTACTTCCGAGTTCAACGAGGTATTTTTTGACGACGCGGAGTGCGATGCAACCGATATAGTCGGTGAGCCCGGCGACGGCTGGAAGGTGGCCATGGGCTTGCTGGGCTTTGAGCGTGGCGTGTCGACGCTGGGTCAACAGATGCAGTTCCAGAACGAGTTCGACGAGGTTGTTAAACTGGCGCGCAGTAATGGTGCCGCAGAGGATCCAGTCATTCGCCAGCGAATTGCCGCCGCGCACACCGAGCTGAAAATCATGCGCTACAACGCGATGCGTATGTTGTCCGGGCAGAGCGGCAGTGATGGCGGCCTGCAAAAGGAAGCGCTGATCTACAAGTTATACTGGGCGACCTGGCACCGCAGCCTGGGTGAGTTGGCCATGGACGTGATGGGCCCGGAGTCCGACATCCTCCAGGGCGCACCGTACGAGCTGAGCCGGCTGCAGGCGATGTACCTGTTCGTCCGCGCCGACACAATCTACGGCGGCACCAACGAGATTCAACGCAATATAATCGCGGAGCGCGGCCTGGGCATGCCCAAGGAGCCCCGCGGCAGTCTCTCTTAACTTGGACAGTCTCCCCTAACTTAAAGGAATTACCAAGCATGAGCCTCAGGTCTCCCGGGTATGTCAGTGGCAGGAATCTTATCGAGGGCAAGAGTGTGCTGGTTACAGCCGCAGCGGGAGCGGGCATCGGTTTTGCCGCGGCCATGCGTGCGGTGGAGGAAGGCGCGCGCGCCATTGTGATCAGCGACATTCACGAGGGTCGATTGCAGGCGGCGGTTGAAAAACTGCAGACTGAGACGGGCCGCTCCGCAGTGTTTGGCAAAGTGGGTAATGTGACGGTCGAAGACGATGTGCGCGCCCTGGTCGATTACGCCGAAGCGCAAATGGACGGCGTCGACATCCTCATCAACAACGCGGGTCTCGGCACTTCAAAGCTGCTGGTGGACATGGAAGACGAGGAGTGGCACCGGGTCATCGATGTCACCCTGAATGGCACCATGCGTATGACCCGCTAT
>Ga0102938_10000566_pt1 | contig 27241 bp, 20 predicted proteins | sample SalPonR2_B_D2_MG_FD_84516 | JGI IMG/M metagenome (GOLD analysis project Ga0102938, IMG submission 84516) | Salt pond soil microbial communities from South San Francisco under conditions of wetland restoration - Salt Pond MetaG R2_B_D2_MG | ecosystem: Environmental > Aquatic > Marine >... | reverse complement strand
CACACGCGGCGTCGCTCCGTCAGACTTTCGTCCATTGCGGAAGATTCTTAGCTGCTGCCTCCCGTAGGAGTCTGGGCCGTGTCTCAGTCCCAGTGTGGCCGTTCACCCTCTCAGGCCGGCTACTCATCGTTGCCTTGGTAGGCCGTTACCCCACCAACTAACTAATGAGACGCAGGCTCATCCGGGGGCGGTGCCTAAGCACCTTTCCCTTATCTCACTTATGTAAGATAAGACGTATTTTCGGTATTACCCCATGTTTCCATGGGCTATCCCCAACCCTCAGGTAAATTACCTACGTGTTACTCACCCGTCCGCCGGTCTCAAGCACCCGAAGGTGCTCTACCCCACGACTTGCATGCTTAAAACGCGCCGCCAGCGTTCGTTCTGAGCCAGGATCAAACTCTCCGTCATATATCTTCAACGCCCGAAGGCGCTAAAGTCAATTTCATTTTCAGACCTCTCCGCCCCTTCCCCCTTCGCCTTCCGGCTCCAGGTTCCAGTGCAGCGGTCCGCACCCTGTTCTCTTTCTCTCTCCCCTTCCCTATTTCTTCTGTAAAAGAACTTCTCTTCACCCCAACGTGCCTCAGCACCTCAGAGCGTGAAAGCTTTATAACAAATCAAAGGCCATCTTGTCAACAGCTTTTTGCTGATTTGTTAACGAATTATGTTGTCTCATTTCCTTTCAAACACACCCGATTCAATCAGACATGTGCTCAATCGGTGAGAGGTAATGTATCGATATTAGCGAAGATTGTCAACCGGTTCAATGAGATTTTTTCGGGTCCTCCGTATGGAGGGCCGCCCGTTTTTCCTCAAGCAGCTCCTTCGCCGCTTCAATCTCTTCCACCAGGTCCTTTACGCCGTTTGTACGGGCCGAAACTGTTGATTGCTCATCCTCTATCAATACCTGATATACCCGCTCACCAAGCTTGTGATAATTCTCTTTTAGTTTAGCTTCCAGCTGCCGCACCTCAAGAGAGAGAACCCCCTGTTCTCCAAGTTCACGGGCGCGGTCACTGGCCTTCCCCAAGAGCGATTTCGACTGATCGATACTCTGTGCGAGCCCTTTTTCCAGCTTCTCTCTCCAATCCATTATTACCTCCGCTTCTACTATGTCGGTTTAAAGATATAAATGAACCATCGAAAAAGCAATAATAATAATTGCAGCGGCTAAAACTAACACGCATAAGCTAAAAGAGGGTCCGACAGTATGATTGTCGGACCCTATACTGCTACATCACACCTAACAGAAGGCGTATATTGTGCATCAAGCGGGGTTTTCTACCTGATCTTCAACCCTTTTACCAAAAATTTTGACAAAAACAATCGTTGCAACAATGCCGAGGGGCAATAGAATCCACACGGGAACTCCGAAGCCGGCTGGAATAAATCCGAAAACCGCCGCAATAACGGCAGCCGTAACTGCATAGGGTATCTGAGTTCGCACGTGGGAGATGTGGTCAGATCCGGAGGCCATAGAGGAGAGAATGGTAGTATCGGAGATGGGAGAACAATGGTCTCCAAACACAGCCCCGGTCAGTACCGCACCTATAGACGCGATAATAGTTGGTGTGAGCACACCCTCTGCGCCGGATACACCCGCTGCAATAGGAATGACCAGGGGCATGAGAATGGAGTTAGTTCCCCAGGAAGTTCCGGTAGCAAAAGCAATTAACATAGCAACAATAAAGACGATCAACGGTACAATTTTTCCTGAAAGAATTCCTTCGGTAATTTCAACCAGCCATTCTGCCAGCTGCATATCCGATATCACGCTCTTCAGGGCAAAGGCAAGAGCCAATATCGTAACGGCTATTACCATCGATTTGATCCCCCCAATCCAAGCGTCCATAGCGGACTTAAGCGAGAAGACCCGCTTTGAGAGACCCATAATAATTGCGGTAATTGAACCGATAAAAGCCGACCATGTTAATACTACCGATGCATCGGCATCACCAAATGCCTGGATGACCGTTTTGCCCTCTTCATAGCCGTTATAATACAATCCGAACACCGTCACCAGGATAAACACACCGATTGGAACAACCGCATCCCACACAGAACCTTCTACCCCTTTATCGGGAAGAATGTCTTCATCCTCTGTGATCATCGGACTGGTTCCCGGCTCGACTACCTGGCCGGTGGTGCGGGCCCGATACTCGGCCTTGTACATAAGGCTGTAATCCTTTTTCGTTACAATGAGGGTAATAACCAGCGCAAGTGCAAAAATTGAGTAAAACCTGAAGGGCACGGACTGAAAGAACACCATGAGGGAATTGCCCTCAATATTGATACTCTGCAGGCCGGCTGCAATAAGTCCGAGCTCCATTGCAATCCAGGTAGATACCGGGGCCATGGAACTGACCGGTGCGGCGGTTGAATCAACGACATACGCAAGTTTCTCCCGGGAAATATTCTCTTCATCCGTAATCGGACGCATTGTGTTTCCGACGATCATGGTATTGGCATAGTCATCAAAAAACATAATGATTCCCAACAAGGCTGTGGACAAAAGAGTAGTCCTTGAAGACTTTGCCCGTCGCACAACTGCAGTTGCGATGGCTTTAGTACCACCGAGTTTTCCGATCACACCGACCATACCACCTATGACCAGACAGAATACAATAATCCCAATGTTCCAGCTGTCAGCCAGTGAATTCGACACCAGATAGGTTGAAAAAGAGTTCAGCAACCCTTCGAGGGGATTCCATCCGGCGATAATTGTGGCGCCGGCGAAAATACCCAGAAACAGAGAAACGATTACCTGCCGCGTCCAAATTGCAAGTACTATTGCAAGAACAGGCGGTACAAGTGCTAACCATCCATACGCTTCCATAACTTATTCCTTTTATTTATTAGTATATGTTATTATATATAACATGATGTTTTTATTTTGACAATATAAAAATAGCCGGCACTTAAATTCGACACTCAAATTCATTACGCACTTCTCATTTTTATTCAGTAGAACTGCAACGATTCTGCAACGCACTACACGTACACTATTATAAAAATCAATATTAGGAGGAGGTCGATATGAAAACACGAATTCTAGTTTTTGCCGTTACAGGAGTGCTTGTGTTCACTTTGAGTGTAGGAGCTAGTGGGAAGAAGGAGAAACAGGAAGAGCAGAGTCGACAGGAGATTGAGATGATATGGGAACAATACTGTGATGCTTATAAAAATTGCTCAGACCGTAAACACAAGGATCTACCCTATTTAATCAAGGTCAAACTCCTCAGCGTCAAGCTCCTCCTCCGTCTTAAAAATAGCAACACCACTTTCTATCTCATCGACGGCTTCGTTCAACTTATTGTTCAGTTCGTTTACCGACTGCATGGCTTCGCTTACCTCGTGAACTCCGACTGAAATCTCTTTAATACCGCTTAAATTTTCCGAAGAGAGGTTTCGAATGTTCTCCTCAGAATTTAAGATAGATTTCACCCCTTCACTAAGCTTTTCAGTTTTTTCCTTAATTTGTGCGGAGGCATCTTGCAAGGCGGTTATTGCAGAGAGAATCTCTGTTCCTCCCTCCGATAATTCCTGGGTACTTGATTCTATTTCCTGAAACGCATTGAGGGTTGCCTGGGTCTCGGTATTGGTAGTGACAAATGAGTTTTCCACTTCCTCGAAAAGAGAACCAGCCTCTTTGATATTTTCGACAACTTCCTTCAATGCGTCGGCTATATGTGCAGAACTCTTTGTGGACACTTCTGAAAGATTCCGAATTTCTTCTGCTACCACCGAAAAACCGCGCCCGGCATCCCCAGCATGGGCCGCCTCTATAGCTGCGTTCATTGCAAGCAGGTTTGTTTGGGCTGCTATTTTCCGAATTGTTGCAGCGGCGCTCTGAATAGTTTCAATTTTGGCGGACACCCCTTCTGTAAAAAGCCGATTCGCCTGGTCCAGTTGGGTAGATACTTTTTGACTGTTTTTTGTAAGTTCCGACACCGACTGCTGCCGCTGGGAGGTAATACTTGCCATACTCTTTAACGAGCTGAGCATTTCATTCATCGAGGAAGTGGCTTCCTCGACCATAGAACCCTGTTCGTTTATCTGTTGAAGCACATCATTAAAATGGCCGCTCATACTGCTGATGGAACCGGCGTTTTCATCTATCTGTCCGCCAAGCTGATCTATTCTCTTTTTGATTGAACCTACGTTTGCATCAATCTGATTCAGCGAAGCCCCGGTCTGCTCGGAGGCTGCAGCCAAATCGTTCTTCACCTCGTAGCTTTCTGAAACCGAGTGTTTGACGCTGTTCACCGCATTGCGCATATTGACCACAACTGCGTCATGCAGATACTGACTCGCCCGCCGGGTCTCTTCCGACCAATTATCGATCTTTACATCGGTGGTCAGATCTCCCTTGCCGACCTTATCCAGGCTGTCGGCTATATCACCAAGCACCCTGCCAACCTTTCGACTGAACGAGGAAGCCACTAGGAGAGTCAGCACAAGGGCCGCCGCCAACACCCCGATCAAAATAAGGGTTATAGTTTGAATGGGTGCATAAACCTCGTGTTCCCAGGCGGAGGAACAGATTATCCACTCCGGTCCCTCAACCGTTTCAAAATAGACCTGTTTCCATTCACCTGTTTTTGGAGATACATACCGGATAAAACGCTCAGCTTCGGGGGCATCACGATGGGAGATGATGTAGTTTATAAAGTCGTGGGTGTCCTTCCAGTTTTTTCCCTCCACCGTCTCATTGGGATGCACCAGATACTGCCCACCGGGGTGCAGCAAAAAATAAAACCCGGTCTCCCCAATACTGCGGTTTAAAACCAAAGGCCGAACGTATTCATTCAAGGCGTTATCTGAACCTTCAGTCCCACTGTTAAGAAGCATATCTGCGGCATCAGCAAGAGTACCCACCATCTGCCGTGATTCTTTCGCAACCATTTCCTTAAGAGTGTTCCGCACCACTTTAATAGTTGCTGCACCGACCCCCAGCATAATCACCAGCTGAAGAATCCCAAACATAAGTGTCAAACGAAGCCAAATTTTCATGTACTTTTCCTGTTTTATTGTATGTGGTGCTTTCAAAAATCGACAGCCTGGAAGATTTTTGAAACACCAATTCCCTTTGCTAAATTGTATAAAGAGGAGAAAGGGTATGCAAATTTTTATGGAAGAATGCTTGAAAAAGTCTTCATGAATAGATAAATTCCCTCGTCCTGCTGCAAAGGCCAATAGAGCTGCACTTTCCTCATGTTCAACTTTTTGTTTTCTGTTGTGATGAACTTCAAAAAAGTACGATAAAGGATAAAAACTTCAGTTTATATATGGTAGTATATACATCAATGTTTTTTGCACGGATATTCACAAATTTTAGTACTCTCATAAGGGATTCGGGTAGTATACAACGAAAGCTCTTCTTTTCATATTTAGTAGTCCTACTTTCAGTAGTCCTGATTACCGGTGTATTAACTGTTACTGTATTGCAAAATATCCTTCAAAATGAAATGCTCGATCTAAAGCAGCGATCGGTTGCCCAGATGAACGACAAATTCCAACTCATTGTAGATCATGTGTTAGCAGTTTCTAATATTTACTATATAAGTCCAAATATTACTCAAAGCCTCACAAGAGAATCAGAGCCTGGAAGCTATGAATGGTATCATGAACAAGCTGCCTTCACTGAACTATTTTATCAATATGATTTTGCCTTTGACTGGTTGAATTATAGCACAAGCGTGATCGGATACAACGGCAAACAGTTTCACTCCTTTCCAAGTGAATCTGCAGACCCGCTTTCTGACCCAATTCTACCGCTAATACGCCAACAGGAATGGTATAAAAAGCTGCTGCAACGGGAAGGACAAGTACTTTGGCTTTCTGAACTTGGTATTGAATCAATGATGGATCCATCATTTCATAAAACATTCTATGCAGTACGGGAACTGCACAGTATGTACACAGGCAAATCCATTGGACTCCTCTTTATAGGCTTAGATATACGCAGTTTTGACTCAAGACTTTACCAGGGCAGCGTTCAAAATGATGAAATTGCCTATTTATTGGATTCCAACTATACTATTGTTTCATCGTCATCTCCAGATATAACTTCTAAAAAGCTCCCTTCGGAACTACAAAAGCAATTAACCCAAGATAAAGCTGGTAATGAAGCTGTGAGTCTCGATGGAGAGAAGTATCAGGCTATCTGGTATCCAACCCCGATTGAAAATTGGCTTATTCTTTCGGTTGTTAAAAAGAGAAATTTATTTCACATTATATATTTATCTAGAAGATTCTTATTATTGATTTTACTGTTTTGTTATTTCACTGCTTCTTTAGTTGCATATCTTATGGCCTCGCATTTTTCCCGCCCGATTCAAACCTTAGCAATGGATATGAAAAAGGTCGAAGCAGGCGATCTTTATACCTACTCAAGGGTAAATAGTAATGATGAAATCGGGAATCTGTCCAACCGATTTAACAGCATGGTAAAAAATATGCGGGAACTTCTGAGTAGAAATCTCTATATTAATGAAATGAAGCAGAAGGCGGAACTTGAAGCTTTACAGCATCAAATAAACCCGCATTTTATCTATAACAGCTTAGGCACGATCAGATTTATGCTGCGCCTCGAGCCGATAGAAAAAACAGAAAACGCCATAGTAGCCCTCAATAAAATGCTCCGTTATACTCTAAGCGGTCCCGATTACTTGGTCTTATTGAGCCAAGAGATTGAAATGACCCAGAATTATATCGCCATTGCCGAGAAGCAACTGAAAAATTCCCTGCAATTGAAGTATGAAGTGCCGGAGGATGTTCTCACACTCTATATTCCAAAGCTAATCATACAACCTTTGGTTGAAAATGCCATTTTTCACGGAATAAAGCCGGCGAGAAAAAAAGGGTTCATTAAAATTTCAGCGACAAAGCAAAACCAGGATCTACAAATCGAAATTAGCGACAATGGAATAGGATTCTCCTTCGACTCCATAGAGCATTTGAGAGAAAAACAACAAAATAATACCATAGATTCAAACCACAATGGGGTTGGGCTTCTGAATATACATGATCGAATTGTTCTTAGGTTCGGTTCGGCCTACGGCGTACTGGTTCACCAACAAGACGGCGGCTTGATTTCAATTAAACTTCCGGTTCTGTCTACAAATATCGAAGGAGCTGATAATGCGCCTATTACTAGTAGATGATGAGCCCTTAACAGCAAAATGGATTGAGTCTGTACTCAGCTATCCCGATTCCGAATATCAAATTGTTGATACTGCCTATGACGGATACGAAGCTTTAAGAAAAATTTCAGAAACACAAGTCGATATTGTAATAACCGATATCAAAATGCCCGAGATGAGTGGGCTTGATTTAATCCGGGAGATCAAGGGGATAAACAATAATATACGAATACTCATTATCAGCTCCTACAGCGATTTTAGATTTACATCAGAGGCAATTCGCCTCGGAGCGGATGATTATTTGTTAAAAAGCGAAATCTCAGAAATAGAATTAAAAAGCGCTCTTAAAAGAATTACTTCCATTACCCAGGAGCATAGCTTCGATTCAGGGGCTAAAGAAGTAAATGAAAAGCAGAAAAACCGTCTGCTGTTGTCTCAGCTTAATCGCTTATGCAGCGAAGAGTATCTACCTGTGGAAGAGCGTGAAACAATTTTTCAAAAACTCAACCTACACTCTCCCCCTGTGTTTTGCATTTTACTAAAAATACAGGCTTCACGGGCACTCGATAATCCAATAGGTGAACTGTATAGATATGTGTGCTCGCATAAACAGCTTTTAGGAGATCATATTACGGTTATCGCAGTAAACTCAGAACTCATATGCATAACAGGTCAAGCAATGAGCATAAATACCGTGCATCCGGAAAAAAAAGTTCTCTCGGGAATAACAGCAATTTTACAACAAATAAAACAAATCCACAGCATCACTATTCATTATGGTCTTAGTTCTATTCGTTCATCAGCTGAGGACTTTCACAGTCTTTATAAAGAAGCTGAAACAGCCCTGGAATTGAATAGTTTCTATAAAGAGAAAGATCTCTCCTCTCTTCGCGGTCTAAGTCTTACAGAACTACAAACAAATAGAAAAGACATTGAATTATTGATAAGAGACGTAAAAAGGGAGCTCAATTTAGAAAACTGGATGTATGCGTTGCAAAAAGCAGAGGCCATTGTGAATTCTATCGAAAACGAGCTTCCGATTACCGGAGGTGATGCAAAGGAGATTGTTTCTGAACTGTATCTTCATCTCTCAGAAAATTATAGCTCTGCTTCAGTGATAGCACAAATAAACAGCTGTAACTCCTTTGAAGAGCTGAAGGCTCATAGCAAAAAAATATTCTCTCAGTTGCAAACTGAAAAGGAAGAACCGCTCTCCGGAAAAAATATCACAATAGAGAAGGTATGCAGCTACATTCAGAATAACTTCTATGATTCACAAATGTCGCTTATAAGCGTTTCGGAGTATATCGGATTAAACAGTACCTATCTTTCCGATCTATTCAGAAAAAAAATGGGAATTACCTTCCAACACTATCTATCAAAGATACGTATTGAGAAGGCAGAGTATCTACTGCAGTATAGTAATGCAAGTATCACCGAAATCACCGAACAGGTCGGCTTCCAAAGTACTAGTTACTTTTCCAGATTTTTTAGAAAACGTCATGGAATTTCACCAACCGAGTACCGCAATCAAAAGAAAAGGCAATAAAATCTAAATTTTGGTCTAATACCCTGAAAATTGGACAAGCAAATCTGAACAATGTCTGCTTTCATAGGGAGATAAACCGGGTCTAAGCTGTACAAAACAACCAAGAAAAGGAGAGTTTTATGAAAAAACTAACAATGTTGCTCCTGTTGCTTATGCTTACAAGCATGCTATGGGCAAATGGTCAACAGGAACAGGAAAGCGGCGAACCGGCAACTAAGACCGAGAAGCTGACAATATTAAAAGCCGGTGCAGAATCTGCGTGGGATGAGTATTATAAAAGCTCTTTCGAGAGGTTCAAAGCTGCGAACCCCGATCTTAATATCGAATTCGAATACTCATCCGTAGGATGGGCAGAGGCTAATACTAAAATCAATCTAATGTATGCCGGCGGCTCGGCACCCGATATCATTGCAGCTGCAGTCGGCTATCTTGCAGTTCGAGCAAGCAAAGGACAGTTTATTTCTTTAGATGAGTACTTTGAATCATGGAATGAAAAAGACCAGTATCAAGAGGCAGCCTATAACAAGGGCCTTTATAAGGGAAAGTTCTATGGATTGGGCTATCATTGGGATCCACGCATCTTTGTATACAGAAAAGATCTTTTTAAAGAAGCCGGATTGGACCCGGAACAACCACCAACAACTTGGGACGAGTTGAGTGAATATGCGGTTAAATTAACAAAGAAACAGGGGGATATTGTCACGCAAACCGGTCTGGAAATACCCAGTTCGCAAACGCAAGTATTTTCCTACATTTTCCTCAATCAAAACGGCACTATCCTCGCAAATGAAAAAACTGAACAGCCAAAGTTTGACTCTCCGACCGGAATTGAAACTTTTGAATACTTGGCAGATCTTTACCAGAAGGGAGTAAGTGCACCCCATGCCGGCAACAAACCGGCAGAAAAACCCTTTCTAAAAGCTACTGCGGCGATGGCCTTTACTACTCCCAGTCAGCTCAATCAGTTTGAAAGAAGCCATCCGGATTTAGCAGATGATTTGGGGTTTGTGTACAACCTGAAGAAAAAAGAAGAGGCCACTTTTGGAGGTATGTATCAGTACTTCATCAGTAACCAATCTAAAAACAAGGATTTGGCTTGGAAGTATCTTACTTTTATGTTGTCTAAAGACGAAACAAAGGCTCGTATTGATGCGGTAAATTCTCCTCCCACTCGAGAAGACACTATGGATTACTTCATGGGCAAATCAAGATTTAACCAGGCGATCATGAAATCTGCAATGATAAGCAAGCCTTGGCCAAATGTAGTGTGGTCTGCCTTGTATAGAAGACACCTTAACGATGTAGGTATGAAGACTTTCCTCGGTGAAGCATCAGCAAAAGAAGCCCTGGTGTACCATCAGCAGCAACTCGAAAATGAACTAGCGGAATAGCCTTTACCTTAACTAACTACCTACCGAAATCACTAACTGATTTCGGTAGGTTTCTACTTCATATGCTCAGGAGAGATATTATGGCTTCTTCAAAAGGAAAATTCTCTAAAGATGCTAAGGATGCATACATTCTCGTATTACCATTTTTTGTTTTCTTTGCCGTCTTTATTTTAATTCCTGTTTTTAACATTCTAAGGTTCAGTTTCACAAAGTACGATCTATTCAGCAAGCCGGCTTTTGTGGGATTGCATAATTTCAAATTTATGCTGAATGACCCAGTTTTTTTACAATCTCTTCGAAATACCCTTATATACACAACTTTCACTGTACTACCCGTTTTGTTTTTCGGTTTTATAATTGCAAACCTTCTTAATAACCGAACAATAGGGGCAAAAAGAACCTTGAGGGTATTGTTTTATATGCCCTATGTACCTTCCATGGTATCTATGGCGGTGGTGTGGATGTGGTTTTATGATCCGATCACCGGTATTTTTAATCACCTACTTACTGCTCTAAATCTACCTCCCCAAAGTTGGCTCTCCGACCCTAATTTGGCCCTGCCATCAATAATTGCTGTCGGTATCTGGCAACAGATCGGATATGCAATGGTTATTTACCTGGCTGGTTTACAAATGGTCCCCTATTCCATGTATGAAGCCGCAGATATCGAGGGAGCGGGTCCACTAAGAAAAATGGTGAGTATCACGATTCCTATGGTAAAGGAAACTACATTTTTCTTGGTGGTTGTTTTAATAATTCGCAGTTTCAATGTATTTGGGCAAGTAAATGTAATGACTTCGGGTGGACCCTTAAATAGAACCACTACCATTATACATCAGGTATATTTACGCGCTTTTTCAGATTTTCGTTTTGGTTATGCCAGTTCGATGTCCTTTATTGTTCTGCTTATTGTTGGCTTTATTACTATTTTGAACTTCAAATACGGGAGGACCGCCCATGAAAGGGAGCAATAAAAAAAACTATATAATGACAGGCGTACTGCTACTCATCGGAATTGTTTTTATCCTTCCTCTCGTTATGATGATTTCAGGCTCATTGAAGACTATAGGGGAAATAAACTCGGCACACTTTTCACTGTTCCCGAAGGTACCTCAATTTCATAACTACATTGATGCAATTCAACAGGGTATGTGGATCAGATGGATTTTTAACTCATTATACGTCACTTTCCTCGCAACAGTGATAAGCCTTCTTCTGAATTTGATGGCCGGGTATGCATTCGCAAGGTTAAATTTTCCGGGGAAAGGGATAATGTTTACCCTAGCCTTAACCGGTCTGCTTATGCCCCCGCAAGTTACACTGGCTCCGATGTATATTATGATGTCGAACTTTCCCCTCGTGGGTGGAAACAATTTATTTGGAGATGGGGGTACCGGCTTTATAAACACCTATTCGGGCTTGATAATCCCGTTTATTGCCGGTTCTTTTGGGGTCTTTTTAGCCCGGCAATTCTATTTGGGCTTCCCCTCCTCACTAGATGATTCTTCACGCATCGATGGATGCAATCGGCTTCAGACCTTTTTTAAAATATATCTCCCATTAAGCAAGCCCTTAATCGCCTCACTGGGAATCATCAAGGCCACTTTTACCTGGAATCAGTATGCATGGCCGCTGGTAATTACCAATAGCCCTAAGATGAGAACCGTTCAGCTCGCCTTAGATATTTTTAAGGGCGAAGATTTCGTAGAGTGGAACCTGTTGCTCGCAGCAACAACCTTTGTAGCATTACCACTTTTGCTTATGTTTCTGAAATGGCAGGATGCATTCATACAGGTAAATGCATCTTCAGGTACAAAGGGGTGATTGACTTTTCATAGGAGAAAAACATGCCGAAAAATAAACCAAATTTCCTTGTAATAATTACCGACCAACAGAGGGCCGATACATCAGGAATTCCCGGTGAGGCAGTCAAAGCTCCCAATCTAAAGAGACTTGCATCTGAGGGAATTAGATTTACGAATACATTCTGCACCGCCCCTCACTGTTGTCCATCGAGGGCTTCCCTACTTACCGGATTATATCCTTCTCAACACGGTATTTGGAACAACGTTTTGAACGATATGGCCTTAGGCACAGATATAAAAGCCGGAGTCAGGCTATGGAATGAGGAATTACAGGAGAACGGATATAAAACCCATTTTTTTGGAAAATGGCACATCAGCGGAACTGAATATCCTCGTGACAGAGGCTGGATAGAGCACAGCGTATCTGCTACTCCCAATGACCGGCATGGACGTTATTGGGAAGATTATCGAAAGTTCGCCTCACAGGAAAATGTGCCCCGTAAAACCGGAGAGATAAAAAACCGGGGGTATGAAACAATGCCTCTGTTCCGCGAAATAGACTCGGATGAGGGAGTGCACGACAGAGTAGTTGTTGATGAGGTGCTTGAGCAGATGGATGTGCTTAAAGATGAATCGAACCCATGGTGCATTTATGCTGGTTTGTTTTATCCACATGATCCCTATGAAGTTCCCCGGGAGTATCTTGACAGATTTCCTTTAGATTTAATCGAAGTACCTGAGTCCATCCATGATGAAATGCAGGACAAACCAATTGCATATCGTATGATAAAGGGAAAAGTCTTTGACCAAATGGATACAGATGAAAAGCGGGAGTGCATTCGCCACTACTATGCCTTGTGTGCATACGTCGATGATCAAATAGGGCTTTTACTCGACAAATTAGAAGAAAATGGCATGGAAGATAACACGGTAGTAATTTTTTGCTCTGACCACGGCGACTATTGCGGCGAGCATGGTCTTTTCTGTAAAGGAGTACCGGCATTCGATAGTGCATATAAAGTTCCGCTTATAATTAGGTATCCCCAAGAAATTAAGGATGAGGGCAGAAGCGAAGATGCGCTTATCTCCCTCACAGATCTGCGTCCGACAATTCTGGACTTAGCTGGGATCCAACACAACAGTGAGGCATATCCCGGCAGCAGCCTAGTCCCTTTTCTGCATAATACACCACCAAAAAACTGGCGAGAGAGTATCTTCATGCAGTGCAATGGTATTGAACTCTATTACACTCAAAGAATCATAAGAACCAAACAGTACAAATTAGTATATAACGGCTACGATACCGACGAGCTCTATGATATAGAGAATGACCCGAATGAAATACAGAATATTGCCTCATTTTCTGAATATCAGAATATAAAACAAAAACTCTACAGGCTCCTTTGGCAAAGGGCGTATGAGGTAGGAGACGGAGTTATCAATGGATATTTTACAGTTCGGATGGCCGAGCAAGGCCCGGCAGCTGCATTTAATTCAGAGGATCAGTAGAAAAATATGAGTGCTCCCAACATTCTCTTTATTTTAACCGATGACCTAGGCTGGAAAGATCTTGTGTGCATGGGGAGTGAGTTTTATGAAACCCCCAATATTGATCGTATAGCAGCTGAGGGCATGCTGTTTACCGATGCATATGCAGCTGCACCGGTGTGCTCACCCACCAGAGCAAGCATATTAAGTGGAAAATATCCCGCACGAATCGGCTTAACCCATTATATCGGCGGGCCCGGACACTGCGAACCGGGGGCGGAAAAGGGGAAAATGCTTTCAGCTCCCTACGTTCCTTTTTTACCGCTAACTGAAAAATCAATGGCCTCTGCGTTTAAACAACACGGCTACAAAACCTGGCACATCGGCAAATGGCATCTGGGTTCCGAAGAGTACTGGCCCTTGAACCATGGTTTTGATAAGAATATTGGCGGATGTCATTCAGGACAGCCGCCGGGGAAAAACGGCTACTTTGCCCCTTGGGATATTCCAACCTTAGCCCCAAAAGAAAATGACGATTATCTCACCGACCGTCTCGGAGACGAAGCTGTACAATTAATTAGCCAAAATGACGATACTCCCTTCTTCATGTATCTGAGTTTTTATTCAGTTCACACACCAATCATGGCCAAGCCCGATAAAGTAAAAAAATACCAAAAAAAAGCACACGAACTAGGCATAGACAACAAAACTGCATTGGTAGAAGGAGATTGGTATCCCTGTGAGCATAAGAAGAATGAGCGCATTGTAAGACGGGTGATTCAATCCGATCCAGTGTATGCTGCCATGATTGAGCACCTTGATGAGAACGTAGGTAAAGTGCTTGCTGCACTTGATACAAAAGGGATCGCACAAAATACCATCGTAGTATTTACCTCCGACAATGGCGGGCTCAGCAGTTCTGCCGGTTCACCTACCTGCAATGCCCCCTTGGCGGAAGGAAAGGGGTGGATGTACGAAGGAGGCAGCCGTGAACCGCTGTTCCTACGATGGCCTGATAGAATCGAGGCGGGTGGGAGAAGCAATGCTGTTATTACCAGCCCGGATTTCTACCCTACTCTCTTAGAGGCGTGTGAGCTACCGTTAGAGGAGCAACAGCACGTTGACGGAAAAAGCTTTCTGTCGGTTTTACGAGGTGATACCAATAAGCACAACCGCGGGGCCATTTTTTGGCATTATCCTCACTATGGTAACAATGGAGGCGAACCTGGCTGTTCCATCCGCAGGGGACAATGGAAGCTCATTGAGTTTTTCGGTAGAGGCACCGAGCTCTACAATCTCAACACCGATTTATCCGAAGAACACAATCTCATCAATGACAATCCACAGATTGCGCAGGAATTGCTTGATGAACTCCATGCGTGGCAAAAAGAGGTAAATGCAATAATTCCAGTTGAAAATCCGGACTGGGAACCTTGGATGGAATCAGATCTTAAATCCATTGATTAGTCCACTACACCGTGACAGTTCTTCAGTTTCTTACCGCTGCCGCAAAAACAGGGGTCTTCCGATGAAAGCTTATACGGAGGCATCCCTACACCTGTGAACCCCGGCTGGTTGGTACGAAGATTGTGCTGTACACCGCGGGATAGGTCCATGAACTTGTCGATGGTGTTGTCAAAAAAGTGACGATGTCCGCTGCACAGATAGCTTAGGGAGCTTGGATCCCGGCCGGCTGCATACCGCATCTTCGGGCAATCTCCGGAGCAGAGATGAAGATAGGGACATTCGTTGCAGGTTTGGTTCCATCTACTTTTCATGGCTCCAAACCGATGGTAAAGAGGAGATCGGACAAAATGCGCCCATTCATCTTCCATAATATTTCCGAGCTTCCATTCCGGCTCCACAAAAAAGTCGCAGGGATATACGCTGCCATTGTGCTCGACCACAAAGTACTGATCGCATTTTCCGCGCATGGTGCAGGAAGAGTACTCCCCGGCGGCTAAAAAGTTAACTACATTGTCAAAATTACGGATACTCACCCGCCGCACACGCTTCGGATACCAGGCGTCAAAGAGATCAACAAGAAATCTACCGTAGTCCATTGCGGATACGGTGTATTCAAGCGGCTTACCCTCTTCGTCAAATTCCACGCAGGGAATGTACTGTTGATAGTTAAAACCGTTTTGCCAAAAAAATTCGAATATGTCTTGTGCACGATCGACAGAGTGAGAGGTAATCATGGTTAAAATGTTGAACTCCGCTCCGCTGCTCCGAAGGTGCTCAATCCCCGCCATTACACGGTCAAAGGTACCGCTGCCGGCAGCATCAACACGGTACGCATTATGCACATCCTTCGGACCATCCAGGCTTACTCCGACTAATATCCGGTTCGCAGCGATAAACTCGGCCCATTCCCGGTCAATCAGTGTGCCGTTGGTCTGAATCGTGTTGGTAACAGTACTTCCAGCGGGAGCGTAGTGCCGCTGCAGCTCAAGTGCTTTCTTAAAAAAATCGAGCCCCATCAGAGTGGGCTCTCCGCCCTGCCAGTTAAATACGTAGGCCGGTTGCTGGGTGGACATATAGCTGCGTACAAGCTGCTCAAGCACCTCATCGCTCATGCGGTGGACCGCCTCATCCCCAAAAAGCTGGAGCTTCGGCAAATAAAAACAGTAACGGCAGCGCAGGTTACAGTCCGGCCCGGCCGGTTTGATTAATAGTGAAAATGGAGGCGAGGAATTTCCGGTTCGATGTGTTTTTTCCTTCTTTCGGCGTCTACGTATGTTGCTCATCATGACCTACACTGTAACACAACTACCATTTCTTAGTCTTTCAACTAGAGCAGTTTAAAATGCAAAAACAGGATAAGGAGCGCATGATTAGACGCCGACATCCTCTACTTTGAAAAATGTTGTCGGTCACCGCCTATTGCCCCTAACAACTCGGCATATTCTAATCTAATAAAATTCGAATATGCCCTCCAACGGGTATCCCCTGCAAATACCGCATCCATCTGCCGAACCGCTTCCCGCACTATGTGCGCATACTCCCGGGCATGAAACAGATTCTGCGGGTACTTTGAATGATCAACATGATACAACTCATCAACCGCATCAGAACAGTTGTAGGTAAACATGTACAGTGTGCGGTCGGATGCCCTAAATACCATCCCTACAGAAGGGTTCGGCATCACATGGCTCCATATCTCGCATAAAATAGGTTTTTCTGGTCGTGCCGCTCCCTTTAACACAGTAGTGATTACATCCACACCGTCCTGACGTTCATCATGATTCAGCCCGGCCAAGCCGAGAATAGTCGGGGCTACATCAAGAAGCGAAACGGGCTGATCATCAACAGAGGAACCCTTGCCAATGAATTGACCGTCACCGTTCCAAGCTGCAGCCGGCTTAATAATAAAGGGAACACGATTTACCCTCGGATTTAGATAAGCCCCCTTATCAATCAGCCCCGATTCACAATTCATCTCCCCGTGGTCGCCGATAAAAAACATCCAAGAATCATCATACAGGTTCTCCTGTTGCAGATGCTCAAAGAGCCTCCCTAGGGCCATATCTATTAACTCAAAATGCAGGATATTGGCAATAATGTATTTCTTTACTGTCTTCGCATCTTTCAAACCCCAATTCTTTCGATACATAGAATAGATACGTGGTTCCGGCTGATCGGGTCCGTTCGGTGCATTTCCAGAGGCCATCAACCTGTCGAAGGATTCTGGTGTTTTCACCTGAGTTTCAAGTTCCGCCCGGCGAGCTTCCATTCCATGGGGTATAGCAAATGGCTGGTGCGGCCCGAAAAAGTCAAGCTGTAGATAGAGGGGCTGAGTTTTTTCTACCGTGCTGAGTTTCTGGATCGCCTTGTGCACAAGAAAGAAGGGATAAGTGGCCTCTAGGGGGAACTCTTTCCCATCCTGTTGTGCAATCCATCCGCCATAGTGATTGCCTGGACCCTCACCCGAAGGATCAGTACCCACAATCTCTTCTTGAAAATCAATACTATCGAGCCCCATATTTTTTAGATACAGAATATAGTCATCATCATCATACCAGGGAGGCGACCAGCGGTCCCAGGGTGCATCGTTTTCTCCGAAGGTATCAATAAATTTGTGCGTTCCCACATGCGACTTTCCGACGTGCCTGACTGAATACCCGGCACTCTTTAGATATTCCGGAAAAAACGTATCCGAATCCCGCAAGTGTATATCATGGCCATCGTGGGATCTTTCGCTATTGGTAGTAATATAACTATAACGGCCGGTGAGGTACGAAGCGCGGGAGGGTGTACAGAGTGGTGAAGTTGAAAAACAGTCACTGAAAAAAACCCCATCCCGCCTCATGCGGTCAAGATTCGGTGTATTCATCCTAGGAAAATCATCGAAGCGCTGATAGAATTCCAGCGGAATCATATCAACACTTATCAAAAACAGATTCGGCTTCTCTTGCGAAGTATCTACGTGATAGGGCCCGCGACCGCTCAATTCATCTACATATCTTTTGTTCACAGTAGTAAGCTCCTTTTCATACCAGGTATCTCATTTTGAAGGCTTATGACTTCCAAATTGGGAATTGCTGTTTTCATACAGCCTCCTTTGACTTTCCCCGTTAAAATTGATCTAAATTCAGATACAATTTTCAAGTTAAATATCATAGTACGATATTAAGACCGATTTTATATGCTGTCAAGAGTTTTTTTGACTCAAAATAGTGTTTTTCATTTTGCTATTATTGTAATACGATATTTGACTTTTTTTCTTCAACGCGCTACACTACACTCAAATGAATCTCACCGACAATGAAAAAAAAATAATTACCCTCCTCTCTTCCGCTTACCCGAAGAGTAAAAAGGATATTACCAGGGAATGCGGAATCGGCTGGGCAACAGCTGTAAAGATGGTTTCCAGGCTCGAGGAAAAGGGCATCCTAGAGTGCGTGGGCACCGGGATAATGGAGCAAAACGGCGGCAAAAACGCCTATGTGTATCAGCTTGCCCACGACTTTCCGCTCTCAATCGGCATCGACGTAGAGTATCTCAATACCAATCTCATTCTGCACAACCTCAAAGGCGACGTACTCGGATCATTACACTATAAAACACCGATCAAACCGGGTATTGATGAATTAAAAGCCTTTTTACGTTCCTGCATTGAGCACTTCCTTGAAGAACATCAGGCCTATCGTAACAATATCATCGGTATCGGAATTGGTATGCCCCTTTGGATTCTCAATGATACCCAGCGCAGTTTCGATGAAATCGCCGATCACTTGGCATCCTGCACAACTCTGCCGGTACAAATTGAAAACAACATTCATAATTACGCGATTCATGAAAAGTGGCACGGGAAGGCCTTCCCATTCCGAGATTTTGTAATAGTAACAATTCGAAACGGCCTCGGCTCGAGCATTTTCTTAAATGGCCGAATTGTAAAAGGTGCCCAGGGAGTTGCCGGTGAAATTGGGCATCTGCAGATGGATGAAGAGGGACAGCTGTGCCATTGCGGCAAGAGCGGTTGTCTTGAAACCCTTATAAACCAGAACATTCTCTATACGGAATACATTCAGCAAGTTCTGAATGAACGTCTGAATCCGGAAGCCTTTACCGATGAGCGTAAAATTGCGGAAGGTCTGACCGACCTTATGACACAGGTTAAGCGGGGCAATCCCGCAGCTATGAAAATAGTAGAGCAGCCCGTCCGTTACCTTTCGATCGGCATTGCGGCGCTTACCCTCTTACTGAACATTCCGACCATCTTTATCGTTGCCCACTTCGGAGAAAACGGCGATGCAATCCTTCCGCTCATCGAACAGGAACTTCGCCGCCAGGTAGTCCCTAACACTGCCATCGATCTGCACTATCTGCCGTTACAGGAGCTCAGTTTTACCAAGGGTGCATCCCTGCTGAACTTTAGCGGCTATTTTACCGACGGGTGAGGCGCCTCAACAGCTGCACCCGCCCCGGCACAGCCGGCCAGCATCACAGTAAGCATAGTCGTGTAATGCTCTGCCCCTGCCGGAGCGGCTCCACCTCTTCCTCAGGCCATCAGAGCCGCCAGGCAAGCCCCGCCACACAGCCCTGACCTCACCTTCTGTCCGCCGATCTGCGGCCGCGCAGCTCGTACTTCCACTCGTACCGCAGGGCCTTCAGCAGGCTGAAGACCATGCACACCATTACAAACGTAAACGGCAGGGCGGCTACAATCGCCATCCGCTGCAGTGCCTCCAAGCCGCCGGACATCAGCAGTATCATGGCGGCAACAGACTGCAGGATTCCCCAGGTAAGCTTCTTCGACATCGGAGGATTTAGGTCTCCATTGCTGGTCATCATGCCAAGCACAAAGGTAGCCGAGTCGGCAGAAGTCACGAAGAATACACTCAGCAACAGTACCGCAATCAGGCTCAGCACGTTGCCGAGGGGCAGATAGCTAAACATGTCGAAGAGCACCGTAGTCACATCGGAGACCGCCGCCGCGGCCAAATCAACGCCGTGGTTCAGTTGCAAATCAAGGCCGGTGGCCCCGAATACCGCAAACCACAAAAAGGTCAGCAGAGTCGGCACCAGCAGTGCCCCGGAAATAAACTCACGGATCGTCCGGCCCCGGGAGATACTGGCGACGAAGAGTCCCACAAAGGGAGACCAGGAGATCCACCAGGCCCAGTAAAACAGGGTCCACGATTTGGTCCACTCGTAGCCTTCAAAGGGATTGGTCGACAGACTCAAATTGACAAACTGCGACACATATTCGCCGATAGTAGTGGTAAACACATTCAGAATATAGGAGGTAGGCCCGACCACGAATACAAAGGCCAGCAGCAAAATCGCCACCAACACATTGGTTTTGCTCAGAATCTGAATACCGGTATCCAGGCCGGTCATGCTTGAGATCATGTACAGTACCGTGACCACCGCAATAATGATGAAGGTGACGGTATCGGTGGTCGGCACTCCGAATACCGCGTTCAGGCCGCCGTTGATCTGCAGCGCCCCCAGACCAAGAGAGGTCACAATTCCGAATACCGTGGCAAACACCGCCAGTACATCGATCATGCGGCCGATCCCACCGAAAACCCGATCTCCCAACAGAGGATAAAAGGTATTTGAAATCAGAGGCGCCATCCCGCGGCGGAAAGAGAAGTAGGCAATCGAAAGGCTCATCACAATGTAAATGGCCCAGGGTTGAATGCCCCAGTGGAAGAAGCTGCGCACCATTGCGAATCCCGCCGCCGTGCCGCTGCCGCTTTGAATGTACTTCGGAGGGTTGGCAAAATGGCTCAACGGCTCAGAGACTCCCCAGAAAATAAGCCCGATCCCCATACCGGCGGCAAAGAGCATGCTGAACCAGGAAAAATAGCTGTACTGGGGCTTCTCGTTATCCCTGCCAAGCTTGATCCGGCCGTACTTGCTGAAGGCCAAAAACAGACTAAACACTACAAAACCAAAGGCCGCCAGCAAATAGGCCCACCCGAAATGCTCAATTATCGCCCCGTGCAAGGCGGCACTCAACTTATCCAGCTGCTGCGGAACTACAATTCCGAGTCCAACAAAAGACACCACCAGCACCAGCGAAACGACAAAAACCGTTGTTCCCTTTTTCATACCTTACCCCCCAGGTCACGAGGAATAATCAGCACCGAGCAGGGGGCGTTGTAGCTCACCTCTTCCGCCGTCGAACCCAGCACCGGGCCCATACCGCTTGTTGTATCCGCTTTGCCCAGCAGTACCACGTCCGCCGGAAGCCGCCGGGCAATCTTCACAATCTGCCGCCGCGGGGAACCGAGCACCGAAATCTGCCGCCCCTCCGACTCAGTTAATCCACTCTGCCGGAGCGTCTCTTCCAGCTGCGCAGCAACCTCATCCCGGCGCTGCTGCTCAACCACCGGGTCGGGGGCCCTTCGGCCTACATACAAAAACACCACCTCGTCCGGCTTAAACTCCTTGCTCCGGATATACTCAATAATGACATCGTTTTTCCACTGCAGCGACGTCGGATACAGTACCCGGTATATCCCGTCAGCCTCCGCCCGCCGCGTAGCCTGTTTGTGTACAAAAACCGGAATATCGCTCTGGCGAATCACATCCTTCACCGTACTCCCCAAAATCGCCCGCTTCAACCAATTCTTCCGCCGAAAGGCAAAACTGATATAATCCACACCCCGATCCTCGGCCGCATGCACAATCTCCATTTGCACCGAGCCCGGGCGCAGCGCCGTCTCCACAGTAACACCCAACGCTCCGATCCATTCGGCCGCCAACGCCAGCTTCCTGCGATGGTGCTCCCCCGCCGACCGCGTATCCGCTCCAACGTGCAGCAACACCGCCTCATCCGTACCCAGGGTCTTCAAAAACCCTCCCATCTCCTTCAAGCGGTCCCTCGACTCGTGCAAATTCAGCGGAATCAACACCCTTTTTAGCATGCAACCTCCCAACAGACGGTTTTTTTTATCTTCGGAGCCCTCCACACAAAACTATATAAGAAAGGCCGAATTTTCATCCGGCCTATTAAAAGAAATTTATTTTTAAAAAATGCTCATTGCCTAGCCCCTCTCAAAACTGTCACCACCGCCTCCCCCAATGAACAACGGCCTTGAATTGAAGGGGTTCGGCGAAGGAAGATCGCGGGACTCTCACTAGAGAGCGTAGGAACTACCCCTTACCCTTAACCGGCACTTGAATCTCAGTAAGCCACTCCTGCGGATCCTCCCGGTTCCAGATGCCGTCTAGGTAGGACTCCCTTGGATTATCTACAACCTCAAAACCGTTCTCGTGTATCCAGGTAAAAAGACGATTGTAGGTCTCCCTTAGAGTATCGTAGGGCCCTCGGTGACGAAGACAGGCCGCCTCCGGCACCGAAGGAATAGACTTAAATTTGACCTTCTCCGATTCCCGGCAAGGAGCCTCGACTGCCTCACAAATCTCAACATCGATATCGCTCTCCCGATACTCTCCATCATGATAGATTGTAAAACAGTACGCCGGCTCCCGGCACACCGCCCCCACCGACTGCATGTACTCCCCCATCTTCGGGACAATATCAAAATATGCATCATAGCCCGGCACTACCGTGCGCATTGACGCTACAATGACTTCGGGCAACCCTTTTATCTCTACGTGTTCGTTCATTTTTTCTCCTCCTTGGAGCTGTAGAATATACTCCCGTACCTTTTCAAGCTGTGTCTCGGTCTCTCGAAGCTGCCGGCCCAGCCGTTGTTCTTGACGCTGCAGCACTCCGATAAAATCTTCTGTCCCCTCCATGGCCTCTTTAATCTTATCCAGGGACAGCCCGAAAGCCTTGAGCTTGAGAACCATCCTAATATACGGCAGTTGTCTGCCGCTGTAGTAGCGATAGCCTGTCCAATCATCTACACGGTCCGGCTTTAAAAGACCGATTCGATCATAATGACGTAAGGTCTTGGGAGTAATCCTGTTAATCTTTGAAAATTCTCCTATCGAAAACATATCCACTCCTGCGCAAGAGATTATCTTGAGTATAGAGTTTGCCCTAAGGGAAGAGTCAAGAAAAATACAAGAAAACTATTTTTTTTAATCAAGATATGAGAATTCTACGTAGAAAAACTAACTTACCGATATATATGCTTTATGAAAGCTGCAGGAGTATAGTGTACAGATTTGTCAAATGGAAATAGCGGACGATTAAGCCCTTTGTAGGGCAGTGATTCCAACACTTCATTGCTGCTTCCACTGCTGAGGGCCATGATGCTCTTTTTTGCTATTTTCTTGTGGGGCGCGGTTAAATACCCAAGTTTTACCACAATAACAGAAAAATCTTCGGCGTCTGTTCCCATGGCGGCAAACATATCCGGGGCAACAAATCCAATATGCTTTGACACAAGGAGTAGGTGCACACGGCCGGTGCACATTAAAGCCATATCTGTAGAAAACCTGCCCCACCTCGAACACAAACTTTTCACAGTTCCCTTAATGCGCAGAGGTTTTGAAGTAACAGTATCAAATACTGCTCCGACAGCTACATCAATATCCACGTTTTCCCCCGCCTCAAAACAGAATTCCACCGCCTTCGGATCGTAAATTCCGGCATACATAACCGGCTTATCGAGGGTTTGAAATGGTTTATAATCCAACACCTTGCCCAAAAAACCGGTGCAATCGGAGGAAGAACCGGCAGTGGGGTTGTCCCCGGAATCCGACACATACACCGGTTCATATCCCTCATGTGCAGCAGTATAAGCTGCCTTTAGGGCTTCATTTTCTTTGAGTGTTACTGTATGGAACTTAAAGTTTTCTCTTTGCTGCCAAAATGCGAGGCTAAGCTTTTCCGCGGTACTTCCAGCAATTTCTTCACTCCCATCGGTCACCACCACCGTTGAAACTCCGTTCTCCGGACAATCAGCCCAGGGAAACCCCAGGAAAAAGGAGGCGGACATGACTCCCTTCTGCTTCTCTCCATCCCGTAACAGGTCAATCAACATTTTCATCGGCTCTACACTCGTCTCAGTCTTTTCACCTGCAATTATCAAGGGAAGCTTGCACCATGCAATAACCGGCTTAACTTTATACTGCAGAATACGGATTAGCATTTCCGCCGCGTGTACCCCTGTTTCAAAGCAGTCGGTATGAGGGGCCTGCTTGTAACCGGTGAAGGCATCTAAATGTTGTACCATTGCTTCGGTTATAGTTGCATGCATATCCAGGGATGCAACAATAGGCAAATCAGGAAAGTTTTCACGGAGAGTCGAAAGCAGATCGCCCTCGGCTTCACCAATTTCCTCTACCCGCATGGACCCGTGTAAAGAGAGGGCGATACCAACCACATTATCTTCGGCAATTATGTGAAGGGCCCTCTTGATTAAATCCTCTTTCAGCTCAAGGTATAGATTTTTTTGTACTACCCCGTTTGGTACGGCCCGGGCAACTAATGCCGGTGCTACTCCGTACCCCGCTTCACTCAGTGTTCTCACAATACCGCTTACACTGTCCTCGGTATTCAGCACATCGAACAGTTCAGCCCCCCGCTGTAGAGAAAAATCATTTATTCCGGTTTTAATAGGATTAAAGGTATTCGATTCGTGATGAATACCGGCAACTAATATCTTTTCCATTTTTTCCTCTTCTCTGCTTTTCTATTGTTCTATTAAATTGGTAAGTAGAGAGTTCCAAACTCTTACATTTTGATCTCTTTCACCAATACGGGGTATGGAGTATAATGTGTTCAGCATTGCTGCAGAGGCTCCCTTAGCTGCATCATAATCAGCATCAGAGAGTACCACTAAACCTACTCCTCCATTATGAAGCTGTCCCCATTGCTCTTGCAATTCATCCAGCAAAACCTGTTCAATAAGTTCGCCATCTCCCGACAAATCACCGCCAATATATATAGCTCTTGGATTAGTAATATGCATAAACAGGATAAGTGTACGAAATAACTCGACCACCAGTTTTCGACGAACCATCTTATCCTGCCGGATACGTTCCATCTCCTCCTGGGTGAGTGAAATTTGTCCCGGTACCGAGCCGCTCTGTTCAAAAAGAAAACTTCTAAACTCTCCCGCACGATGTTTAAATCCGTTGTATATATGCCCGTTGTACACAAGTCCTAATCCGATACCAATAGTGGGATAATCCTTCGGTACCAAATCTCTACGGTGAAACCTGGGTAATAAATAAATAAAAGAGTCGTTTTCTTCCTCACTGTCGTACCAGAGTGACCCCCAGGCACAGCAGTTTGCATCATTCTCCACACTTATAGGAAAAGAGAATTCGGACTCAAGGTAAGCGGCAAGATGTTTTTGCCTTAAATTATGTGTCCAGCACTCCTCTATTACCGGCCCCTCAGGATCAACCACTCCTGGAATTGCAACCCCGGCTCCAAGAACAGGAATAGTATTAGGAACTTCTTTTTCAACCTCCGCCATAACTTCTGAAAATCTTGTTTCGAAATTGGAGGTTGCCGATAGGTATTCCCGGTGAATAGTCTCTAAAATCCGTCCGGTGATATCGCTAATAACAGCATTATAGTAATCGGCCTGCAAATCCAGCCCAATTACCGCACCATAGGAACTATTAATTTCGAGTTTTACCCCGCGTTTTACATTTTCAGTGTTATTTTCAGGCTCAGCCTCACACACCAGCCCAGCTTGGAGAAGTCTATTCATAATATAAGTAACAGTAGAGGGCTGGAGGCCAAGCTTCTCCGATATCATACTTCGAGAAGCACCACCCTCTTTTCTGAGAAAATTTAAAATCAGAGACCCGTTGGCCGCTTTCTGAAACTTACTGTTACCCACAATCTTCATTGCATCATCCTACTTACATTAGATTTTTTATAACTTGAACCTGTACCGGATCGGTATAAGTATTGAGAAATTCAGGTGGTCGAAGCAATCCCCCCATATACACACCACCAGGACGAAAACTCATACCGCTTTCCCGTGCATGATCAACTGCTACATGATACTCCCGTGCGCCGATTAAATCGATAATTCTTTCAATATTTCTTGGGGTGATTCCATTCCCCGGCATTATAGTTATCCTATTGCCGGCCTGCCTAATTAGTTCAACTATCCGTGGGGCCCCTTCAAGTACCGTAGCCTCCTGACCGGAGGTGAGGATACGATTAAAACCGAGCTCGATCACTTTTTCTAGGGCCGAAGAGTGATCTCTGACTACATCAAAGGCACGATGAAAGGTACAATTCATTGGATGGGCATATGAAACCAGTTCGGCATTTCGTTCAACATCTATAGTTCCATCGGCGGATAAAATGCCGAAGACCACTCCATCTGCGCCTTCTTCCTTGGAAATTTTAATGTCTTCCTTCATAGCCTCAAATTCATAGTGTGAATAAAGAAAATCCCCTCCCCTGGGGCGAATTATAACCTGTAATCCAATTTCTATGTTCTTCCTAGTCACTCGCAACACTCCAGTGCTGGGAGTTGTTCCTCCCTGGAAAAGATTATCACATAGTTCAACTCTATCTGCACCATTTTCCTGCGCTATTACCGCAGATTCGGCCGAATCGAGACATATCTCCAGCTTTACGTTTTTGTTCACAACGTCTCTCCTTAATCTTATCTATCTTATTCTTTTAATGCGCCTTCACCAAATCCACGAATTAGAAGTCCATGGGCACTAATGTAGAACAGAATCATTGGTAACGTGCCGATAACAAGGGCCGCAAACTGCATTCCGTAATTCACATTCAGGCGTCCCGCAAAGGCATTGATCGAAACCGGTAAACTCCGCATATTCTCACCACTGGTTAAAATAAATACCAGAATAAACTCATTCCAATTACGTAAAAAAGTGAGCACTCCAATAGTCGCTATAACAGGCGAAGAAACGATAATTATTATTCTGAAAAAAACTTGAATATAGGTAGCACCGTCGATCAAAGCCGCTTCAATCAGCGAGTCCGGGATCCCTCTTATATAGGAACACGCAAGCAATACCGCCATTGGCAGGCCAAAGGCAATATAGGGTAAAATTACCCCCAATCTGGTATCGTATAATCCAATTCTTGTTTCCATAATAAAAAGCGGTGCGATCACCGAGTTTACCGTAATCAGTAAACCGAGGGTAAACACAGCATAGTAGTTTTTTGAGGATTTGTAGCCAAACTTCGTTAGTGCATATCCTGCAGAAAGGGCACACAACACAGTAAAAAAAGTACCAACACCGGTATATATAGCACTATTAAGTGCTGCTATTCCCATATTACCGTGCATCCATGCATCGAAGTAGTTTTTCAGGGTCGGTTCCTTCGGAAGTCCCAGAGGAAACAGCATTATTTCTCCCTGCAACTTAAAAGAAGAATACAACATCCAGACTAGTGGTAGTAAAGTAATCAAAGTGAAGAAAATTAAAAAAATGTACGCAAAAACTCTCCACCCAACGGAGATATCCTGATCAATATTT
>Ga0102938_10000565_pt1 | contig 27249 bp, 17 predicted proteins | sample SalPonR2_B_D2_MG_FD_84516 | JGI IMG/M metagenome (GOLD analysis project Ga0102938, IMG submission 84516) | Salt pond soil microbial communities from South San Francisco under conditions of wetland restoration - Salt Pond MetaG R2_B_D2_MG | ecosystem: Environmental > Aquatic > Marine >... | reverse complement strand
GTTTAACTGCTCGTGCCCAAGCAGCGTCTGAATGCTCCGTAGATCCGCGCCCCCTTCTAGCATCAGCGTCGCCGCCGTGTGACGGAAGATGTGACAACTGCCTCGCTTGGTGATCCCCGCGGCTACGACATAGCCACGAACCAGCGCCGAGAGGTTGTTGGGATGGAACGTGTTGCCTCGTGTCGTGAGGAACAGCGAATCAGTCGCCGTGGCGAGCATCGCTGGCCGGAGTCCAACCGGGGACACAAACCTTTTGCCCATTCAGAACTTCAGCCCAGCGGGCGACACATCTTTGCCGTTGGCGTCAGCCAACGGATAGGTTGTAGCTCCGCGATTCGCTGACTCCGTTGTTGTAATCGCTCGAAGTCATGCGTCTGCCGTTATCGTAAGTTCGCGTATCGATCGTGGTACTCGGTCTGAGTCATCCCATCGTTTTGACCCGTCGTGAAAACCTGACGGCCCATGGCAATTCAGGAAAAACGGTGGGAGGGATGATTCTCGACCGTGAAATCACTCTAGCCGATTGGTTTGCACGTTTGGGAACGTTTCTGTTTTCGAACCGTAAGATGCAGCCTGCCATGGTTCGCCTCAGACGTTGGATGGTGGCGAGCATGTGCTTTCAATCCCTGCTGCTGCTCATCCTTGTCCCTGTTCACATATTTGTCTTTGTTCACATTCCTTTTCGATCGAAAAATCGAGAGCGATGCTTACTAAGATGGTTTCGCTTGCTATCTGAACGAGTGCGGGTTGGGAGGTTACAATTGGACTCCTTCTTGGCTGGTACGCCTTGCGTACTGGCTTCCCGCCGATGCTTCCCACCCCGCTCGAGGTTGCCCTGATGATCCCTACTAATCGTCGTCAGTTTGTGAAAAGTCTAGGTGTCGCCGCCGGCGCGGTCTCGATGTCGGCACTCAGTTACTCGCGGGTTTGGGGGGCTAACGAGCGTCTGCGGATCGCTTGTGTAGGCACTGGCGGCAAGGGCTGGAGCGACTTGGATGGGGTGGCCGCAAGTCCGTCTGTGGAAGTGGCCGCGTTGTGTGACATCGATAGCTCGGCGCAGCATCTCGGTCGCGCGGCCGAAAAGTTTTCCGCGGCGCGGCAGTTTGCCGATTGGCGGAAGTTGCTGGACGAATCGAACGACATCGACGGCGTGATTGTTTCGACACCGGATTTTATGCATGCTCCGATCGGCTTGGCGGCGATGCAACAGGGCAAGCATGTCTTCTGCCAAAAGCCGCTCACCCACACCGTCTTCGAAGCTCGGCAGATGCGGTTAGCGGCGGAGCATCACGGCGTCGTCACGCAAATGGGAAACCAAATCCAATCCCACACCGCCTATCGGACGGCGGTCCAAGCGGTGCATTCCGGCATGATCGGCAAAGTCAAAGCGGTACACTCTTGGCAAGCTGGCTCGCCTAGTTGGCCGCGTCACATCGACCGTCCCGCCGGTTCCGATCCGGTGCCCGGGTCGGTCCGCTGGGACTTGTGGCAAGGCGTCGCGGCGCGGAGGCCTTACAAGCAAGGGTTGTACCACGCGTTTCAATGGCGTGGTTGGCAAGCCTACGGGACGGGACAACTGGGCGACTTCGGTTGTCACATTCTCGATCCCGTCTTCAAATCGCTGGAGCTGACCGCGCCGACCGAGTGGGTTGCCGAGGCACCTCCGCTGAAGGCCGAAACGTGGACCGATCGGGCGACGGTCCGTTATCGCTTTCCCGCCACCGAACGCACCACAGGCGGTCCACTGGAGCTGACTTGGTACGATGCCGCGGGTGTCCGACCGCCTCGTGAAACGTTCAGCGATCTGCCCGATACGTATCGGTTACCCAATGCCGGTTCGGTCCTGATCGGCGAGAAGGGGACGATGGTGATTCCTCACGTGGCGATGCCGAAACTATTCGTCGCCGGTGCAGATTCTTCAGCCGATTTGACGGTCGTCGAGGGCGTCGATCATTACGTGCAGTGGGCCGATGCGTGCCGCGGCGTCGGGGCAACGACCTCGGGCTTTGATTATTCCGGCCCACTGACCGAAACGGTATTGTTGGGTACGGTGGCGATTCGGATGCCAGGCGAAACCTTGCAATGGGATTCCGAAAAACTCCAGGTGGTGAACTCCACCGTCGCACAGCAATACCTAACCAAAGCCTACTACGCCGGCTGGGAACCGACTTGGTTGACGGCTTAGAAAAAAACGCAAGAGGAACTAGCGTGAGATCATTAACCTGCGGGCTGTTGTTCGTCGGGATTTTGCTAGGCATGGAGATTCCTTGCCGAGCCGAATCGTTGTCGCAATCGTTGCAGCGAGAGGACCCCATTGCATTGGCCAGAGCGGCACGCGAGAAAGGCAGCGCGGTGCGCGGTGCGATTCTGTTTGCACAGAAGAGCCTGAACTGTGCGGCTTGCCATGCATCTGCTTCCACCGATCGCCTGGGGCCGGACTTGACGCAGGTTGCCAAAACGGTGCCCGATGTGCACTTCGTGGAATCGATCCTCAAACCCTCGCAGAAAATCGAACCGGCTTTTCAGTCGACAAAGATTTTGACGGTTGACGGTCGCGTGATCACCGGTCGCATTTTGTCGCGAGACGAGAACACGATCGTGCTGCGTGAAGCAGCCGACCCCCAGCGGCGAATCACCCTGATGACCGACGAGGTCGAACAGGCGACGCCCAGCCCGCTGTCGGCGATGCCAGCCGATTTGGCGGATCAACTAAAAGACCGTCAGCAATTCTTGGATCTGGTGCGTTACTTGATGGAGATCGCTGCTACCGGAAACGCCGGCTCATCGGTCAACACCACGTCGATTCCGGGGACGGTTGACCAACGCCTGCAAGGCCTCGCATTGCTGGATCAATTCGGTTGCGTGCGGTGCCATGCTTTGGACGTCGAGTGGCCCTTCCCAAACCACCGCGGCCCCGACTTGACGGCTGCCACGGGACGCATCGAACGCGACTACTTGCGACGCTTCCTTATTTCGCCACACGATGTGAAGCCCGACACCTCGATGCCGCACGTTATGGGGCACCTGCCGGACCGCGAACAAGAGCAAGCGGTCGATGCGATCGTGCATTACCTTGCCTCGCGGGCGAACCAGCCGTTGCAGCGGAGTCCGGTCGATGGCGAAGCGGCCGCTCGAGGCAACGAGTTGTTTCACACCGTCGGTTGTGTCGCTTGCCATTCTCCTCGCGATGCGAACCAACAAGAAACATTGCCGGGCGATTCCGTGCCACTGGGGGAGATGGCCGGTAAGTACAGCCTGGTGGGCTTGACGGCGTTTCTAGAGGACCCGCATGCGGTTCGCCCCTCGGGGCGGATGCCCAACATGAAGTTGACGCACTGGGAAGCGGTCGACATCGCGAATTACCTGCTGGCAGGCGCGGTCGGTGAAGTTCCGGAAAGCGTTCCAACCTTCTCCGACGACGCCGCATTGGTGTCGCTTGGTAAACAGTATTACCAGCAGCTTGGTTGTGTTCGCTGCCACGAAGAACAACCCACGAAAACAACCCCGCCGATCGACTTGGTTGCTTTGCGTGACGCCGATGTGAGCAAGGGTTGTCTATCGAATGAGTCGGGTCGATGGCCTCGGTACGCACTCGACGAGGAGCAGTGTGCCGCCATCGTGACGGCGCTACAGTCCACTGCCGAAAAGGAAATGAGCGAAACCGATCGGGTGACGCTGACGATGCAGACATTTCGCTGTTTTAACTGTCACCAGCGAGACGACTTGGGCGGGATATCCGAAGCCCGCAACGCTTATTTTCATACCACCGATCCGAACTTGGGGCCGCAAGGTCGAATCCCTCCGACGCTGACAGGTGTGGGTGCCAAACTGAAGCCGAAGTGGTTGCGCGAGGTGCTGGTTCAAGGACGCAGCATTCGGCCGTACATGAAGACAAGGATGCCTCAATTCGGAAACGAAAACGTAGCGCCGCTAGTCGAGAGTTTTCAGCGGCTCGATCCTCAAACCGAGGTTTCCTTTGGGCATTTTGACGACGTCAAAGAAGCGGCAAAAATCGGCACCGAATTGGTTGGCAATCAGGGGCTGAACTGTATCGCTTGCCATAGTTTCCAACAGAAACCAGCCCAGACGATGTCGGCGGTGGATTTGACCGAGATGGCCGAGCGACTGCACAAGGGCTGGTTTTACGAGTACCTCCGCGCGCCGCAGTCGCTGAGCCCGAATACGGTGATGCCCACTTTTTGGCCGGGTGGCAATGCGTTCCGCAAAGACATCTTAGAAGGAAAAACCGACCAACAGATCGAAGCGATTTGGGCCTACCTGCTCGATGGACGGCAGGCTCGCACGCCGCGGGGTTTGATCCAGGAACCGATCGAATTGTTGGCGACCGACGAAGCGGTGATGCTGCGTCGAAATTACCAAGGCATCGGGAAACGGGGCATCGGAGTCGGCTTTCCCGGGGGACTGAATCTTGCCTATGACGCCGAACAGATGCGAATCGGCATGCTGTGGAAAGGCGATTTCGCCGACCCCGGTGCGGCGTGGCGCGGCCAAGGTGCGGGCACCGTGCGGCCGCTTGGTCGGCCGGTATTGCAATTGCCACGCGGGCCGGAGTTTGATCATCAACAAACTCCGTGGATAGTTGATGAGGGGCGACCGCCCGAGCATCAATTTAAGGGCTACACGTTGGACGAACATCGGCAGCCGACGTTCCTGTATCGCTTTGGTGACTGCGATGTACAGGATGAATTACACGAAGTTCAAGACGCAAAGAAGCAAGCACCAATCTTGCGGCGGCGGCTGGTCTTTAGCACGCAGACGCCGCAAAGCGACTTGCGTTTTCGCGTTGGGAGCGACCGCCAAATCGCCAGAGCATCCGAGGGCCGTTTTCAGGTCGGCGACGCACTTTGGATCACGATCGTGTCGGATCACCAGGCGAAGATTGTTGAAACCACCGACGGCAAAGAATTGCTGATTCCCCTTGATTTGCCGCGCGGCAACACGGAGCTTGTTCTGCATTATGAATGGTAAACCGTCACTGACAGTGTTATGGATGACCGTGGCTGCTGGTTTGTTCCTGGCGAGTCAACTGCCGGCGCAGACGTTAGGCGAATATTGGGGCACCGCGGAGCGAGAAGCGGAGTACTACCAGATCGTCGACATTCCGATCCCCGATGAATTGGCGGTCGAAGCGGGCAGCTTTGAAGTCCTGCCCGACAACCGACTGGCGATCGGGACGCGGCGCGGCGACATCTTGCTGGTCGATGGTGCCTTTGATGAAAACCCGCGTCCCGTCTATCAGCGTTATGCCAGCGGATTAGACGAGGTGTTGGGGATGTCGTACCACGACGGTGCGTTTTACATCACACAGCAAGGCGAGGTGACTCGGATTACCGACACCGATAATGATGGCCGTGCCGATCGCTTCGAAACGCTGAGCGATGCGTGGGGTCTACGCAACTATCACGAGTTCGCCTTTGGGTCGAAGCTTGATCCCGACGGCAACATTTGGGTCGCATTGTGTCTCTCCGAATCGTATCACTCCAAGGTACCGTTCCGTGGTTGGTGCTTGAAAGTCACTCCCGATGGGCAAACGATTCCGATCTGCAGTGGCATTCGCAGCCCCTGCGGAATTGGACCGAACGAGCATGGCGTGATGTTTTATGCTGAGAGCCAGGGGCCGTGGAACGGTTCATGCAGCCTGAAAGTGCTCCAGCCAGGCGGTTTTATGGGACACCCGGTCAGCTTTAACTGGTACGAGTTGGCACCGAACATGGGCGACCCGCCGGTCGAACCGAACTCGCGGTCGCGGCTGCTGATTGAACGCCAGCGAGTGAAAGAACTGGTGCCGTACGCCGTCGTGTTTCCCTACATCAAAATGGGGCGGTCGATTTCGGGTTTCATGGTCGACCGGACAGGCGGCAAATTTGGGCCGTTCGAAAATCAAATTTTCATCGGCGACTTCAGCCTCAGCTTGATGATGCGAGCGACCACGGAGCAGGTCAACGGCGTTTGGCAAGGCGCTTGTTATCCGTTTCGTGAAGGGTTGGCGACGGGCCTGTTGGCGTGCCAGTTCACTCCGCAGGGTGACTTGATCGCCGGAGGCACCAATCGCGGCTGGCCAGTCCGCGGTCCCAAAGCGTTCGCGATTCAGCGGCTGGATTGGACCGGCAAACTGCCGTTCGAGATCAAAGAGATCAATGCACGCCCGGAGGGTTTTCTGATCAGCTTCACCAAGCCGGTCGATCGTCAATTGGCAAGCGACCCAGCCTCCTACTCGCTGGAGACCTACACCCACGTTTACCAACAGGGCTACGGCAGTCCCGAAATCGACCAGACGACGCCGAAGGTGACCACAGCATCGGTGTCGGAAGACGGCTTGCAGGTTCGGTTGGTGATCGAAGGCTTGATGCAAGGCCACGTCCATGACTTTGATCTTTCGCCTCTGCGAGCTGCCAACGGGGAACCGTTGCTGCACGTGAAGGCGTACTACACGCTGAACGAGATCCCGGTCGCCGAACCTCGTTAGCAACGGGCAACCCCGCAGACAATCGCGGAGCGTCAATCGAACAGCCGGAACTGAGCGGGATCGACGCGTTGGGATTGATGCATCAGCACCGCATTCATCAGCTCGATCGCGACGCGGGACTCCAGCGTGACGCCCGCTCGTACACCGACGCACGGATCGTGGCGGCCTTTTTCGAGCTGGAAGTCGATCTCCTCAAAGTTCTTGCGGATCGATTGCTGAGGCTTGTGGATCGTGGAGGTCGGTTTGAAACCGACGGTACAAACCAGCGGCATGCCGGTTGTGATGCCGCCCAGCAATCCGCCGTGGCTGTTGGCTTGATAACCACCACCGCGGATCGGATCGTTGTTCTCGCTGCCGAGCCGCTGCACGACCGCTTTCCCGGCACCGACTTCGCACGATTGCACTGCGTTCAAGCCACCTAACGCCCCCATCAGGCGACCTTTGAGGCTTTGGTACAACGGATCGCCGACCAGCGGCGGCACGTTGACTGCGACCACCTCCACCGCGGCACCGATGGAATCGCCCTCCATCCGCGTCCGCTTGATGTGCTGTGCGGCGGCGTGAGCGAACGCATGGTCCAGCGAATGGATCTCACCCTGCTCTAAAGTTTGTTCGATTGCGGACAATGCTTCCGCGTTCACTTTTCCGCTCGAGTTCGCGGGCAACATGTCCTCGACATGCGCCGACAAGGTCTCTGCCGCATCCAGCGTTCCGACGTTGACGATCGACGACAAGATCACCGTACCGAAATGGTCGAACAGGAATTGCCTCGCAATGGCACCGCCGATCACGTCGCTGATCGTCGACCGATAGCTCGACCGGCCACCACCTCGCACGTCGACAAACTGCTGGGACTTGTGGAACTTGACCAAGTCGGTGTGTCCCGGCCGGACTTCGCCTTGGTCTCCGTTAAGCTGCGTGTAGTCGTTTGATTTTTTTGATGTTGAAAGGACCATCGCCGCGATCGGTTCGCCCGTGGTCAGCCCCACGCCGTAGCTTTCCGTTTCGAACGCCACGTCGTCGACGCAAACGCGGATCGTCGGTCCAGACAGCAAAGCCTGCTGGTCCGCGGCGTTGTACAGTCCCGACAGAAAGACCACCTTGTCCTTTTCGTTTCGCGGCGTGCCGTGCTTGTTACCGCCCGGTCGGCGACGGTCGAGAAAGTATTGCACGCGCTGGCGGTCAATCCGCAATCCTGGCGGGCAACCGTTAATGATTGTTGTGATCGCCGGGCCGTGAGACTCCCCCGCACCCGCGACGCTGAAAAGTGGTCCGCCAAGAATCTCCACGAGGTCGTTTCCCTGCAAAATCAAAGTGAGAGCATGCGGTGTTGATGACGCCGCTTCGACCACGAGTTTGACCGACGCGGCCCGATTATGGCTAGGGGAGCCTGCTGCGGCAAAGTGGCACCCAATGCCAGTCGGTATGCCCAGCAGTCGTGCCGAGCCTGTCTATCGTGCCGAGCCTGACCAACATGCAGCAAGGTGGCGGCAAATCGGACTGGTCGGAGGAAGGCTGACTTCTCAGGGGCAGCACCTGCTGCGGCGTAAGACAACCTAGCGGCGCGAGACAACCTGGTGATCTGAGAAACCCTCGCGGCGCGAGGAGGCTCAGCCCTGTTCCCGATAAGTCAGCCAACTCATCACTGCGACAGCGATGCCAACAATCACGAAAGCGAAACTCATCAGCGGGCTCGCGCCACGCAGTAGCGATGAATCGGCCATTCCCGCCAAGCCCATAATGAGGTCCGACAAAAATAACAGCACGATAACGAGCGCTACCGCAAGGCTGGTTAGACAAAGCGCCTTGGGCATCAACAATCCTCGGCTTATGATCACGGTGCGAGCAGACATGGTGGGTAAAACGGGCAGTATAATTCGAAACGCTTCACTTTCCCAAGACCGCCAAGTCGATGTAGTCTGACTTTCGAATCTTTCCCCCGGTTTTAACGGGCATCCTATGTTTAACGCTTCTCCGACCAATCAGGCCCCTCCACTGCAGGACGATCCCTGGGGATGGTGGCGGTCTCAGATGCCGGTCACCGGTCGCTGGGCCTACTTTGACCATGCTGCAGTGGCCCCCCTACCTGGCCCAACCGCGGAGCGGATCGCTGCGTTCGCCACCCAGGCGGCTCAGCAAGGCGACGTCGATTGGCTCGATTGGTCAGCCGATGTCGAACAGATGAGACGGTCGGCGGCCGACTGGTTGCACGCTGATAGCGATGAAATCGCAATGATTCCCAACACTTCCTATGGAATCAACATTGTCGCCGAAGGGCTCGACTGGCAACCGGGTGACAATGTTGTCGTGCCATCGGGCGAGTTCCCCTCGAACCTGTTTCCTTGGTTGCAACAACGCGATCGCGGGATCGAGGTTCGCGTTGTGGGGGACGACCACCAGCCTCCCGACCTAGAAAAAATCGATGCCGCCATCGATCAGCGGACTCGTTTGGTAGCGGCCAGTTGGGTCGGTTACGCTTCCGGATACCGGCTGGATGTCGACGAACTGGTCCAGCGAGCACACGCGAAAAATGCACTAGTTTTTTTGGATGCCATCCAAGGTTTGGGCATTTTTCCGCTCGATTTGTCCAAAACGCCGGTCGATTTTTTGGCCGCCGACGGCCACAAATGGATGCTGGGCCCCGAAGGAGCCGGCTTGGCGTTCGTGCGTCGTCAACATTTACACCAACTTCGCTGCCGCACGGTCGGCTGGAATAGCGTCAAAAATGCTCACCTTTTCAGTGGCGCGGCGTTTGACTTGCGAGACTCCGCGGCTCGCTACGAAGCCGGGTCGTCCAACATGATGGGCCTGTTGGCGATGCACCGCAGCTTGCAGGTTTTTTGGCAGGTGATCGCTACCCATGGAACGCATGCGATTGGCGATCGGATTCTTGACTTGGTGGATCAAGCCGACCAGTGGCTGAAGGCTGCCGGAGCAACCACCAGTGTGCCGGCCCAGCGTGCACGGCGAAGTGGGATTGTCAATTTTCAGATTCCCGGTGTGGAGCCGGCAGACTTTCGCAAACAAGCAATGCAAGCTGGCATCGTTGTCAGTTGCCGCGGGGGAGGCGTGCGAGCGAGCATCCATGCCTATAACACGGAGTCCGAATTGCAGAGACTTGCCGATGTCGTGCAGCAATCACTCCGCCAACAGGAGACTTCGGTTTCATGAGCCAACGCATTGCGGTTTACACCGGTTCGTTTGACCCGATCACATTGGGACACCTCCATATCATTCATCGCGCCTCGGCGTTATTCGATGACCTGGTGATTGGAGTCGGCATCAACAAAGACAAACACCCGTTGTTCACGCCGGAGGAACGTGTCGCTTTGATTGAACGTGTGACGGCCGATTTGCCTTCGGTCCGAGTCGACACGTTTGACGATTTGGCGGTTGACTTTGTTCGTCGTTGCAACGCGAACGTTATGGTTCGCGGCATCCGCCCGATGACCGATGTGGCGGGTGAGTTCACGATGTTGATGGCTAATCGCCAGCTTGATCAGACGATCGAAACGGTATTTCTGATGGCCGACGACCGCTTCGCACACGTCAGCAGTTCGTTGCTGAAACAAATCGCGCAGATGTCCGACGATGACGAACGGCTGTCGCGGTTCGTCCCTCGCGAGATCATCCCGGCGATCCGAGACCGGCAAGCCGAACGGAACGCCTGCTGAGCGGAACGCCCGCAGGTTCCGTTTTTTGGTTTCCTGTGGCTCGGCGATCGGGTATTCTGAAACGCTCTGCACCCGACTTCCCACCCGAGCCTTCGCTTTCTGGAAGGCGCCTCACGCCTGGATGAATTTGATGCGATTGCTGATCACCTGTTTGGGTCTGGCGACAAGCCTTTTGACCGCTTCGCTGACGATGGGGCAAGGCATCGCGGACAATCGATCGATCTTGCATGTCGACGGGACTTTCCAAGGCATGGCACGGATGATTATCAAGGTCGTTGACGCCGACGGGACCGAGATTTTGGTCCAATTACCGCAAGACCTGACGCGCGTTCGATTCAATGCGGACGCTGACCCGCAGGGTTTGCGGCCCGGCATGATGGTCCGCTTTCAAGCCAGCTTCGGGCCTGGTGGTGTGCCACTGGAAGCGGTCAAGCAAGTCGAAATCTTTCACCCGCTTCGACAACCAAAGATGCCCGCGCGTGTTGCCGAAACGATGACGCCGGGAATCTATCCGGAAGCAAAGGCACCGGCGAATCGAGCCGGCGGGTTTGTGCCGGGCAAGTATCGCATCGTGGGCTCGCTGGTAGGAGTCGCGCCGGGCGGTTGGTTGGTTGTTTCCACCGGACAAACGCCGATCCGTGTGATGATGGATCAGGGTGTCAAGTTCGTCGTCCGCACGCACTCTTTGGAATTAGCCCAACCAGGCGACCGCGTGACGCTGGACGGGTTTTACAACGAACCCGATAAAACGAAAGTCGTCGCCGATACGCTGACGGTGAGCACCGACCGAGTGATCGGGACTCCGGCCGAAGTCCCCATGAAAGGACGCCGGCGTCGCGGGAAAGCAGATGCCGAACAGGAACAGCCCAAAGCAGCAGAAGAAAAACCGGCACTTCCGGCCGAAGCCGCAGCCGAATAAAGCCGCGTACCCATCTTCCTCTTGATCAACTCACCAACTCACCAACTCACCAACTCACCAACTCACCAACTCACCAACTCACCAACTCACCTACTCACCTACTCACCCTCCGGTCGCTCAACGAACTTCTGCAAAACGCCATCGAGCAGTTCGATCGCCGCGTCGATGTGAGCCTGCGTTGTGATGGCGGGAGCTGGCAGAAAGCGGATTCGCGTCGGTTCGGCGCCGCATACGAAACCGAGCAGGCCATCGGCGTACATGGTGTCCATGAACCATTTGGCCGTTTCGAAGCTGCCGTCGCCTGGCGTGAAAGCGATCATCATCCCTTCACCGAACGGACCGCTCATTGCGCCCGGATATTTGTCAACGAGGCGTTCGAGTTGCTTCGCGAAGTAAGCATGCCGACGTAGGTTGGCACCCTCGTCGCCAAAGCAGCCGGCTTGTTCGATCGCATCGAGCAAGGCCAATCCCGCGGCGATCGAAGAAGACGAACCGGTGAACGTTTGGCTGAGGATTGGCGCGGTCGGCTTAAACGTTTCGCTGTAGATCGTCGCACAGACTTGGGTGATCTTGCCGACGGTGACAATGTCGACGAACTTGTCCAATTGGTAGTGCTGGAAGGCGAATGGTCGGCTGAGCCGCGAGAAGGCTTGGACCTCGTCAAAAATGATCGGCACACCGGCTTCTTTCAAAGGCGTACACAAGGCGTTAAAAAATTCGTGACTGCCCGAATAGTAACCACCTTCGCCCGCAATCGGTTCGGCCCAAAACGCACCGTAACCCCCTGGATGACGCTTCAGCAAGCGATGTAACTCATCCACTGCCCAGCGTTGACTTTGCGCGGGTCGCGCCGGATCCAAGAAGGGCAGGTAGTCGACTTGAAGCGTCAACGGCAAGCCCTGGCGATACTTGGGGCGGTCGGTGATGGCCGCCATCGCCAGCGATCGCCCGGCAAAGGCGTTATCAAAAGCCAGCACACGCTCGGCCGGCGCCGCTTTGTGGAGTGCGATCTTGAGCGCATTTTCATTCGCCATCGCGCCGCTGGTGCTGAGCAAGCAGTGTTGCAACGAAGCCCCTTGTTGGGTTGCCAGCCCTAGCAAGCGTTCGCACATCTTCAGGCTGGGTGGATGCTGCTGGAGGTTGCCTTGCATGACGGTATCTTCGAGTGCCGCATCGACTGCCGCATCCAGAATATCGGGATGGCTATGCCCCGCACCATGCACGCCGATCCCACCGATCATGTCTAACTTGACACTGCCATCGGCCAACTCGACCCACGGTCCATTCCCCAGCCCACTGGAAAGATAGGGCCAAATCGGTTTACCGCCGCGAGCCACTTCCAGTCGCCCGAGCATCGCTTCGTAACCTGCCTGCAGCTCCGCCAGCGGCTCACGGACCTGTTGCAAGCCCGCGCCATGTTCCGCCAACGCCTCCCGCAGCAAACGTTTAGCTTCGGCAACACGTGGATCGGAACGAAGGGCATCAGCGGAAGAGGCTTTCACGGAGCAACCATCCTATAAAATCGTCAGCAAGAAAATCAGCCGTGGTTTGGTCTGTCATGGTAATCATCCCACGCCAATCAGTGAATCGTGGCAGCATGGGATTCGTCGGTACCGCAAAGACGCGCGGCGGCCGACAGCGGTTCACTCTCGTTACCGGCCGCCTGCATCGCGTTTGCCAATCGGCACTTGCTAACGTCTCGGCCACTGCTCGGGATGGGCTTCAAAGTCACACAGCGCCTGGATAACTGTCAGTGCGGCAGGGAGGATCGAATCGACATCGCAAAACTCTTGAGGGCTGTGCAGATAATTGCCCCGCGGACCTAGAGTGTCGATATTAGGCAACCCAAAAGCGGCCAGCTTGCTGCCGTCGCAGGCCCCGCCGGTATTACGCCACTCGATCGACCGCCCAACCGCTTCAGCGGCTCGCTGCATGCAAGAACGCAACTGCAGTGCCCGCTGATCGGCTTTTTTGACGGGAGCGTGAAATTTACCATCCACGATACAGTGGAAACCATCGCCGCTGAATCGCTCTGCCAGTTCCGCAAAAGCGGCCAGTAGCGTGGCTTCGTCGGCAGCTTGCCCAATGCGCACGTTCAGGCGGACCACAGCCAGATCGGGCACACGATTCAATGGCCCGCCACCTTCGATCCGGCCCACGTTGATCGTCGGCTTGTCCTCCTCTGCCGCAGAGCCCAACGAAACATTCAATGCGTCGAGCGACCGAACCAACCGAGACGCCTGCACCACGGCGTTGCGACCTTCGGCAGGGTTGCGACCGGCGTGTGCCGAACGACCGCGGACGATAAAGGTAAAATTTCCCGAGCCCTTGCGATCGGCCACCCACGCGCCGTCCGGCAAAGCAGGTTCAAAGACCATCGCAAAGTCATAATCGGCTGCCAGTTGCTGCAGCAGACCGCATGATGCGGGCGAACCGATTTCTTCATCGGGATTCAATACCACGGTCCAACCGACCGACGCCGCCAAGCCGAAATGTTCAACCGCCGACAGCGCCGCGTGGATCACCGCGATACCTCCCTTTGCGTCGACCGCGCCGGGCGCGATGCAGCGGTTGCCGTCCCAGCGAATTTCCGTCACGGCATCGGGCGGATAGACGGTGTCGTAGTGAATCAGCAACAACACCCGATGGGCCGCAGTCGGTCGCGCATGCCAAACGAGGGCGGGTGCAGCGGCACGGGTCACAGGCTCACCATCGTGATCGATTTCCTGCCAAGCGGGCAAAGCAAGCCGCTGCATCGGAACCGACAGACTTGCGAAGTCGGCTTCCAGCAAGTCGGCCATCGCGGCCAATCCGTCCAGATGATACGAACCCGAATTCTGCGCGCACCAGCACACTAAGCGCTGGACAACGGCGTCTTGCTGATGCATCAGCCAAGCTTGAACGTCCGCGTTATTCATCAGGTGGCGTTTGCATCCGCTGCAGCCAACGATTCATCGAATCGCTTCGCTTCGGTTTGGGCTTCGGCGTGTAGCCGGCAATTTTGTGCTCCACCAACTTGGCCCGGGCATAGCTCAACTGGATTTCACACGCGGGACAGACGCACGGCGGTTTGGGCACCCGAGCGCGGCACTCGGGGCAGTAGTACTCGGTGGTCGATTCAGAGGCTGCAGCAAACAAGCCTCCCACGGTGCCCGCTTCGAACCACGCCGAATCGTCTTTGCGAACCAGCGTATCGAGCTGGACCGTCCCTTCGCGGATCAAATCGAGCAGATTCTCTCCGGTAAGTGGCCCAATTTCGACATCTTGTTGTCGCACAAACCATTCAGCCATGAGCGTTCCGCCTCGCCTTTGGAAAAGAGTGTGATGAGACGTTCGATTCTAGGCCACCCGCGAGCTCAACGCAAACTTCAACCGCTCTCTCGCCGATTCCTAAGCAATGAGCGATCAAGAAGGGTCGGGTACCTTTTGTGGGAAGCACCCGAAGGGCGAGTTCCACAAAAGGTACCCGACCCTTTTTGGTCGCACGATCCTAAACAACGAACAGCTAGCAGGCAGACAGGAGTCATCCGGTTAAATGAGCCGCCTTGGCGATAGCCGCGGTTCCTGGATTTAACCGTGGCTATCGCCAAAACGGCTAAACAGAGTTCCGCGGAATCATTCCTGCAAACCTGCTTAGCACCTTCGGGCACCAGCTATTTCGATTCCGAGCCAGTCGAACGGCGGCGAGTGGTTTGGTTACAAAGAGCTTTCCAGCAACCTGCGGAGCTTTCGTAGCTCGACGCGATGATCCAGCCCTTCGATTGGCGTAACATGCACCGTCAAAGCACGATCGTAATGCTCGCGTTCCAGCAACGTGATCCACTTGCCATAGTCGATTTCACCCTGTCCCACACTGACGTGAAACTTGTTGGGCAGCGAATCACGCAGGTGAATGTTGAACACGTACTTAAGAATCCGATCGACGTTCTTGCCCTTGGCCGAGCCGCAAATCAGGACACTTGGGTCCAGCGTAATGCCCAGTCCATGAACGTTGTCGCATAGGACCATCAGCGTATCGGGGTCTTCGCTCAGACGCCCCAATTCACATTTGACGGCCACACGGGCACCTTGGGCCTCCGCCAGATCGACCAACCGCTGTAGATGTTCGACTTCTTCGTTGAAGGGCGTTCCAATCTCCGCCGAAGGAACCGTCAGCGTCACCACACGCGTCGCCTTGGCGAACTTGCAGATTTCATCGAACAGCTCGTAGTACGGCTGGCCGGTTAGGTCGAGTTGCACACTGTAACCACTGATATCCATCCGATGCGAATGGCGAACCTGCCGCACCACTTCCTCGGGAGCCGTCAGCAATCCCGCCGGATCAACATGTCCATCGGTATGCAAATCGATCTCGATCGCCGTGAACTCCAAATCGTTCAACAGCTCGATCGCCTCTTCAAAACTACGATCCGGTAAACACTCCAGCGAAGCCGCAACAAACACGATGATCTATCCTCCATGCAATTGAACGGGTGCCTTGGCCGATCAAAGGCCTTGGTTAAGCCGCAAGCTTAGCCGTTTTATCGCTGTTTGCGAAAGCCCGTTCATTGGGGCTGTTGTTGATTTGCGGCAGGCAAGTCGCCGACCAACAGCGACCAGTCGGGGATCAGCGTCGGAATCTCGCCTCGCACCGGGTACAGCCGTGTCCCATCGGCAGTGATCAGCAGTTGGTCGACCGGAGTGTCGACGTCCCGCCCGCCATGGTCTTGGATACCGCCAGCGGAAATCGCAGCGTTGCATTTTTGCACCATATCCTGGTCGGCTTCTCGTAGCGGTTGGCCGGTCAAGGGACATCGAATCATTGCTAGCAGTTCGGGGGAGGTCATGATCGAGATTTTGCAACGTGGTCAATGAAGAAGAAAACGGACGCCTTGAGAAAAACACAAATAATTCGACTGTTGCCGTGACGATGATCTTAGCAGGAATTTTGTTGCGTGCTGAGCCATCCGACCGCTCGGAAATCGTCACCGACGGAGCGAAACGGTCTAGGGACGCATCGGTTGCTTGTCTACACTCCGCCCCGCGACGAAGGAATCGTCGACCTGTCTGGGGCGCACAGTCCCGGCTAGAACTACTGCCTGAAGGCCTCCCAACGGAGCTGGTGCATGGACGCTACCATCAACCGCCAACGGTTCACCGTTGCCGCGTTCGTCTTGTTTAGTGGACTGTTTAGTGGCTTGTTCAGCGAACGGCTCGTCGGCCTGGAGTTCGACACCCAAGCTGTCGCTCAGTCGTCGCTGCGAACTCGCAATTTTATCATCAATGCGCCGACGCCTCAGTTGGCTCAGGCGGTTGGCAAAGCTGCCGAAGAGTTCCGGTTGCAGTTAGCCGACTATTGGCTGGGCTATGAGCTGTCGCCGTGGGATTCACCGTGCCCGATTAAGGTCGTCGCCGGGCCACGGATGGCGGCACAAGGCGTGACGCATTACGACATCCAACCGGTGCGGAACTTTCGTATGGAAGTCATCGGTACTCCCGAACGCATCCTCGATAGCGTCTTGCCGCACGAGATCACGCACACGATTTTGGCGACCCACTTTGGACGTCCGTTGCCCCGCTGGGCCGACGAAGGCGTTTGCACGATCGTCGAACACGATGCGGAAAAATCCAAGCATGAAGCTCACTTGCGAAATTTCTTGCGTACCCAACGTGGGATCGCCATGAACAAGCTGTTCCTGCTCCGTGAGTATCCCGCCGACATTCACCCGATGTACGCCCAAGGCTATTCGGTATGTCGGTTCCTGATCGAACAACAAGGTCCGCGCAACTTCATTCAGTTCCTCGAAGCCTACATGGAGCAACCGAGCTGGACCGATGCGGTGCGCGAATTCTATGGCTACGAATCGTTGGCGGAATTGCAACAGTATTGGCTGAAGTGGGTCGCTGATGATAATGGACCGGCGGAACGCTACGCAAAGGTTCGCCCCCAAGACACCGCGCCGGATAACGTTCGACTGGCGTCAGCGGAGAATGGTGGCTTGACAACCAGCCCCACAATTCCCGCTTCGGCGATGACGTACGGCAACCGCAATCTCGCGGCCGGACCAACTCGTCCCGTTGACGGTCCGGCCACGCAAGCGGCCGCAGAGGGCGATAGTTGGTACCTCCGTAAACGCGATGCCGCGATGGGCACAGCCACCTCGGTCGATACCGTGCCCGCCGCCCCGCGGGGGACTCCCGCAAAACGGCAACCGCATGTCGTCGCACAACCGCAACCGGAACAGCGAATGGCTCCTCAGCCGATCTGGCCGACAGCGGGAGCGTCAACGAAATGGCGGTAGTGCGGCAACCTGCCCCACGGCGGTTGGCTGTAGCGCTGCGAGGCGGCTTCTAAAGCGAATCGACGCCTGAAAATATCGTTTCCAGTTGGGGCGCTAACGCATCCCAACGGTCGGCGGCGGCCTCAAAGTCGACCGCCATCCAGCGGACGGAAGTTTCTGGCAGGACGTGCGGTCGCACCGTCGCCGCTTTGGAAATCGGAATTTGCGAGCTGCTTCCCATGGCGAGCCGATCTTCGGTTTCTGGACGGACTAAAAAGTCGGCCAGGCGTTTGGCGGCTTCCGGATGAGGAGCCCCTTTGAGGATCGCCAATGTATTCGGGATCTGTAAAGTACCGGGCTGGCCTGGCAACTGATCGGGAAAGACGATTTCGACCGGCATCCCCGCGTCTTGTTCGACGATCGCATCATCGGTGTCGGTCAGCCCCCAAGCCAACTGCCCCGCAGCGACAGCCAAGGCGACTTGTTTATTGCCCGACAAGATCGCAGCATTATCGGCGGTACGTCGGAAAAAGGCTTCGGCGTCGTCCGCTCCCATGGTGACATCGAGCACCGCGGCATGCGTCGCCGTCGTGCCAAACAGGGGTCGCGCCATACCGCAGCGACCCTGCCACTTCGGGTCGGCTAACTCGGCCACCGATTGCGGCCAACTATCAGGATCAGGCAACACCTGCGTGTTGATGATCAGAACGCGCGCCCGGGCCGCGAAACCGCACCACGTTTGATCGCTCGCCTGCATCGATGGGGGCCGATCAGTTCCCGTTGGCCAATCGTGCGGTTGCAGCAAACCCATCTTCTGCAGCCGCACGGTGTGCAAGATCTCGTTGTTCCAGAACAGGTCGGCTGTCGGCGCGTCGGCTTCGGCGATGATTCGATTCACCAACCCAATCGTTTTGGTGGACTCCACATCGAACTTAGGGACCGGTGTGATCTTCCGGCCGGAGTCACGATGAAACGAGCCCAAGATTGGCGCTGCAAACTCGCGGTCCAGGGCACTGTAGATCACCACCTCGTTTTCCGGTTGCGGGACGCAGCCACTGACCAACAACCAGCCCCCGCACAGCAGGGTCGCTAACATCACAATGCGTCTGTTCAAGAAATCGGTCCGGCAGGAGTTGACGATAGTGGGAACAACGTCCCAGTCTACCCGCTGGCTGGGAGTCCTTTCTACCGCTGGTAAATTGGCAGGTAGTGGTATTTAACCGACAGGCTCAGCACCGCCATGGAGGTGGCATAGACTTCGCCTTGGTTGCGTTCTTCGCCTCCATCAGCAAGCCAAGAACCGTCGGACTGTTGATGCTCCAGGAGCAAGTCCTCGACCTGCTTTCTCGCCATTTGAGCCACCTCGCCCCCCCGGCCATGCATCCCTTGTGCGTAGTAGTAGATTCCGTACAGCGAATAGCGATCCTTCCAACGCGGTGGATGCTCTTTTAACCATTCGGTTGCGCCGACAACCAACGGCGATTCGTATTGTCCACAAACTTGCATCGCCAGCAGTCCGGCGGACGTCATCGTAAAGGTCGGGTTGCGTCGCTCGGGTTCATAGCTAAACCCCGCCACCGGTTGGCTGGGGCTGCCATCGGGCAGGAAGGGGGAAGTATAGGATCGCCGTAAATATTCGACGGCTTCGTCGATCGACGTCACGGGCACCTGCAGTCCGTCGTTCTTGGCCGACCGTAACGCCATGACTTGCCACACGCTGACCGACAAGTCCGCGTCGTTGTCGTTCGGTTCGTATCGCCAGCCACCGCGCTGCGCTGGTGGTTTGGGCTGCGACTGAGCCGACAAGATCACGTCGATCGCCTGCTGTAGCTTCTCGTGAATGCGTGCGTCTTGTTCATCCGTCGCTGCCATGCCGAGCATTTCCGTCAGCATCAAAGTGACGATTCCGTGTCCGTACATCCGCGATCGATCAGCACGCCCAAAATATCCTTGGTTGTCTTGCCGGTCGTCTCGCAAGACATACTCGAGCGCTTGCCGCATCGCGCGTCCCGCTTCGGTGTCGTCACTTGGTTGATGGCCCACGCCTGCCATTGCCATGATCGCCAGCGAACTCATCGCCGTCTCGTGGTTCTTCGACGTGATCGCGCCGTCTTGACGCTGTTGAGAGACCAAGTAGCTGATCGCTTTATCCACCGCCGCATCCACACGATCCTTCTGGAATGGATTGCCTGTGGCGTCTTGGGCAAAGATCGGAATATTGCCTAGCCCCAGCAGCACACTGCCTAGCAGCATATAACCGAGCAGCCTGACGAGCCCACTGAGACTCGGCCATGCAGCCAGCCTTCGCGGCGCAGTTCGCAAAGGGCGTCGCACCGCAAAGGTGCGCGATAGTGGGTGGTCGAACATCGGCAGTTTACTTTGGGTTGGCTTGTTCGGCGATCACGCGGAAGTACGCTTCGACCTGTTGTCGATATCGCTCCGACACCGGATCGCGTCTTCCCTCGGTTAGGTCTTCGGCAGACTTTACCGTCAATTGTCCCCAGTCACGTTCCGCTTCACGCTTGACCTGCTCCAGGTCGAACATGTCAGGCGGTTCCGGTCCCGTACCATCACCAGGTTCAGCAGATTCGCTCGACGGTGAAGGAGGAGTCGCTTGGCTGCGCTGCTGAGCTCGAGCGATCGCCATGCTCTGCGCTCGCGCCGCAGCGGCTTGCGCAAGCGTCTGCGAGGCCTGAGCCGCAGTCGTCGCTTGTGGTTGTGCTTGTGCCGTCATCGCTTGGGCATCGGCCGATCCTGGAGGCGCGGCATCGCCGGCCATTGCCTCGGCTTGGGCTTGCGCCATTGCTGCCGCTTGGGCTTGAGCCGCTGCCGTTTCGGCAGGAGACGCATTCATGGCTCGGTCGAGCTCATCGAGTGCCCGCGCCAACTGCTGTGCTCGAGCCGGATCGCTCATCGCATTCGACGCCGGGCTAGCCGACTGTGATGCCGATTCGCCACTGGGGGACATACTGGACGGCGAGGGAGGCGACGCCGCGGGCGAGGCGTTGGCCTGCGCAGCATCTATTGGCGCTGCAGAACCACTTGGCTGCGACTCTGACCCAGGTGGCGCTACTTCGCCACTGGGCGGTTGCGTTCCCGCCTGAGCATCGGCGGGGGGCTGCGATGAGCCTTCCATCGCCTCCTGTGCGTCTGCGCTAGCCTGTGCGTCGGCCTTGGCCTGCGCGTCGGCATCTAACTGACCTTGCAACGCGTCGGCCCGAGCTTGCAATTCGGCTTCCGCCGCGCCCATCGCTTGCTGGGCTTGCGCCACGTCCGCTTGGCCGCGATTGCCATCATTCGCGGAGGGTGGTTGTCCCGTTTCCTGGGACTCCGGTGCAACGGACTGTGCTGCCTCAGCCACCGCCTGCTCGGCTTGGGATAGCTCTTGTTGGCTAGCTTGCTCAACCGCTTGAGCTTCCTTCGCCAGCAGAGCGGCCGCGGTTTGTTTCTGCAAGCGTTGTTCGTGTCGCGCTGCACGCGTTAAATCCGCCGCTGTCTGCTGGACATCTTTGCCGATCGCTTGCTGCTGCTGTTCCGCGCGAGCCAACTGCTCCGCATCCCCTTGCAGTTGATCGCCAAAGTTCGCTTCTTTGGCAACCTGCTCGGCTTGTTGTCGCATCTGTTCGGCCGCCTTAGCTGCCTCCTGCGACAATCGCTGTGCCAACTGAGCGGCCGGATTGGGTTTGTTTAGCGGATCGGTTTGCCATTGCTTCCGCTGCTGTTCGTTCTGTTCTGCCTGTTCACGCTGTTGCTTTTTCGTTTCGGCAAATTGCTCCGCGATCTGCCGCTGCTGTTGTGCTGCTGCCACCTGTTCCTGTGCTTTGGTGACGTTGTCTTTGGCCCATTGTTCGTCAGGCTTCTTTTTCAGTTCGCGCTCCGCTTTGGCTTGCTTTGATTCGGCTTCACGCTGTTGTTTTTCGGCACGGCTGACTTCGCTACTTGCTTGCTTCTCTTCCTGTCGAGCTTGCTTGGTCGCACTTTCGGCATCCCGCTGCCGGTTGGCTTTGACTTGCGACTGATCCCGCTGCATTCGATCGCGCTGCGCACGCAGTTCTTGCTCGGACTGGTGAATCGATTCATCGGCCGCAGCCCCACTTTTTTGTTCTGCCTTCGCAAGTTGATTCGAGGCTTGCTGCAAGGCATCAGCAGCCTGCTTGGCCGCTTGCGCCATATCGTTTAGCAACGAGTCGGGCTGAATCGCTTGCGTTGCTTCCTTTGCCGCCTGCAGTGAATCACGTGCGTTTTGCAGTTCCTGTTTGGCTGCTTCCTCACGCGACTGATTGGCCGCACTCTGAGCCGGATTGAGCAAATTCTTGGTCGCTTCATCGACCGCTTGCGTCAACTGTTTCAACTGTTCGGCCAAAACCGCTTTGCGAGCTTGAAACGCCTCGTCGCGGCGTTCCACATCGCGCTGGATCGCTTGCTCTGCCTGCGCAGACTGCTCGAGCATATTCTGAGCTTGCTGCATCGTCTGGGCAGCGATTTCGGATAGGGCCTCTTGCATCGCTTCATTGCGTTGTAGTTCGGCTTCCAGTTGTTGCAGCAAATCTTGAGGGCTTTGCGTGACCGCTTCGGCCATCTTTTCGGCTTGACTGTATTGCTGCCCCATCTGACGTTCGAGTCCCATTTGCTGCTCCGCGTCACGCAACGCTTGACGCGTTTCTTGCAGATTCTCCCCCGCCGCCTGCCGCTCCAAATGCTCGGCTACCAACTCCAGGGCTTCGGCAGTCTCGGCTTGGCTCTCCGCCGCTTCGGTCAGTTTTTCCGCCGCCGCATCGGCTTGCTCTGCCGCGGCAGCTTGCTGCATCTCCTTTTCCATCGCTGCGGCCGGCGGCGTGATCATCGCCATCGCGTCGTCTGCATCTCGAGCCGTTTCGCGGCCTTCGGACGTCATCAAATCCTGTTCATTGGCTTGGTCGACCAATGCGTCGAGCAATGCATCGATCTGCTCGCTCGCCGATTCTTGCTCGGCCCGCAGTTCCTCCACTGCCGCGGCGGCCTGTTCTTCAAGTTCCGCTGCGGGCGTTTGTTCGGCTTGCTCCTTGGCCGCGTCGGAAGCCTGCTTGGTCTGCTCGCTCAGCTTTCGTAATTGGTCCGCGGTGGTCCGAGCCAACTGTGCGGCCGTCGGCACAAAGGCAGCCAGCCGCTGACGCGCGGCGATCATTTCGGGCTCCAATGCCGCAACCACAACGTCGATTTCCTCGCGTTTGGTACTTAACGGACCGAATGCCGAAACCGTATTGTCCGCATTCCAACGCCGCACTCCCATCCGTTCTTTCACCGTGTTGGTGGCCGGCGACCAACGCATTTGATCGAGCGGCCTCCAAACCGCTTCCGGTAATCCCGCCTCTCGTGTCCGCTGCAAAACCAGTTCATTCGCTTTCTGTAATTGATCCCAAGCCATTGGATGGGTGGTGCGGCCTTGAATACTCAAAGCATCCCATCGCTCGGCTTCGGCAAGGGAGCTGAGGTCATTGCGGAGCTGAATGGTCTCATGCCCCGCTTCCAAAATTTGATAGGCCGCGGCGATTTCCGATAAGTCGGCAACCAGTTTTTGTGGCGTTGCTTCACCGGCACTCGCATTCGGGCCGGTGGTCGACAACACCGCGGCGAGTGCCCGTGAACCGAGCGCCGCGTCGCCGGGGAATAACTTGTCCGAATCACGCCGCATTTGATGCAGTTCACGCCACGATGCCAGTCGCTTCGCAATCTGAGGTTGGGTCTGAAGGGCCTCGTCGACTGTTTTCAACCAATTCGCATTCGCAGCCCGCATCGATTCCGAGGTGCCGGTCTGCTCCGCTTTTTGAATGCCACCGTAAGCTTCGTTTAGATCGTTTCGCACCCACTGAATCGATTCCGCCACCGACCCGATGCGGCGGTCGACATCGTAGTACTCGTTACTGATACGGCCAGGCAAGCCGCCGTCCAGCGAAGCATTTTTCAAGCGTTGCCGTAACTCACCGTAAAACTGCTCGGTCACCCGCCGCAGTTCGTCCGCTTGATGTTGTCCCGCCATTCGTTCGTATAGGTTGTTCTTCCAGCGATCAAGCCACTCGTCGACCTGTTGCAGGGGCCCGCGCGATGAGCTGCTGACCTGCGGTGACATGGCTTGAATCATCTCTCGGAGCGCCGTCACTTGATTGATAGTAACCGTATGTTGACGTTGCAATCGCTCCCAAGACGTCTTGATGGACGGCAGCACCAGTCGCTCTACGTGTCCTGCAATGCCATCAATATCCAACAACACGCCCGCGTTGACATCATGGCTGACCATCGCCTCGTACCCGTTGTGAGCTCGCTCCGCCAGATCGGCCGCCGAGGCCAGTTGCTGTCTTAATTGTGTCGCAGATTTTTTGCGTTCCGTTTCATCCTCTAACGCCGTTTCGGTTTCTAGGGAGGCGACCACTCGTTGCAGCGAATAACGCACACGGTCACTTGAGCGTCCCAGTCGTTCCAACGCCGACGCATCGTAGCTGGTCGGCATCTCGGGCAGCACTTCCACAAGCTCAGCGATCAACAAATCGGACTGGTTTTGCAACTGCTTGGCTTGAGTTATCGACCGCGTTTGTTCCGCCGAATCCAATGCTTCCGATTTGCCTTCTGCAATCGGTTTCAACGTCGTATCGAGGCGATCGCGAAATGCATCAACCGCCGATGACCACTCGCGAACCGCAGGCAACAGCGCCAACTTAGCTTCCATGGTGACGTGTCGATCAGGATCAAAGTCCGGCGTTGCGATAACGATCTGCAACGGAGCCGACTCGCCACGCTGGCCTTTTCGGTCAATTGCAGCCGCACGCAAACTCACACGGTCGCCTGCCTTCAATTCCCAATCCGCTAAATCCCACTCCAGCGGCGTCTCGGTTTTCGCGGATGATTCAACGTCCAGCGATTGCGCTTTCCAGGGGCTCGAATTGATCGACACCTCTACCATCACGCGATGGACCGGCAACTCGTCTTCGACGCCCACCGCGAGCGGCAACAGATCGTTCGATGGCAGCAGCAGCGTCCCCAATGGCGGGTCGACAAACATCACGCGCGGAATCCGGTCGGGCACCGGGCGGACTTCATATTTGGGCCGGAACGGGTCATCGAACCCCGTATCTTTTGCAACCAAGTGAACCTGATATACCTCCGGTTGCTCGATCGGCAAATCGGCAGTGTAAGCATTCGGGATGTCGGGCACCGGTTGCATCGGAATCCGACGTAACTCTTCATCGCCGTACGCTGTGTACACGATTTCAGCGATCGACACCGGTTGGTTGATTTGCATTTGAACCGTTGCCGTTGTCCCTGTCAAAGCTTCCAGGTCGCCGTGATCTTCGGACACGACCTGGTCTTCCAGTTCCGTGTATCCCGGAAAGTGATAGGTCTTTTCAATCGACTCGATAGCCGGTCGCGGAGCGGTTCGAATTCGGTAGGTTCGTGTGACCGCGTCACCGGCCAAAATCCGATAGTCCAATCCCGTATTGCCAACGCTGATGTTGGCGGAGAATACGTTTTCATCAGCCGTTCCGTCGCTGCCGGCCGAAGGTTGCCGCCGCATGGGCTGTTCGCTAGACGCTCCTTCAGTCGGAAACAACTCCAGCGTCACGTCGTCCGTCAGCGCGCCGGTGATTCGCACGACGACGGCCACCGTTTCGTCCTCGGGAACCTGCAACGATGCCGGCGAAGGCTTCCAAACCTCCACCTGCGTCCGAGAGACACGATCGATGTTCGCCATCGGCAGCATCGCCCGGGTGATCAACTGTCGAAACCGCGATCCAGGCATCAACCACAACGCAGCACACAGCCCGATGATCACCACAGCCGCCAACAGCCAACGACCGATCAGCCCGAATGGCAACAGACGCCGCACATCGATGCCCGCAAACGTTCCCGCCACGCTGTCTTGCACCATCGCGCGAAACTGTTCAGATCCATTGGCCGCCGAATCAGGCTGCACGTCGCCCAGTTCAATCGCCGATAGAAGTTGCTCTCGCAACGCCGGTTCCGCCGCCTCGACTCGTGTTGCCATTTCCCGGCGATCGGTGTCACGTCGCATCCGGCGAACACACAGTCCATACACGACAGCGATTGAAGTCGCATAGCCTGCCGCGCTGAGGCTCCAGCGTGTTGTGCTGGACATCACCCACAACCAGTCGGCGATTGACACCAACAGCATCGAGATCAAGAAGACGACCACCGCGGCACTGATGCCGCGCAGCAACAGCATCGTGCGACGCCGTCGGCGGAAGTGATCAAGTTTGGCAATCGTAATCGGATTCAGACTGACACTCATTACAGCAACCCCGATCGTTTCCTAAGCAACCACTCGACACTCAGCAGTCCCAGGATCGCCCAGAACCACCAGTAGCTTCGCCATATCAGCGTATCATTCTCTTCGGTGCGACCCGAACTCAGCGGCTTGAGCAATTCGGCTAACTGATCCGCGGAGGCCTCCGGCAGGTATTGCCCGCCCGACGCTTCCGCGATTTCTCGCAGCAAAGTCTCATTACAAGATACTGTCTCGGTCTCCGCCGAAATACTCGCCGTCACTCGAAATTCGGTTGTTACCTGCAGCGCCGCTTCGCTGTAACCCGACGCTCGTACCGTGGTCGTATAAACGCCTGGTGCCAACGGGTCGGTCCGACCACGGTACATTCCCGTCTGAGTATCCAGCGCCGTTAAACGGATTGTCGAGACGACTTGCCCGTCACGAGACAGCAACGCATCGACCGTGGCATCGGAGACCGGGCGACCGCTCGGGTCCCGCAGACGCACTCGCACGTTGGCCGCGTCGCCAGCTCGATATTGCGCAAGTCCGGTGTCCAACGAAGCAAAGGCATCGCTCGCCGCGTAGGGAGCCTGCATGACAGTCTTACCGATTTGATTCCAAAACCGCACGTGAAACTGATCCGCCACTTCGTACCGCCATCGCCACGAATCATCAAAGGCGAAGTAGGTAACTTGTCCGGCGCCAAACGGACGCCTCACGACTGCGGGATGCGGTTGCCCCGCCGCGAAAGCCTCCACCACCACGTCAGCTCCCGGTAGCGGCACAACTGCTGCGAGCGACTGAGGTGCCGGCAGTTGTTGCCATAACTCGCGATTCGACTCGCGCTCCGAACGCAGCCGCAGTGGCGACCAATCCAGGCCCGAAGAGGTCAGTTGCAACGAGTCGGTTCGCATCGCCGGTTGCTCGCCAAGCGTCACCGGCAACAGGTCTCCCAGCGGGGTCTCCGCCAAGCCTTTCCATTTGCCTCGCGTACCGTCGATCACGACCAATCCGCCACCTCGCGCCACATACTCGCGAATCCATGTTTGCTCTTCAGCCGTGAATGTGTCCGCGTCCACTTCACCCAGGACGATCAAGTCATAATCCGTTAGTCGCGCTTCATTGGTGGGAAAATCATTGTCACCTTCACCTCGCGGGAGCACGCGATGCTGCGAGGAACGACCCACGATCAACGCATTTACCTGCCAAGCTTCGTCGCGTTGAAATAAGTTGCGTAAATATCGGGTTTCCCAGCGACTGCGCCCATCGATCAGAAGTAAGCGATGGTCATTCACAACGGCCGATATCCGAAACTCGGAAACGTTATTCGACGCATCGGTCTCGTCCCCCAACGGCTCCAGTTTGGCCGTCAGCACCAACGGCAACGATTGCAAACGGACATCACGAACCTGTTCTTGCAATCTTGCTTCGACAATATCGCGGATTGCAAAGTCGAATTCCGTGCGTCGCAAGGGAACGTTCTGGGTCGTCAATTGCTGTTCCCACAACAATTCCTCATCGGCCCAGATTGTCGCGCGGACGGCTCGACCGACCGGACCACGGTCCTTCCAAACCAGAGTTCCACGCACGCGATTCTTGCTGGCGACCGAGTCGGGATACTGCAGTTCCAGCACCGCCAGATCGGTTGGTTC
>Ga0102938_10000564_pt1 | contig 27279 bp, 20 predicted proteins | sample SalPonR2_B_D2_MG_FD_84516 | JGI IMG/M metagenome (GOLD analysis project Ga0102938, IMG submission 84516) | Salt pond soil microbial communities from South San Francisco under conditions of wetland restoration - Salt Pond MetaG R2_B_D2_MG | ecosystem: Environmental > Aquatic > Marine >... | reverse complement strand
TCTTCAGGACCAGATAGCATTGAAAATTATCGACGAAACCAATGTGTCAATTACCTCCTCGGTTAAGGAACGAATAAAGAACAATGCCACCAGGAACCTGTCCGCGTATGAATATTTCGTGAAAGGACAGAAATTTTTATTGTTTCAGCTTGATTACCTTGAAGCCATAAAGATGTATAACAAGGCCATATCAATAGATAAAAATTACAGCCTGGCATATGCAGGACTGGGGAAAGCGTATTCATTGCGATCATGGGAGCTGCGCAATTACTACAATAAAAATGACCCCTCCCTTGTGGAAAAATCTTACCGGAACAGTAAAAAAGCGCTGGAAATAGATCCAAATCTTGACGAGGCACATGTGTCACTTGCCAGGTATTACCAGGAAGTTGATCAGAAAAAAGTTCCCAATAAGTGGAAACTTTGTGAACAGTCTGCCAGGAAGGCCATTGAGATCAATCCCAACAATTCGGAGGCATATTTCATACTCAGCAAGGTGTTTGCCTACGATGACAATAAGGAAGAACAGTATTTACTTGAAACGATTGAGAGAAACAAGTTTTTCACAGACGCCCACAACAACCTGGGTGTGATATACCTGAATCGTGGTGATCTGGATAATGCCCTGAAATACTTCAAGAACGCTGTGGAAATCGACCCCGAATACAAGGTGGGATACATGAACCAGGGGGTGGTTTACGAGCGAAAAGGTCAATACAATGACGCTATCCGCATGTACAAGACGGTTTTGGAAAAATATCCCAGGTATTTACTGGGATTGCGTAATCTTGGTATCGGGTACCGGCAGCTAAAACAATATGACAATGCCCTGGATGCATTTAACAGGGCGCTAAAAGTAGATAAAAAGGATTACCAGGCGTGGAGTGAAATAGGATATGTGTATTTGCTGAAAGGTGAATATAAAAAAGCTATTAACTACTACAAAACGTCGTTGAAGTACAATAAGACTTATAAATATACCCTTGCAAACCTGGGCTATTGTTACAGCCAGCTTGGGCAGTATAAAAAGGCCATCCCCTATCTTGAAAATGCGCATAAGTATAACAGTGATTACGCGTGGTCAGCAGGATACCTTGGCTGGATATACCGCAATAAGCTGAATGATCGTCAACAGGCAAAGTACTGGTACGGTGAAGCACTGAAAAGGGATCCCAGTAACAAAGGCTATCGGGAAAATTATAATCAACTGCAGTAAGCAGCAATAGTACATCGCCTATCCTTACAGGACCCCTCACTTCCGGGTGAGGGGTTGTTAATTTATAACTTTTTGTTTGCGGTTGAAAGTAATCTGATGATATCATATATTTAGATTAGCGTACAACTAATAAGAACAGTAGTAAAATCTGGGGTATCCGGAGTATCTGTTATGGAAAAAAGAAAAACAAGCAGGGTGGAGTTTGATATTAAGGCAGTGATACAGTATAATGGATCTACAATCGAGGGGGAAGTTCGTGATTTAAGCCTGAAAGGACTGTTCTTCGAAACAGAAAAAGATGTCCCTGTTGGTACACGATTGACGGTAGACATTTCGTTGCAGGGTTCCACATCAGACCTGGTTCTCAAGCTGATGGGTTCAGTGGTAAGACACGAGGCAGGGGGTATTGCTATCCATTTCGATGAGATGGATCTTGATTCATTTATTCATATACGCAATATTATAGCCTATAACGAAGGTGATGGAGACAAGGTTCGCGAGGAATTTGCCTCCATGGTTAAGGAGCATGCAGAACAGGAGAATTCTTGATGAAGGAAGCGATGTATTATGCAGTACGTGATGATGGGAAAGTACGATGTCAGCTTTGTCCCCATCATTGCATAATTTCTGACGGCAAGAGGGGAATCTGCAGGGTGCGGGAAAACCGGGACGGTGTACTTTACTCTCTGGTATACGAGATGCCATGTGCCATACATACTGATCCAATACAAAAAAAACCGTTATACCATTTTCTTCCTGGTTCCCGGTCAATGTCAGTGGGGACGGCTGGGTGTAATCTTACCTGCATGCATTGTCAGAACTGGGAGTTGAGTACATCTGATCCTGAAAAGATACCCTGTTCACGACTTGATACTGATCACCTGGTATCCCGTACCATTGAAGAAGGGTGCGCATCCATATCGTATACATACAATGAACCCGGCATAAACTTTGAGTATGTGCTGGAAGCAGCCGGTAAGGCCAGGAATGCGGGTTTGAAGAATGTAATGGTAACCAACGGTTACCTGGAAAAAGAGCCTGGAGAAGAGTTGTATCCTTTGATTGATGCCGCAAATGTTGATCTCAAGGGGTTTAACGATTCATTCTATAAGAAAATTTGTGGTGCCAGGCTGCAACCGGTACTGGATACACTGAAATTACTGAAACAATTACAGGTCTGGATTGAGATAACAACACTTGTCATTCCAGGGCATAACGATGATTATAATGAAATTGAGCAGATGTGCGAATGGATAGTGGATACCCTCGGTGATCAATACCCACTGCATTTCAGCGCCTTCCACCCCACATACAAAATGCAGGATGTTCAACCAACACCTCTAGATACCCTGCGAAGAATGAAGGAAATAGCAGAGAAGGCGGGGATTAAATATACATACCTGGGTAATGTCCGCGATCCGGGCATTACCATTTGTCCCGGGTGCCAGGAGGAAGTAATTTCAAGAAAAATGTTTGGAACGGCAGATATCAAACTGAATGATGGGAAATGTAAAAACTGCGGGACCACACTGCCTGGAGTGTGGTCCTGATGCAGAATTTTTAGTGTTCGACGGCGTAGAGTTCGTCCTTTACGGGAAGAGCTTTTCTCAGGTTCTTGATGTATGGATATAGTTCACCGGATTCGATATACTCATCACATTCATCCATCACACGGCGTGCAACGGTAAAATATTTATGCACTTTTTCCTCGCCTGATCGCTTCAGCCATTTCTTTTTGTCACATCGGACTCGCAGAACAAAACTCTTGTTGTCACTTTCAAACTGGCGAAATACGGTACAGTTTAAACAGTTAGCGCAGTACGCTTTCTCGGTACTCATATACACGGCTCCTTTAATAAAATATACAGGGGTTTCTTCAGTGTGTGTGAAGTTTTTAGCGAAGCACGGTTTGTTGAATTGCCACACTACATTCACGCAAATAACTGTATTATCAGTATATCATAAAAATTGAAAATTTCAATGTCCTCTGGATGGGTTTGATCCTCTATGGCCATTGCATGGTAATATGAATGCCATTGGTAATACGGACTGATTTTTTTTCAAGATATTTTTTAAGCCGCTGCCCTGTGTGTGCTAACGGGTAAACAGTGCGACCCACTTGATTAACCCCGTAGATGATGTTACCATGAAAGAAAGAGGTAATCAAAAGGAGAGTTATGATGAGTCTTGATATTCAGTATGATGACAATGTTACCATATCAGATGAAGATGCCCTTATCGTGGTAGATATGCAGTATGATTTTATGCCGGGTGGAGCCCTTGCTGTCGAAGAAGGAGATGTATTTATAAATGAAGTAAATTCGCTGATGGATGGTTTTTTCAAAAAAGAATATACAGTGGTATGCACCCAGGACTGGCATCCGAAAAATCATAGTTCATTTGCCAGTGCCCATGAGGGCAAAAAGCCCTTTGACCCTGTAGATGCCCCGGGAATAGGACCGGTGCTGTGGCCGGATCATTGCGTAATCGGGTCGCATGGTGCCTCCCTTCACGAAGACCTTCATGTTGACAGCACGCATCTTATTATTCGCAAGGGATATAATCCTGAAATTGACAGTTATTCAGGATTTCTTGAAAATGATCATGCAACAGAAACAGGTCTGGATGGATATCTGAAGACAAGGGGAGTAAAACGTATTTTTGTGTGCGGGCTCGCCCTTGATTTTTGTGTATTTTTCACATCCCTTGATGGGAGTAAAAAAGGATATGACGTATATCTTCTGCCTGACCTTTCCAGGGGAGTGGGTTCTCCACCTGAAAGCATACCTGACGCCATTGATACAATGAAAAAGAATGGAGTAAAGTTTATAAAACCTTCTTCCCTTAAATGGTGAAAACAGAATGAATCAGGCCTGATCCTGCTGCACTTCAGGTGGCTGTGGTATCTCAACGGTGAATTGTGCCCATTCACCTTCACGTGAATCGGCAACTATTCTGCCCCCATGCAGGAACGCGATGTTGTAGGATACGAACAAGCCGATACCACTGCCCTTGCGGTCCATCAGTTCATCTGTTTCAATACGTGAAAAACGCCGGAATAACTTGTACTTCTGTTCTTCGGGAAAGCCTGGCCCCTCGTTCCATATCTCTATGTTCAGGTTTTTCCCCTCCATGCGGGTAGTAACCCGCACCGTCCCACCATCAATACCATACTTTACCGCGTTGCCAAGCAGGTTATGCAGTACAATTTTCATAAGATCAGGGTCACACTGGGCCGATGTTATTGCGGTGTCGTAATTTCGCTCAATTTGTATGTTTTTTTCCTGTACCTGTGGATGGATTATATCAATAGCCTCGTCAATGATGTCGTGGTGAAGATCCACTTCTTTTGGCTTGATGGACATGCGATCTTCTTCAATCCTGGAAAGATTGAGATACTCGTTCACAATGGTGTTAAGATATTCAGCCTTGTCAATCATCCGTCCCACCATCTCGGCGGTTTTTTCAGGGTTATCACCGAAGTAGCCGCTGTTAAGGGTTTTCCCCAGGGTTATTATCGAGGATAGAGGACTTTTTAATTCATGGGTAACAAAGCTGAGCATTTCAGTGTAAGCGTTCAGGGCTGATGAAAGCTGTTCGATTCTCCAGGCTTTCTCAACAACCTGGCTTAGCCTTTCTGATATGGCTTTATGCAGCTTAACCTCATGCATGGAATACGCGGAAGGTTCCCTGGCACTTCGAAACAGTACTCCCACTACCCGCTTGTCAACGTATAACGGGCATGTCATGCTGGATCGAACTCCCTCTTTTACCAGGAGTTGTGTAGACCTGCTGTCGGGGTTTGACTGCAGGTATTCCTTAAGGTCGTTGATTACCCTGGGGGTACCATCTTTAAATACCGTATCAAGTGAACTGCCCCGCAGGTCAGCGGCATATCCCCTGTCCAGGTAAAGCGGTTCATATGAAGCAACTACATGGTAGAGTATAAGCCTTTTTCCGCTTTCATCGGTAAAGGCGATACCGATCCTGTCGCAGGGCATTATTGATGATGTTTCGTTATAGAGGAATTCCACAATCTCTTTAAGATTTTGACCGGCGGCGACTTTTTGATTAATATAACTAAGAATTTCTTTTTCATTCTGGTCAAATTCATTGTCATCGGTTTGATATTCCCCTAAAGGGTATGAAAGTGTTTTGCGGTTGTCGTCATTCATATGCAGGCTCCAGTGATTTATTTCAAAAATCAGGATATAAATAATAGATTGAACATGTCAAAGAATAAAAATGCATCAGTTTGCCCGGCACTCTTTTTTCTATTGACTTGGCGATAAAAACTGGTTAGTGTTTTCAAAGTTACATGTAACGTGGCAGGGAAGGTATAACTATGAAAAAAATTATAATAAGTATGCTTCTAACAGGGGTAGTCTCCTGTTCATCAACGTCAAAGGTGGTGGTTACGGGAGAGAAATATGAACCCTTGTCTCCAGATGAAGAGGTTAGCCTGGTGCTCGTGGATAAGATGAATAACTACAATGAAATAGGCATTGTGGAAATTGGCGGCATGACACTTGATCAACGGGTAAATAAAGCCCGTGAAGTTGCACGCACCTATGGTGGTGATACCATAATGCCATACGGTATATATGACGAAGAAACAAGAAAAAAAGCAACCGCCGGATACCAGGTGCAGAGTTTTTATATCCTCAAGACCAGGATTGAGAAAGAAGAAAAAGCGACTGCCACAAAACCGGATGACTCAACTGACCTGGAACTGGAAGAGGACGAAATGGAAAGGGCACCCGCCGGGGATGCATCTATCTCTATTGCCAGCCTGCCAAGGGCAACCTATAAACAATTGCTGGAACAATATCCTGCCATGCAGGGAAAGGAGTATTATGCGTCATTATACCCGGTAAAATTCTACAAGGTACCTTCTTCACTTAAAGTATATGATATCAAGAATCATAAGCTGCTTCTTATGCAGACAGGGTCGGCGAAATACAAGCTGCTGGTATTTGTACCTGAGAACAACATTGATGCTATAAAAAAAAGCATAAAGGGGAAAGATAAGATTGATTTTGCGTATTCGCCGATTGGGGTCTATAAACAGAGATTTCCGGTACTGAAGCTTATTAAACAGGAGTAAATATTTTTATGGGCAGTAATCAAGAAGTTATGTCGTTAAGCAGCCTGTGCAGGTATACACTTAAAGATGAGAACCTGATCACCGATTTAAAAGTAAAACAACAGATTGCCAGTACATTTGAAGAAAACAGGGCATTCCCTTTTTTCGTTGATCCTTCTATTGTGTTCGGATTGAAACAGGGTGGCGATCCTTCTTCGTATACCGATGCCTTTACCAGGATTCGAAATGATATTCTTGATACACTCTTTGCCGATGATCCCCAGGCACGAAACAGGATAATCAGTGATGTTCGGCTCAACAGCCGTCTGCAGGGTGCCATCATCTGGATACACAGGGCGGTGGCCAGTCATGATTTCAAGAGCCTTGAAACCAGGCGATTCGTGATCATTAAGGAAAAATATGACGAGCCCACACTGTATCATGTATCTAATGAAACCACCGTGCTCTCACATGTAGGTCAGGGGCCTCCATGGGCTGAAATCCCAACCATATATCTCGGGCTTAATATATTTGAAGCACTTACCTTCGAAGAAAAAAGGGGTGAGAATACTTTTTTCAATTCATTTTTATGGTTGCTGCGTATAGAAGAGCGTGCCATTGAAACCGGGTATTCACACATAGAAGTAGCTTCACCGGATGTCTCTGAGTCGTTGAATCATCTTCTCGATGAAGTGATCAGAATCAGTTCTTTTTCACAGGTAGAATACAGGGAAATCCCTGAAAGAAAAAAAACAAGGCGATTTACCGAAAGGAACAGGCAGACCTACCTGCAGATGCTTGATCGACGGTTGAGCAATGATCCGTTGAATTTTGATTATGATATAAACCTGAAGGCCATTTCATCACTTGAGCGGCTTGCAAGACGCTATAAAAAAGGAGATGACCATAAGTCCCTCAGGGAAATTGTCCGCCTGCTGGTCGCCGCATCGGGGCATGATTTTCATGAGATACGGGACAGGGCGAATTACCTGCTTGAAAGGGTGTTCTCTCTTAAGGAATTTGACGCTCCCCTTGCAACCACATTTGTAAACATTAAAAGTGGTGATGTAAATGTATTCAATTTTACCCTGCCTGAAAAAAAGGGAAAATATTTTTTAAGAATCTACAGGAATACATCATCTGAAACCCTTCTTCTTGAACAGGATATTACCTACGATGATCATGACCTGGTATATGATGCTGAGCGGGAACTGTATACTGTACGTGTACAATTTGATGAGCCAGGACAGTGCGATTACCTGGTCTTTCGAAAAAAAAGGAAACTTGCAGACTGGATAGATCAGCACGGTTGCAGCGGGCGTATTAATGTATTACCCGATGTGCGGGGTGAGATAGTTCTGGAAATATTTGCTGATATCCATGGTCATACACGTATCTACTGGATGGACGAGAAGGGTCATCCCGGACTGGTGTATAATGAAAACGGCCAGGTTATCCGGCTTGGACGATTCTCTGATATTACCGCCCACCTCGAGGATCTTAAGCAGCGATACAAGATCACCGCTATCTATCTTCTGGGTGTCCAGAAAAGGGGAACTAATTACGAGAACTGGGATCCATCGGCAACATCACCCTCTCCATTTTCACCGATGAGCCTGGTGGAGATTGAAGACTTTCTCGGGGGCGAGGATGAATTCAAGGAATTGATCTCGCGGGCCCATGAGCTGGATATTAAGATCATAGTTGACGTAGTTCCCCATGTGAACAGGAGAAGCGAGGAAATCGGAGATGATCTCGCGGTTCAATGTTACGATGGGAATGGCAACCTGGTTATACGTGCGGCAACCGACGGAAGATATGGCAGCTGGGATGATGGGAAATTGCTGAACTACCGTAAATTTGAGATATGGGAATGGCTGGTTCAATCCGTTCTTACCCTGATAGAGAAATATGACATTGATGGTATACGGTTTGATTCGGCCCATGCTGTACCAGTCATGATGAAGAAGAATAACTTTCCCCTTATATATGATCAGCAGAGGTCACACGAATCCATGGTGGAAGGGGATATTATAGTTAATGACAGGGAAGATGGACATTTTCTTACAACCGGGTATTTCGATTCTGCATGTCGTGATGTGATCTCCATACCCTTCCACTATTACCTGATGCTGAACATTGAAAGGAAACTCCGGCAAACCGGTAAACAGTTTTTCGTGCACCTGGCAGAATGTTACTGGGGACATGAGCGATACCTGGCTCGCAACGGCATAATACCATATAACTCGGCGTTGTACAAGATATGTGAAAACATCATAACCGGTAAAACCGATGTACGGGAAATTTATCATATTTATGATAATTACTTTCCCGGCGCGTTGCCAAAAGGTACCGAGCTTCTGGGTATACTGGGAAATCATGATGAACACCGGGCACTCAGCACATTCGGACTGCGGGGCTTAAGGGCGGCCGTTGCGCTGACATCATTTATGAACAACATGATAATGGATTACGAGGGTAGTGCCGAGGGTGAGGGATGGAAAGTCTACCTGGATAATATATATGTCAACTGGAACCAGTTTGAGTACGCGTCACACCGCAGCCTTGAGCCATTTTACCGGTCATGGTATACCTTCCACAGGGAGCACAGGGGGGACGGGTACCTGATCTGGGCGAACAACAACATGGTGGCAGGAGCCCTGAAATTTACTGAGGATACCATATGGATAGGGGCATTTAATTTCGCCGACAGCAGCCAGAATATATCACTGCAGCTTGATAATCCCGGAATCCCCCTTGATGATACGGAATATTACAGGGTTGCAGATCCGGTGTACTCACCAATAACCGGACATTACAGCTATTATACCGGCGAAGAACTCAGGGTATGCAAGATCCACACCATTGTCTCTTATACAGACAGGGTGAAGCTTCTTCGCCTTGAACCGGTTGATGGCAGGGAAGACCTGTACAGTGAGTTTTTACGGGATTCCTTCTTCAGGTTGTGTACTGCCAGCAATATCGAAAATTTTTCGTCCTATTTTTCTTTTCAACAGGTTGTGCTGAACAGTGGTTCTTATGGAAAATTTGAAAAATTTGTATGTCAACACATGATACCATTGTTCTGGGAAACACATCGAAACTTTCTGGAACTGGGATTAAAACGAATACTTTTCCACATGTACCGCATAAACTCCCTGCCGGGTGCAACAATTCTGGAATACATGAATAAGCTTGCCGAACATAAAAATTTTGAAGCCAGGGAACTGGGCCTTTCCCTGCTGGCACATAATAGCCGGGGATCTATAGTGTTTATGTCAGCAGAGACAGAGCCATTTTCAAAGAGTGGGGGGCTTGCCAACGTTGTATATGAACTTCCACGCGAGATGGCACGGCTTGGTGAAGAAGTGTATGTTATAACCCCCATGTACAGGCATGGTGACGCAAAAGCAGTGGAGAAAATGCAAAAGGCAATACAGCAGTACGACATTACCTATACAGGGCGAAATGTCAGGTTCATGATAGAAGGCACCGAATACGAGGTGGGAGTTTATCATGGAATGGTTGAAGGTATACATTATTACCTGCTGGATCATCATGAGTTTTTCGATGGCCTTTACTGGGGTTATACCTCCGAGGAAAAGCTGAGGAGGCGGGTTGCGTTTTCAAGAGCCTGCGTTGAGGTTATAATGTCATTCGGGCTTGCCCCATTGTTTACTTTTACCAACGATGCCTTCGCAGGGATATTCAACGGGATAGTGAAAAGTGATCCACTGTATAATTCCAATCCCAACTTCATGCGTACAACCTTTCTTCATATTATACATAACGGAGGATGGCAGTACTTTGATTCCTATCATCGGGTAGAGGGGGGAAAGGATTTGTTCAGCCTGTTCAATCTGCCCGGTTGGCGGGGAATTGAATTTGAAGATCCGGTACATCATGAAAAATTGAACTGCATGGCTGCAGGGGTCAGGTTCGCTGATACAACGGTAACGGTAAGTCCATCCTATGCCAAACAGGTTGAAATAGCGTGTGACGGACTGGAACATTTACTACAAGACGTTATTGGTATCAGCAATGCCATCGGAAATGATTTTCGTGAACGTGTACAACAGCGATTTGATGCTTCTGGTTTTGTTGAGGAATGGTATCCTGCACTTATGAAGAAGGTTGGTAAAAATGCTGATCTTGAACATGAACTGCAGCAAAGATATCCAGAAATATTGGCCGGTGCATATGAATGTGAAAAAATTAAGGATGAGAAACGGAATAAAATTGTTACACGAATGCGAAACAAGCTTCTCACCCAGGTGCAACGGGGATTTTCTATTGATCCTGACTGCGTACTCTTTTGCATGATACACAGGGTGGCTGAACAAAAGGGATTCCAGCTTCTGCTGGAGTCATCTGATGGGATATTTAATACACTTGGTTTCCAGGGTATCATAGGGGGGTCTGTTGCTTCGGGTGATGATAGCGGCTACAAGATTGCTGATGGTCTGTTGCAGCTGAATGGATATTATCCTGATAAAGTATCGGTGAACATGGGTTTTCAAGATGTTAGTATACCGTTACTGTCGTCTGATGTTTTTCTCATGCCGTCAATGAACGAGCCAGGTGGTATATCACAGCTCGAGGCCTTCGCATGTGGATGCCTTGTGGTTGCCCGTGCTACGGGTGGCCTCCGGGATACCGTGTTCCCCATCCGTGAAAAGGCGGGGGAAGTGGCCGGCAACGGGTTTCTTTTTTCAGACTTTACGGCGTGGTCATTTTACGATGCCATGGAGAGATGCATGAACTTCTACAGGTATGCAGATGAAAATGTCAGGTATGCAGCACAGGTAAACGCGGAAGAATCGGTATATTTCTGGGACACCCCTGCCAGAAAGTACCTGGAAACAATTTACTCTCTTAAGGAAATTGTACGGATACTTGATTGATAACACAATAGTGTATACTATAAATATACTTGTATACATAATAAAACAGACGGGATGAAGATTCATCCCGCCCTTGCAAAAAGGGCCTTCCATTAACACTGTGCCATAGTGAAAAAGGAAGACCCTGGAGTGTAAAATGATGTACTATATTCTTCGGTTCCAATACTGTAAAAATTGAATAAAAAAACGGTAGAAGAATGAGAAACAGCAGAAAAGTTATTGTGCATACCTGCCTTTTTTTCATTGTTGCAATGACAAGTTCCTGTTTCCCCGGAGGTTCGGTAAAAGAACCAGGCACGGTAAATAAAATCGCATCAGAGATGAACGGGGAACCAGTTGTACCGCGTGATGCAAACAAAATTTGCGTGCCGACTTTTGCAAATATTACCGTGATGAAAGGTATTGAGAAATATCTCAGCCGGGAAGTTATTAAACGTATCAATATTGATGGTCGACTGGTGGTGGTTGACAGAGGTAATGGGCCCCAGTTGCTGTTATCGGGCACGATAACTGAATACCAGCTTCAGGATGTCAGGTTTGATGAGTTTGGCAGAGCGGTTAAAAAAAGGTTGCGTGTAGTGGCACGTGTCACACTATCAGAAACAACCAGGGGAAAGGTTGTGTTCAGAAATAAATCGGTACAGGCTTTCAAAAGTTATTCTGACATACAGCCCCCTATTACCTCTGAACTGGAGGTGCGTACCGAGGTGTTGAACCAGCTGGCGGAGAGAATAAAACTGCAGACAATTCGAGGCTGGTATACGGAACTGCAGACGGCGATTGAAAGGGTAAAGAAAAAATAATGGCATATACACGATACCCCACATGGAAGCAACTCAACGAGCGACTAGGGGCAAAGAAACTGGACAGGATATACTGTTTCATAGGGGAAGAGGAAGGAGAGAAAGACAGGTCGGTGGCATCTGTCGGACGACTTTTATTTGGCACTGCCGAAAGAGAACAGTGGGATTTACAGCGGTATCACGCGGAGGATGATTTCAGTAATGCCGTGGAAGCAGTAGTATCGCAATCGATGTTCAGCAGTAAAAGCCTGGTTGTGGTGCATGGTATTAACCGGCTGCAGGTGACCAGGGAGAATAAACAGCTGGTAAATGAGATGGTTGAGGGGCTGCCCTCGAAAACCGTGGTTGTGCTGACATCTGATGAGAACAGGCTTCCGTCAATCATTCACAAGGATATTGCTGAACAGATTTCCACGTACCATTTCTGGAGATATTTTGAATCTGATATCAAAGGATACATTCAAAGAGGATCTCAGGAAAGAGAATTTACAATTGATACGGAGGCACAGGAGAGGCTTCTGGAGATGGTGGGGAATGATACCCGGAAAATTGACGGGGTTCTTGATCAGCTCATGTACGCCTCCATAGAAAGAAATGTCAGTGTGAAGGACATAATGGACTTTGCCACCACACAGATGGAAAATCCTGAATTCCAGTTCGTAGACCTTTTTTTCGTTGATGACAATAAGGCATATAGAGTGCTTGATGCGGCTATAGAATCGGGAGTAAACGAACTTATGCTGCTGGCGCTGTTATTTAACCATGCCGAGAAAATGGAACAGTATCATGATATGAAGGGGAGGGGGCTTGCCCATGATGAAATATACAAGGCATTGCGAATACTTCCAAAGAAACAGGATCTTTTTATGAAGCAGGTTCGACATTTCCCTCAACAACGCCTTACTTCACTGTATCCAGCCCTGCACAGAACAGATTATTCTTTAAAAAGCACACGCTGGTCAAGAGAATTTATGAGCAATCCAATGATGGTTTTGATATCTGATACAATGACTTATGCGCAGGCTGGAGGGGTGAGTTGAGAGCGGAGGCGTCTGAAGATCTTATGGAATTTTTAAAAAAAATTGAAGAGAATCATGGAAAGTTCTCAAAGTTCAATAACATAAAATATACACGGTTTCAACAGTTGCTGCCCAACGCGACGGTGTGCCGGATTATTAATATGCTGCCCTACCTTTTGTGTGTGAACAGCCGGAAATTACCTGGTTACGTAGATGGTGATGTCCCTCTTGGTGTTGTAAATTTTACCCTTGATGAGGATACCAGGCGATTTATAAGGAGCAAGTTTACCGGGGCGCCAATCGAAGAAAACCCGGAAGGCGATTTTGTAAAGATGATAGCGGTTATGGGAAGTGTGGGTACCGTTGCGTATAATAAAAAATCAGATCTTGATTACTGGGTATGTATTCACCGTAATACAGTGAATAATGAACAGTATAACCTGTTTTGCAGGAAAGTGGTTGCGATACAGGAATGGGCTTCCGACGAACTGGAGGTGCCTGTACACCTGTTTGTAAATGACATCGAACATGTAAAGAAAAACTTGTTTGCGGAAGACGAAGAAGAAGCATTCGGAACAACTGTGGGTGCTGTGCTGAAAGATGAATTTTTCAGAAGTTCTATTCTCATTGCCGGGAAGATACCATTCTGGTGGGTGATTCCGAATTATGTAACTGATGGTGAGTATGAACAGTTTTATCAAAAAATCCCTGATGATATGAAGCGAAGTTTATACGTGGATCTGGGGAATCTCCATGAGATATCCAGGGAGGATTTTCTCGGGGCTGCACTTTTCCAGATTATTAAGTCGCTTGGCAACCCGTTTAAGTCCATAATCAAAATTGGTGTGCTCGAAAAATATCTTTTCGGCGAGACCGATTCACCACTTCTCAGCCAGAAGGTAAAAATGCATATGCTGCAGGACCAGCTGGATAATACCATAGTTGACTCATACCTGCTCATGTTCGAAGAGGTGTATAAATATTACAGCAGCGTACTTGACGACATCTCCATGCTGGATATTCTGAAACAGAACCTCTACCTGAAAATTGATCCCCAGCTCTCTAAATACGTGGGAATAAAGGATAAGAAGAATATTCCCTACAAGGTGGCGGTAATGTCCAGGTATGTTTATTCATGGAAATGGGACATTAAAACTATAGAGGATATGGATAACTTTGATAACTGGGAATTCAGAAGGGTTACCTCATTCTGGGACAGTGTAAAAAAGTTCATGCTGATGAGCTATCAAAAGATATCTTCGCAAATGGTTACTCTCAACCTTGAAGAGAAAATATCTGAAGCTGATTTTAAACTGTTAAGCAGAAAGATTAAGACTCATTTCGCAGTTGAAGATAACAAGGTTGAAAAGCTGATCACCTTCAAGGATGCCCCATCAGAGCCAATCCTCTATGTTGAACCGGTGAGTGAAGGGATCCGTGACGTGGAATGGCGTTTATACAAGCGAAATAAAAGTGAAAAGAGCGTGTTTCGAACCATAACCCTGAATAAGGAAAACGACCTTGTGCGGCTACTGGTATGGGCTGTTTTTAACCAGATATATGACCGGCAGTATACTCGAATCAACATACAGTCTGGATATATACGGGTGAACCCCAACCTCGTTGTTGAACTGTTAAATCCATTGTCGGATTTTTTTACTGATGAACGCAGTGTTATAAAAAATGAATACCTGCAACGCCCTGCTTTTACGTTGCTGAATGCGGTTATCATCAACTTCAATAACGAAGATGCAGAACAAGTCGAATCAATTTATCACGTGTACCACACCAGCTGGGGTGAGGCCTATATAATGAAATATGAAGAGGCCCCTGATATAGGAACAATTCTTCATATTATTTTGAATGATGCCCTGCATTTAAAGAGAACCTTTGATGATTACTGTCTTGTGAATACGCCGGCTCCATATAAAAAATATTTCAAGCAGCTGCAGGGGGTTTTCAGGGAAAGTTATAATTTCATTGTTCGATCAGATGATAAACAGGCAGCACGTTTTGTAACAATGCTGGAAGGGAAGATTTTTATTATCACAAAAAACAGGGAATCTGTAACAGTAAATGTGCATGACAACCTTGTGAAAATGCTGGCAACATTGACACTGAAACCGGCAGCTAAAATCAGGTATTATTTTTATGGTGAAGAACCTGTTATAAAAAAACTGCAGGCCATTGTAGAGCGCTGTCGTGGAAAAGCTGTTACTATCGCATACGAAGAAAGTGGGCAGCAACTAATTCTTTACATAGTAAACGAGAAAGGTAATATCTTTACATTTTTCAAGCCAGCTAAAATGAAACGGGATTTTCTTGTAAATATTTATGGCTTCTGTATAAATACCGGCAAAAACATCACACCCTTTCGGGCAGAAGAAGAAATCGATTCGTCTTCAATGCAATGCTTCAGCCTTGGTGTGGACAGGAGAGGACAGGTGGTCATTGAAGATGAAACAAACACCATTCGTGGTGATTACCTTGCAAATTATTCAAGGTCAAAGTCGTTGCGTGTGCAGATCGCAAAACACATGAGCGATGAAACTTTTTATAATATTATTTTCCCTGATGAAATTTCTTCCGGATTTATGACAATGAATGAGTTTTACAGTGTGGGGCAGAAGATGAAAGACCTGGTGTACTCAAATATTGAATTTATTCCGTGTATTGGAGAGATTTTTTATACTGATTTAAAGGACAAAGAAAAACAACTGGGAAGTACCCTGTATTTCGTGGAAAAATACAGGCTTGAATTCATTATTGCCAGTTTGTTACGTAAGTAGGCCCATCAATATTCCCCCCCGGGGAAGTTATCTTTAAAAAACCGCACTTTCTTTTTCTCCTTGTCCGCTTCTTCTTTTTTTAATGTTCCTTTTTCAAGTGCAATATCAAGAAGCTTCACATTGTCATCATTTTCTTCACTACTGTTCTCAGTTTCTTCGGAGTGTGCCCTTTTCGTATTGTTGTCTTCTTCAAGGCTTGATATTTTTTTATCTATCTGGTCCTGGGTAAGCATGGAAAATTCGTCATCGTCGAAATCATCCTGCTCTTCTTTTTCTGTTTTTGAAGCTGCCTTTGTTTTTGATGATGCTGTTTTGCGGCCCTTTTTCTTTGGTTTTGCAAGCAGCTGCTCATCTGCCGGGGTCATCTCTTCGTCTTCCATGTCTGCTACCATATTTTCCGGCGGATTGGCAATTTTTAATTCAAACAGTTTTATTCGCTCACCCAGCAGGATGTTGATCTGTTTCTCGATTGAAATATAAATGGGTTGTGTAAATGACTTGTTTCTTTGAAGAGACTTCTCGATTTTACGCAGTTCCTTGATATCCTGGTCAATTGTCTCAATACGTTTCAAGACATGAACAACTTTCATATGTGTCTCCGTATGGTGGTTTTATCCATCTTCATTAAATATTTACAGATGATAGATTATTAGTCAATTATCTTTCCTGCGTCGGATAAAAAAATGCGTTCATCATTATCGTGATGTTATCAGTGGCAAACAGGTTAAAAAATGATTGTTCTGTCCTCTTCAACCGTGAATTCAGTGTTACAGTCGGGACAGAGAAAAGTGCCGGGATAGGAAACCCGCAGCAAAGACCTGCATTGGGCACATTCAACAATTATTGGATGAGGGAAATGACTGTTCGTGTTTACGTTTGTTTCTAATGGAGAAGATGTTTGTGTTTCATCATCAGGTTCGGTGTCAAAAGCAGGGGCATGATCAACCAGGATGTCATCAGAAACGACGTCGTCACGATCAAGCACCTCGAGAAAATCATCCAGTGGTTCTTCGAAATCCGGTTCATCTGACGGGGATGATGATTCAGTGTCTTCCCGGGGTTGAACAGGTGTTTTCTCAATAGCTTCGATTGCATCTTCCTGGGAAGGAACTATAGTGAGCACGTTGTCCAGTTTGATTATTTGAAGTATGGAAATTATATTTTCGGGTACGTTGCAAAGAATGAACCTCCCATTATTCGAAAGCAGTTTTCTGTTTACATACAGCAGGGCGCCGATACCCGTGGAACTGATATAATCCACAGATGCTGAATCGAATATAACAGAGTTGATTCCATTGTCTACGATGTGTGAGATGTAAGACTCAAATTCATCGCTGGTAGAATTGTGCAGCGGCCCTCTTGCGAAAACTATGGCGGTGCTGCCATTGGCCTGTGTATGTGAAATATACAGCATGATTACCTCTTACCTGCGGCAACTGGGATTGCGTCTTTGATGCCCTGTTCTGGCTGGTTGCTGCCCTTCTCCTCATAGACAACCGTTACATGTGTAGGACTGTTGCTGTCCACAATGACTGGCTGATCTTCGGGGCTATACCCATAATCTGTTTCCGGTATAATTTCGGCAACTTCTTTATCCGGCAGGGGTTCATGACGCCGGGCTATCTGCCTGTACCTGGTATTGATGAATATACCTGTTAAAATGGAAAACAGCAATGATGCGGAGGACATCAATATCAGGAGATATTTGGATTCTTTAAAAGTTGTCTCTATAAGTGAAAAAATGCTGTCTTTCCGTATCAGTAAATTTACCGTGCCCATAGGTTTTTTATTTATATATACTGCCCGGTTTACAAGCCATCCCCTTACATCAATACCCGGGTAGATATATTCTTTTAAAAACTTTCTTATATCCCTGCGATAGGGTACTTCAGTAACGGCAAACTGGTAATCCCTGAAAAATACATCCCGGGAACCCTTTCTGAGTGGATAGAGAATGAGATCAATGTTATAATAGAATTCTTCAGTTAATATATTTCCTTTCAGCTCTTTTGCCCGCTCACTGTTGGAATGAACAATGATTGAACCGTCATCTTTTACGAAAAAGGCTTCATCAATAATGTTGGCCTGGATCTTCTCCTGGAACAATGTCTGCAGGCGCCTGTATTGACGTGTTTTGTATGACAACTCCGCAACTTCTGTAAATGCCTCTGCCAGTGTTTTGGAATATTTTTCGGTTGCCGTGGTAATATCTTCTATGCCCTTTCGGGTGATAAAGTAAAAATAGGCTGAAGATACGGAGGCAGAGATAACCAGGCATATAACCAGAATAAAAATAGTTATACCTGTGGGGAATCGGGTTTTCCTGGTGTTCTTTTTCATAAATCCGGTACCGTGTATCTCACGTGTTATATTATTTAGTTCTCATAACGGGTATATTACTGCATTGAGAACTTACCCTGTAGTATAAATATCTGAATATTTATAAAGTAACTTAAGCGAAATACATGACCGGGTGTAAAGGATTTTTAGAGTTTATATTGACATAATGGAATATCTGAAAATATAAAAGTTTTGAAGTGTGGTTTGGACATTTCAATACAGTATATAAAGAAGTAAAGGTGTAGAAAGAATGGAAGAATTGCTTGAAGAATGGAGCTGGGAAGAGGCAAAACCACTTGGTACACCGGTTGAAAGATCATATGCCCATAAACACGGCATTCCGCACGAGGGAGTGCATCTCTGGGTGATCAATATTGTTGACGGAATGCCACTGGTGCTCTTTCAGCATAGAGCCCAATGGAAAGATATGTACCCGGATTGTCTTGATATCACGGTGGGAGGTCATGTTCCCTTCGGATTGGGGGAAGAAAAAATACAAAAGGAAGCATACGAAGAGATTGGTATCGCACCCTCCGATGACGACCTGATAGACCTGGGATATTTTCGTTACGAGGAGCGTGACGGGAACATTTTTCATCGTGAGTTTCAGCATGTGTACCTGTATGAAGATATGCGTGCTCTTGACAAATACGTGTTTTATGACAATGAGGTAGAAGGTATATTCGCTGTTCAGCGTGGCATGTTAAAAGAGCTGTTCAGACGGGATTTTGAATTCTGTATCGAGGGTTTTAATGGAAGGGATATACTACACCGTAACGTGAAGCGTCATGATTTTCACCCGCTGCTCTTCTCTCCTATAATGGAACAGTATATGAAAATCCTGATTCAGGCCATAGATCAATATGCCGGGGGTGAGAGTGTTACGGTTTTTTTCTGATGCCCTGTTTTCTTCGTTGACATCGTCTAATAAATCGTTAGTATCTGGAAAGATATTCTGACCATTAAGAATTAAATACACATATCTCTTTCAGGAGGGAACCCGATGAAAAGAATGAGTATCATTGTAATTGCCTTATTTCTGGGGCTGTCATTAGGATGTGGAGGAACGCAGTACAAGGACGCCAGTGAAGCGAAAGGTTCACGTGAGTGGGGTCCCAAGGAAGTTAAAATGACGGTAAACAGCATGGTGGATTCCATGTACAAGTTCTTGAAAAATGAATGGAATAAACCTGCATTTATTCAGGTAAAGAAATTCAGGAACAAGACATCAGAGCATATAGATACTAAAATGATTACCGATGAAATAGCCACAAGCCTTATTAAAAAGAGAATACGCTTCGTTGACCAGTCTCTCACGAAAGATGCTATAGAAGAGATGGAAAAAGGCATGACAGGCCTTGTTGATCCTGAAAGCGCCATCCCCGTGGGCATGCTCAAGTCACCCAATTTCTACCTGACAGGGGACATCCGGGACAATGTACGAACAGTTGGAAACAAGAGGGTACAATACCTTGTGGTAACTATGAAACTGGTAAGCCTGAAAACGGGAATAACCGAATGGCAGGAACAGCAGCAGTTTCTTAAGTCGACCAGCAAGACTAAAATATCATTTTAACACACGGTAACCGGGGGCCAATATGCATAAAAGAAAAGTAATCACCCCCCTCCTTGTTCTGGTCGTGTTTCTTTCAGCTATCGGCTGTGCCAGTAGTGATTACAGCAAGAAGTTGAAGAAATCAGAAGAGATGTTCTATTACGGCAAGTACAAGGAGGCTGCGCGTACCCTGCTTCCCGCGGTAAACGCCAGAAGCAAGGATCAGCTTCTATATATGATGGAATGTGGTTTAATGCTGCACGCGGCCGGTGACTTTGAGAACAGTAACAAGGTGTTATTGGAAGCTGCTGATATTGCTGATAAAATAAGTACAAGTATAAGCAAGCAGACTGCCTCCCTGCTTCTCAATGAAAGGTCAACCAATTACAAGGGTGAAGATTTTGAGCGTGTACTTGTTCACATGTACCTTGGTATCAATTTTCTCATGCTGGAAGAACCTGAGGAAGCACGGGTGGAATTTAAGCGTGTCAATGAGTTGCTTCGTGATATAAGTGTAAGCACGGCAAGGGATTACAAGCAGAACATCATGGCCAAATACCTTACCGCCATCGCTTTCGAACTGATTGCCGATAAAGAAAACGATTTTAACGACCGTGAGTTTGCCTATATCGAATACAAACAGATATACCAGCTTGAACCGCGGCTTGCCCTGGTATATCGTGATCTTCAGCGCCTGGCAAAGAAACTGGACGATAGCGAAGATTATTCAAAATGGATACGTGCATTTGGTAAGAAGGACCGAATCCCTGAAAATTCCGGAGAGATCGTTGTGATCTTTCAGGCAGGCAGAAGTGCGATTAAGGTTTCCAGGGGCTCTCTTCTCTCGGACCCGAAGATGAAAGCCAATATCAGGGTTACCCTTAACGGGATGTCACTTAAACAGGGGGTAACGATCGCGGGGGTTCTGGTGGCGTTGAACAATGCTGAAAACCCCATACCCAGGTTCAAAAAGAGATCCAACAAGATACGATACCTGGTTATAAATGTAAACGGGAGAAATGTGGACCGCACTTACATGCTGGAAAATATAGAGGATACCGCGGTACAGAATCTAAAAGATGATTATAACAGGTTGTATGCCAAGGTTGCCGCGGGAATCGCGGTGAAGGCCGCGACTGCTATTGCTGCCGGGTATGCTGCCAAGAAGCTTGCAGAACAGTCTAAACAGCTTGGTGGTTTTGCCGGAATTATCGGAACGGCAGTTGGTGTTGGTACAGGAGCAGGCCTGGTATCGCAGATTAAACCTGACCTGCGCTGCTGGCATACATTGCCCGCGAATCTCCAGCTTGGAAGGGTCTTTCTTCCAGAAGGAGAGTACAATGTTACCATAAAACTGATTGACTATAATGGTAAAGTTGATCGTACTGACAAAAAGAAGATTATAGTGAAAAAAGGCGAGAAGACCTTTATGAATTACAGGACACTGTATTAATTGAAGGATTTATTTTAGCCGGTCATAAGATATTCCAATGCAGGATATAGAAAATAAGTTTTCATCAGGCGATGATAACAGGTTCAGCACGGGTTCTGTCTCAGAGCTTCTTGAATCCTTTATCTACCCGGTATGTATTATCAGCGTATCAGGTGAGCTGTTGAATCAGAATCGGCAGTTTGAAAATGTATTCAACAGTGACCTGCAATCCGCGCAACTTGACTGGACCCATCCCTTTTATCCTGAATACAGGAAGAGGCTGGCCCTGGCCTACCTGCGGGCCATTAAGGGTCAGGCCCGGCAATGTTTCGCGGTAATGAAGTCGGTGGAGAACGAACGTATACCGGTTGAATTATACCTGTTTCCACTTACTGAAGGTGATGTTGTCAAGGGTATCCTGGTTCTTCTGAAAATTGTTGAAGACAGGATATTTTCATTTAATAAATCCACAACTGTACTTATCAATGATGAAGAGGTTGATTACGAATCAAACGTATTCGAATTTTCACCATTCCCCATAGTCCGTATTAACCAGAAAGGCGAAATAATCAAGGCAAGTTCTTCATTGCAGGGTTTTCTTGGCTATACCACAACCAGCCTGATGAAAAACAGGAATCTTTTGTTTAAGACTTTGGGCCGATACGATTTCGAACGTATGCGTAAGGCAATGTTTGATCTCTTCAGCGGGATTGCTTCTTTCAAACGAATTGGGGAAGTAAAAATAATCCCAAAAGGAAAAGAAGATGTCACCGAGAAGTGGGCTAACCTGATTTGTTATCCCATTGTCGCACAAAAAGAAGTTCTCGCAGTGGAAGTTATTATAGAAGATCTCACCAGGGTTAAACAGCTTGAACAGTCAATGAGCAGTTCAAACAGGATTCAGATAGTTGGAGATCTCACCAGGGGATTTCTTCATTTTTTTAATAATGTTATTAATATTATAATGAGCAGAACACAGCTGCTGTTGCAGATGACCGAAAAAGAATCAGTACTGGATGGATTGCGCATGATAGAGCATGCCGCCCAGGACGGTATGCAACAGGTAAGAAGAATAGAGGACTTTATAGGTGAAGGAGACCGCCTTTACGAGAAAGAGACAGCTAATCTTGTGGAACTGGTAGAGGATGCCCTTGAGTTTGCGAAGATACAGTTCAAGGTTGATGAAAAGGAAAGAAGAAGAAAAATTGTAATCGAACGTCTGTACTTTTCACTGGTATATGTAAATTGCGATGTTCGTCTTGTTCGTGAAGTTCTTCTTTCTGTTCTGTTCAGGGTTTCCTCATACATTGATAAAAGTGGAACCGTGAAAATTGAGTTGAAAAAGAATTCCGGTGTGACCATAAATGTTTCCGTGGATAAGCTGGCAGGAGGAGAAAAATCCGTACAGGATAAACTGTCAAATCTGTTTATTTCAGCAGTTGATGTAAGAAAACTTGCCGAAGAGATCAACCTGAAAATAATAGAGGAGGAATCATCATCAGCGTATTCAATAAAAATAATGTTCCCTTCTGACATGATTGTTCCAGATGATCAGGACAAAAATGAGAATATCGGGTTTAAGATCAGGGATCTTGACATTCTTGTAGTGGAAGATGAGGCAGCGCTGCAGGAAATTCTTTTTGAGCTGTTTGACTCAATGGGAAACCGGGTTGTACTTGCTAAAAGTGCCGAGGACGCTATTGATGAATTAAAAAAACACCCATTTGATGTGGTTATATCGGATTATGGTTTACCGGGAATAACCGGACTGGAACTGCTGGCCAGGGTTAAAGAACAGTATGAAAATACAGTCACGGTGCTGTTGACAGGGTGGATGCTGACTGATCTTAAGGCGTATAAGAACGTGGTAGACCTTTACCTGCCAAAACCATTCAAACTGGACGTATTAATACGTGAACTTTCCTGTATATTTAATAATCTACGATCTACGTGAACCGCGTTAAATAACCTTGTTCATCCTGATCAAGTCATCTCTTTTTCCCAGTACTACTATATCATCACCCGCGTCAAGCTTCTGAACAGGGGTTGGATTGAATATCATCTCACCGGTTACTTTCTTAATGGCAACAATGATGACCCCGTAATCTTTGCGAAGATTACTTTCAATGAGATTTTTTCCTACCAGCGATGAATTTCCCTTCACATGTGCCTCTTCCATTGAAAGCCCAAGCTCTGAATCCATCATTGCAACATCCAGAAAATCTACAACAGTAGGCCTTACAAGAACATGCGCCATTCGTCTGCCGCCGATCTGGTAAGGCAGGACAACCCTGGTGGCACCGGCACGTTTCAGCTTTTCCTCGGCATTCTCATTCGATGCTCTTGAAAGAATAAAAATATCTGAATTAAGACCCCTGGCGGTGAGTATGATATAGACATTATCGGCGTCTGACATAACAGCGGTTACAAGGCCTTTGGCATATGTAATACCGGCAGCAATAAGTGCTTCTTCGGTAGTGGCGTCCATGGAGAGGTACAGGTAATGCTCTTTTTCAAGATTTTCGATTGATGAAGGATCGTTCTCGATAACTACGAATGGAATGTTTCTTTCCTTCAGTTCAGTGCAAATAAGGCTGCCTATTCTTCCGTATCCGCAAATGATATAATGATTTTTCAGTGCCTTTATCATTTTTTCCATTTTTCTTCTCCCGAATGTCTTTCTCAGTTCTCCTTCAATAAACATTCTCAATAATGTGCCAATGGTGTATGCACTGATGGTGACCCCGCTTGTGATGATGAGTATTGTAACGATCCTTCCTGCAATTGATAATTGTTTTACCTCAGAGAACCCTACTGTACTGATGGTTATCATGGTCATATAGAAGGAATCAAAAAAAGGCATTCCTTCAATTATGTGATACCCGAAGGTGCCGAAGGTAATGGTCCCCAGAAGAAGCGTAATTGAAAGACGTAGTTTCTTAAGTTCAAGTGATCTGTACATGATTACCTTTTATCAGGATTGTGTACACGCGTGTACCGCATGTATACCTGTAAAACACTTATGTCAATTATTAAAACCTGAGTAGTAAAGAAACATTTTTGATGCATAACAAATTTTTTCTTCTTGAAAAGATTTACATAAGAAGTATTATCAATCTATTAACACAGAATATGTTCTGTGAGTCAGGAAATAATATAATATTATCCACGTAAAGAGGTGTCGTAATGAAGAAATTTGATCACAGCACTGGTACGTTCATCGGGAAAAGTGGTGTTGAAATATTTTTCCAGGTATGGAATGTGCCAAATCCGAAGGGGTTACTCGTCATAGCACATGGACTGGGAGAGCATTCGTCCCGCTATGATAATCTCCTCAATGCGCTTGATGGCAAGGGAATATCAGTATACGCTCTTGATCACCGCGGATTTGGCCGTTCCGGTGGGAAGAAGGGACATGTAGACAGTTTTATGGATTATATTTACGATCTGAAAATTTTCGTAAATATGATTAAGGATCGTCAGCCAGGGAAGCCCCTCACCCTGCTTGGACACTCCATGGGTGGAGTCGTTGCGTGTAAATACGCCCTGACCCATCCGGCAGATCTTGAGGCGCTGGTTTTATCGGGTCCCGCCTTTATGGCGTCAGTAAAAGTGCCTGCATGGAAAAACAAGCTGGCGGGTTTTCTATCATCGAAGATACCGTCACTTTCAATGTCTTCTGGTCTTGATTCAAACGCCATATCCCGTGATAAGGATGTGGTGCGGGCCTATGATGAAGACCCCCTTGTACATGACAAGGTTACACCACGGTTTTTTACAGAGTTCATGAATACCGCGGAGGAGTGTCTGAACAGGGTATCAGAACTTAAAATGCCCCTTCTTCTTTTCCATGGTACCGAAGATCAGCTGGCTGATTTTAATTCAAGCAAGATAGCATATGAAAGGGCCCAGTCAAAGGACAAGGAGCTTTACCTCTTTGAGAATCTTTATCATGAAACCATGAACGAACCTGAAAAGGACAGAAAAAAGGTTCTTGACCAGGTAAGTAAATGGATAGTGAAACATGCAACAGGGAAGAAAAAAGGTGCATCGAAGAAAGCCGCTGGCAAAAAGAGCACCACAAAAAAAGCCACTGGCAAAAAAACAGCAAAGAAAACAGTGAAAAAAACCGCGAAGAAGACGGCGAAGAAAACGGCAAAGAAAACAGCAAAGAAAACAGCACCAAAGAGTACAAAAAAAGCTCCGGCTAAAAAGGCTGCTAAAAAAACCGCTGGAAAGACAGCGAAAAAAACTACGAAAAAGGCTCCAGCAAAAAAAGCAACTGGTAAGTCTACAAAAAAATCAGCAAAGAAAACGACAAAGAAAACGACAAAGAAGTAATATCCATCATTGCATGGTAGAAATATCTGTGATAAAAAATGAAAATGCCGGGTGGGAGTGCCCGGCATTTTTTATTGAATGGTACTGCGATGCTGGCCCAGATTATTTTAATAGTTGTAGTACAGTCTGGGATTTGGCATTTGCCTGCGCAAGCATTGCCGTTGCTGCCTGTACTAGTATCTGATCCTTGGTAAATTCTGCCATTTCTTCTGCCATATCAGCGTCCCTGATTCGACTTTCAGAAGCCTGTACATTTTCATAGGCATTCATAAGACCTTTTGCCCCATGTTCAAGCCTGTTGTAATAGGCCCCAAGGTCGGCACGCTGCTTTGAGATAAGCCGAAGTGCTTCGTCAGCAAGACCGATAACAGCATTCGCTTTTCCCGGCGTAGATATTGAAATAAATGTAAGAACAGTGGGATTGCGAAGTCCCAGGGCGGCAGTGGTCATGGTCTCGATGAATACCCTTTCACGCTGATGCATGTTGGGACCCATATGAAACCACATTGAAGCTGTTGGATGCAATCTTGCGAATGAACCGGTAAGAAGCTTCATTTTGTTGAACTCTGCCTGTGATGCTATCCTGTCAACTTCGTCCACCAGCTCTGATATCTCCACCTGGATCTGCTGCCTGTCTTCGGGTGTGTAAATACCGTTAGCAGATTGAACCGCCAGAACACGGACTCTCTGAAGTATATCATGTACTTCCTGGAGATATCCTTCAGCAGTCTGAATCATTGACATGCCGTCCTCGGTATTTCTTTCAGCCTGTCTGAGACCCTGGATCTGCGAACGCATCTTCTCTGAAACTGCAAGACCCGACGCGTCATCACCAGCCTTGTTGATCCTGAGACCTGATGAAAGCTTCTCCATGTCACTGTTTACTGCCCAGTTGTGAAATTTCAATGTCCTGTGGGCGAAGATGGCGCTGATGTTGTGATTAATAATCATGGTTTCCTCCTTGAATTTCTCAGCTATCATCCATGATAGCCAGCATAAATGCTTATACTACAGTCTTGTAAGTCGACGAAATGAAGATATAGACTAAGGACGGATATGGCTTATTATAGTGATATATAGCCGTTTATTGTAATTTATGAGAATATAATAGCGAATAACTATTATTTTTAAAAAAAAGAGAACAATTGAAAAATATGAAAATTTTTTTTGATTGTAATTTAGCAGGGTGTTCTAATTGTATAAAAATCTTTGACGGATATATCATTTTATGGATGTAGTGAATAACTACGGTAGTTGGATTTGTAATGGCGAAATTTACTGGAAAAAAAACTAGACTTCATCTTCCCACATCCTCTTCTCCCACCGGTGGTGGCAGGTCAGGTTCATCCTTTCATATGCCAGCGGTAATATCGGGGATTGTGTCATGGTTTGACTCAATGTTTATGCGTTTCAGGTACGCAAAACCACTGTTTTTCGGGCTGATCGGTGGAATGCTTATTGCTTTCGTGGTTATACTTATATCTGACTTCTACAAGGTTAAAGCAATCGCAAGTTTTACCCCCCGTGTAACCACCAAGATTTATGACAAGAACGGCCTGATGGTTTCAGAGCTTTTTCGCCAGAAAAGGGAGGTGGTTCGATTTGAATCCATTCCTGATGATGTGGTACATGCATTCATTGCTATTGAGGATAGCGAGTTTTATGAACATTTTGGTATAAATCCCAAAGGTATTGTTCGTGCTTTCTTTATTAATGTTTTTTCGGGAAGCATTAAGCAGGGGGGGAGTACCATAACACAGCAGCTCTCGAAGGTGCTTCTTACCTCACGAAAAC